>Ga0193752_1000391_pt1 | contig 43263 bp, 40 predicted proteins | sample H1c1metaG_FD_144924 | JGI IMG/M metagenome (GOLD analysis project Ga0193752, IMG submission 144924) | Soil microbial communities from a riparian zone of the East river system, Colorado, United States - H1c1 | ecosystem: Environmental > Terrestrial > Soil > Riparian zone | place: USA: East River...
AGATAACTGAGTGGATAGAACTTGCCGGCGTTGTAGAACGGCGCGGCTTCGGCCAATCGCCCCTGGACTCCTTCGAAGCGATTCCCGCGCAGGAAGTCCGCCAGCACGGGTGGCTCTTCGAGGGAGACGTACAAGACGACGAATCCATCGTCGGCATGAACGTCCTGCAGCTTCGACAGCATCGGCATCTCGCGCCGGCAGGGCGTGCACCACGTCGCCCAGAAATTGAGCAACACGACCTTGCCCTTGAGATCCGACAGCGCATGTAGTTTGCCGTCGGTGCCATAGTAGGTGAGCGCGGGCGCGGGCTGGCTCATCGTCGGCATCGACATGGCGAGCGGCGCTGCGCTTCCCAGTACGCGCTTGAGCGTGAGCGCGCCGCCCGCCACCGCAATGACCAGCAGCGGCAGTCCGAACCGCACCAGGGCCGGCGCGGGTCGGCGCAGCCACACAACCGCGCCCACCAACAGGATGGCGGCCGCCGCATAGAAGTACGGCGCGTCATACCAGGGGCGCTCCGGTCCGAAACGCCCGGTGAGGTACGCGAACACGAGGCCCACGATCAGTGCGTAACCCGACAGCGTCGCGGCCCAGCCGGGCGCGCGGTGGTGGCGACGGAAAAGCGCGGCGCCCACGGCGATGAGGACGAGGGCGGCGCCCAGCACGAGTGGAATCGGAATCGTACCCATGCGCCGGGAGAGTACTGGCGCCGGCCCGCCCGGATCAGCGGGGCAAGCCGGCCGGGGTGTAGGACGATGGCCCGTCTATGGCGGGCTCAGTCGATTTCGCCGATCAGCCGCACCATCCCGCGCGCGCCTTGTTCACGGCGCGTTTCGAAGCCGAATGATTCGAGGCTCGAAATGACCCGCTCGGGCGTCAGCCGCAGTTTGCGGTAACTGCTGACCTTCGTTTCCCAGTCGTCTCCCTGGCGCTCGTGCAGGATGTCGTGCACTACGACGTTGTCTTCCTCGTATTCGAGGAAACAGGTGAGGATGCGGCGCTCGTCGCTGCGCACGGGGATGAACCGCTTTTCGTCGAGCAGCGGCTCGCTGTAATCGCGAAACGAAAGCACGAAGCGTCCGCCGCGCGCCAGCGACTCGACGACCTCCTGCACCAGGAAATCGACGTGAGTGTGCTCGGGCAGATGCGTCAACGTGTCGCCCATGCAGAAGATGACGCTGGGTTTTTCGCTCACGTGCGAGCGGAACGACAACAAGTCGTCGTGCACGGTCTTGATCGCGAGGTCGCCGGCCAGCCGGGTGAGCTCGCCCAGCAATTCCGCCGAGCTGTCGACGGCGATCACGCGCGCGCCCATACGCGCCAGCGGGATGGCATGCATGCCGAAGCCCGCGCCCAGGTCTACCGCAAGGGCGCCGGCGGGTAGTTCGAGCTGCAGATCCTCGATCTCGGCTTTCCCGGCGACGAGCGCCGCCTCGGCGCCGCCGGCCATCCAGGCGTACACCGGTGAGAGAACGCGTTCGTAATGCTCGGCAACACTCGCCATGAGATCAGGATCCTTCCTGAAGTGACTGCGACTATTAGATTTTGTTAGCTGCAGTGCGTCAACTGCGTTCAGGAGGCAGATGCGGGAGCCAGGGCGGGGGCGGCCTGCGCCCGGGAAATTCCCAGTTTCTTCATGCGATGCCGCAGGGTCGCGGGTTTCATTCCTAACTTCAGCGCGGCGCCGGAGTTGCCTTCGATCACCCAATGCGTGGCGTTGAGAACCCGCAGGATGTGTTCGCGCTGTACGTGGTGCAGTCCGGTGCTTTCGGTGTTTTCGAGGTCGATGGGCGGCGTGGATTGGAAGGCCGGCAAGCGGTGCATCCCGGTCGCCGCCGCCGCCATCTCGCCGCGCTCGTCCGGGGCGAACAGCGTCAGCATTTCGGGCGGAATCTTGAGCATCGAAGAGGTGTTCAGCAACAGCGCCCGTTCGACCAGGTTTTCCAGCTCGCGCACGTTGCCCGGCCACGGGTAACGCGTGAGCGCGGCGACCGTGTCCGGATCGACGCCGTCGACCCGGCGGCCGGCGCGCGGCGCGTACTTCTGCGCGAAGAACTGCACCAGCAACGGGATGTCCTCCACGCGCGCGCGCAGCGGCGGCAGCTCGACCGGAAACACGTTGAGCCGGTAATAGAGGTCTTCGCGGAACAAGCCATCGTGCGTCAGGCGGCGCAGATCGCGGTTCGTGGCGGCGACGATGCGCACGTCGACGCGGCCCTCCGTGCCCTGGGCGGCGCGATCGGATTCCTGCCGTTGCAGCGCGCGCAGTAGTTCGGCCTGCGATTCGAGACCGAGCTCGCCGATCTCGTCCAGGAAGATCGTGCCGCCGTGCGCCAGCGCGAAGCTCGCGTCGAGCGGCACATCCTGGTCGCGCAGGGCCGCGCAATCGAGCTTGATGAGGGCGCCGCCCGAGCGCCGGCTCGCGGCATGGATGGCGCGTACGATCAGTTCCTTGCCGGTACCGGACTCGCCCGAGACCAGAACCGTGGCGTCGGTGGGCGCCACGCGGCTGACGTTTTCGAGCACCCGGGTAAGGCCGGCGCTGGCGCCGATGATCTCGTCGAAATCATGAACCGACTGAATTTCTTCGCGCAGGTAACGGTTGTGCGCGCGCAGCCGCTCGAGCTCGCGTTCGGCCCGCAGCAGTTGCTGCTTCAAAGCTTCTGTTGTGTCGTCCCCTGGCATCGGGTTGGGACAGTCGTTGTGGTTGCGCCGAGTATAGGGGAGCGCATCGCCGCCGCCCATCTCGACATCGCCGGATGCGCCGCCGGCCGCTCTGACCGGTATCGGTGCGACTACCGGCCGCCGACGAGTCGCCAGCCGGCAGGAGTCCTCCAATGTCTCAAGCCTGCCGCCGTCTCTCGAGTAGTTTGTCGAGCGACAAGATTCCGCCGCCGCAGGTGACGAGCACCAGCAACATGTAACCCCACAGATAGTGCTGGCCGCGCGCCGCTTCGAAGCCTTCGCCGCCGAGCACGTGCCAGTACGAATACAGCGCCATGGCGTTCACGGCGAACAAGCCGAGCGCGCCTATCCGGGTGAACAGTCCCAGCACTAACAACAACGGGAAGAACAGCTCGCCGAACGTACCGGCGACGGCGGCGACCGCGGGCGGCAGCAGCGGCACCTGGTATTCGTAGCTGAACAGCTCGAGGGTCGAGTCCCAGGCGGTGAGTTTGATCCAGCCCGAATTGAGGAATTGCCAGCTGACCCACAGACGCGTCCCCAGCAGCAGCAACGAACGCAGGCGGTCGAGTCCGCTGCCCAGCCTCGAGTGAAGGCTCACGGTTTTCGACAGCATGTTCATCGGAGTCTCCGGTTTGGCGGTCATAAGGCTGGAATCGGTCTTTTCCGGTTTGGGAGTCCATCTTGTTTGTCAGGCGGACATCGCTTTCCCGCCACAGGAAAAGACGTCATCGCGCCTCCGGAAACTCGAGCGGCCAGCCTTGTCGAAGCCAGTTCAATCAAACGGTTACGCGTAGGCCCAGGTTGTTTGTGTGGGCCTGCGGCGGTGGCGCGGTTGCCCTTGTGGGTTTGGCGCCAATCGCACTTCATGAGACCGGCGCATGTTGCAAGAAATTGCGCCTGACGACCGCAACAATTTGCGGTAGTTTCGGCCGCTACGCCGACTTGGGAGACGATCGCGATGCAACTGTCGCAAATGTGGCGCGAGCATCTGCAGGCGGGCTGTCCGCCGGAAATGCGTGGTCTCAGCATCGCGGGCACGGCGGCCCGTGAGCTCGACGCGGAAATCACTGCCTGTGTCAGTGCCTGCGTGACCCACACGCTCAAGATGGATACACGCATCGAGCGGCGGCTGCAGGACATCGCCCACGCACTCGAAGATTTTCAGGACAAGGGGGCGCCCGAAGTGGCGGCCTATTGCACCCGCTTGAACAAACTCGTGAGCGCGGTGCTGGTCAACGCCGGCCCGATGGCGGAAACGACCTTCAGCAACGACAAGCTCGAATCCACCGGGGAGATGGTGCGACCGAGGATGAAGCGCAGGTAAAAGGGGACATGCCTGTTTTTACAGGCGGTCTTTTTTCGGGGCGGGATTTGAACCTTTGATCGCGCTCAAGGGAGCGCGCCCTTCGGGTGCCGGAAAACGAGGCTACGAAAAGCTGCATTTTCAGGAATGGGGCGGTGAGAGGCACTAGGGGCTTTTCGCTTTACGCCTCGTTTTCCGCGCGCTCCATTCGCGCGATCAAAGGTTCAAATCCCGCCCCGAAAAAAGACCGCCTGTAAAAACAGGCATGTCGATTTTTTATCTGCGCTTCATCCGGGTGGCTACTTCGGGTCGAACTTCAGCGACACGCCGTTCATGCAGTAGCGCTCGCCGGTCGGTGCCGGGCCGTCGTTGAATACGTGGCCGAGGTGGCCGCCGCAATTCTTGCAGTGAACTTCAACCCGCTTCATGCCGTGGGTCGTATCGGTGGTCGTCGCGACCGCACCGGGCAGTGGTTTCCAGAAGCTTGGCCAACCCGAACCGCTTTCATACTTGGTGCTCGACTCGAATAACGCGTTGCCGCAGGCGGCGCAGTTGAATATGCCGGTGCGCTTCTCGAAGTTGAGCGGACTCGTGCCGGCGCGTTCGGTGCCGTGTTCGCGCAGCACCCGGAATTGATCGGCGGACAGCTCCTGCTGCCACTCCTGCTCGGACTTCTGAACCGGATACTTTTCGTCTGTCATTTGCGAGCGCTCCTTTCGATTCGGTTCACCAGGGACCGGCGATATGGGGATGAAATTCCCGGGACAAACAAAAAGGGGACGGCCCTGGCAGGCGCGTCCCCTTTTGCTGGGAAACGAGAAGCGTCCCCAATTCTTACAGCAGCGGCACCAGCAACAGCGCGACGATGTTGATGATCTTGATCAACGGGTTGATGGCCGGGCCCGCGGTGTCCTTGTACGGATCGCCGACGGTATCGCCGGTCACCGACGCCTTGTGCGCATCGGACCCCTTGCCGCCGAAGTTGCCTTCCTCGATGTACTTCTTGGCGTTGTCCCAGGCGCCGCCGCCCGTGCACATCGAGATGGCGACGAACAGGCCCGTGACAATGGTGCCGATCAGCAGGCCGCCGAGCGCCTTGATGCCGGCGCCGGGACCCATCAGCCAGTTGAGGCCGAACGCCACCACCACCGGAATCAGGATCGGCAGCAGCGAGGGGATGATCATCTCCTTGATCGCCGCCTTGGTGAGCAGGTCGACCGCGGTGCCGTACTCGGGCTTTGCGGTGCCTTCCATGATCCCCTTGATCTCGCGGAACTGGCGCCGCACTTCGGTGACCACCGCACCCGCGGCCCGGCCCACGGCCTCCATCGCCATGGCGCCGAATAGATAGGGCACCAGGCCGCCGATGAAGAGACCGATGATCACGGCCGGATCGGACAGCGAGAACGCCACCATCTCGCGGCCCGTGGCCAGGAGATGCGTTTCGAGGTTGTGCGTGTAGTCGGCGAACAGCACCAGCGCGGCGAGGCCGGCCGAGCCGATCGCATATCCCTTGGTGACGGCCTTCGTCGTGTTGCCGACGGCGTCGAGCGGATCGGTTATGTCGCGGATCTTCTTGTCGAGGCCCGCCATCTCGGCGATGCCGCCGGCGTTGTCGGTGATCGGGCCGTAGGCGTCGAGCGCCACGACCATGCCGGTCAGCGACAACATCGAGGCTGCGGCGCTCGCGATGCCGTACAAGCCGTGGCCCGCGCCACTGGCTTCACCGAGCTTGAACGCGCCGAAGATCGCGAAGCAGATCGCGATCACGGGCAGCGCGGTCGACTTCATCGACACTCCGAGGCCGGCAATGATATTCGTGGCATGCCCCGTCTGGGACGCCGCGGCCACCTTGCGCACCGGCGAGTATTCGGTCGCGGTGTAGTACTCCGTGATCACGATCATTGCGGCCGTCAGCGCGAGGCCGATCAGCGTGCAATAGAACATGTTGAGCTGCAGGTTCGGATTGGCGTCCGAATTCGCCATCAGCTTTTCGGTGATGAACCAGAACGCGGCCGCGGAGATGAGTCCCGCCACGATCACGCCCTTGTACAGCGCGTTCATGATCTTGCCGCCATCGGAGGTCTTCACGAAGAAGGTGCCGACGATCGAGGAGACGATGGACGCGGCGCCGAGCGCCAGCGGGTAGAGCACGGCGTTCTCGCCGAGGCCCGACATCACGAGACCACCCAGCAACATCGTGGCGACCAGCGTCACGGCGTAGGTTTCGAACAGGTCCGCGGCCATGCCGGCGCAGTCACCGACGTTGTCGCCCACGTTGTCCGCGATGACCGCCGGGTTGCGCGGGTCATCTTCCGGAATGCCGGCTTCGACCTTGCCCACGAGGTCGGCGCCGACGTCGGCGCCCTTGGTGAAGATGCCGCCACCGAGGCGCGCGAAGATCGAGATGAGCGAGCCGCCGAAAGCCAGGCCCACCAGCGCATGCAGCGCGGCATCGGAGCCGATCCGCGGCTGGAGGAACGAGTAGTAACCGGCGACGCCTAACAACCCGAGACCCACCACCAGCATGCCGGTGATGGCGCCGCCTTTGAAGGCGACCTGCAACGCGGCGTTGAGGCCGTTATTGGCCGCCTCGGCCGTGCGCACGTTGGCGCGCACCGAGATGTTCATGCCGATGTAGCCCGCGAGCCCCGAGAGGATCGCGCCGATCGCGAAACCACCGGCCGAGTACCAGCCGAGCGGCGTCAGACCGATGATCGCGAACAACACGACGCCGACGATGGCGATGGTGGTGTACTGACGATTGAGATACGCCTTGGCGCCGGCCTGAATGGCCGCGGCGATCTCCTGCATCCGGGCGTTGCCGGCAGGCAGCTTGAGGATGGCCATCATCGAGAACACGCCGTACAAAACGGCGATGACGCCAGCGCCAATCGCCAGCCAAAGCCACGTCGTGGCAACCATGCGGACTCCTTACGAAATCAATTACTTAGTTGTTATACGAGGGTGCCGCGCCCGAGGCCGCCACCCCGAAAGGGGGCGCACTATAACAACGTGCGTTGGCTCGGCCAACCGCAATCGGACAATGACAACGTCGGACAGCGCTGCTGGTCGCATTGTCGCGCACGGGCACACCCGAACCTGGCGGCGCCCGCCCGGTTCCGTCAGGCGGTCATGCCCGATCGAATATGTCCGGCGGCTTCAGGCGATCAGGGCTTGAACTCGGTGTTGAGCTTCTTCTTCACCGCCACGCCCTTGATCGTGACGTAGGCCGGAAGGCCGTTCTTGTACGGCGGGTAGTCCTCGCCCTCGATCAACGGCTGGAGGTACGCACGGCATTTTTCGGTGATGCCGAAGCCGTCTGCCGTGATGAAGTCGCGCGGCACCATCTTCTCGACGTTCGCCACCTCGGACAGCGGCACGTGACCCACGACCCACTTGTAGGGCTTGGACTTCTTGCGAATGATGACCGGCATGACGGCATCGTGGCCGCTGGTCGCCAGCTCCACCGCGGCCTTGCCCATCGCATACGCCTGCTGGACGTCGACCTTCGAGGCGATGTGGCGCGAGGCGCGCTGTAGATAGTCGGCGACGGCCCAGTGGTATTTGTAACCGTGCGCTTCGCGCACCATGTTCGCGACCACGGGGCCCACGCCGCCCAGCTGCGTGTGGCCGAAGGAATCCTTCGTGCCGGCGTCGGCCAGGAACTTGCCGTCGGCGTAGTGCGCACCTTCCGACACCACGATGACGCAATAGCCGAAGTCGGTGACGCACTGTTTGACCTTCGCGAGGAAGGCCTCCTTCGCGAACGCGATTTCGGGGAACAGGATGATGTGCGGCGGCTGGGCAGGGCCGTTGCCCGCCAGGCCACCCGCGGCGGCGATCCAGCCGGCGTGGCGGCCCATCACTTCCATCACGAACACCTTGGTGGACGTCTTGGCCATGGAGACCACGTCGAGCGCGGCTTCACGCGTCGAAATCGCCACGTACTTGGCGACGGAGCCGAAACCCGGGCAGCAATCGGTGAGCGGCAGGTCGTTGTCCACGGTCTTCGGCACGCCGACGCAGATGACCTTGTGACCGAGCTGATCGCCGATCTGGGACACCTTGTTAGCTGTGTCCATCGAATCGTTGCCGCCGTTGTAGAAGAAGTAGCCGATGTCGTGCGCCTTGAAGACCTCGATGAGCCGTTCGTACTTGGCGCGGTCCTGCTCGAAGCTCTTGAGCTTGTACCGCGCGGAGCCGAAGGCTCCCGCCGGCGTGTAACGCAGGCCCTTGATGGTCGCGCGCGACTCCTTGCTGCAGTCGATGAGATCTTCGGTCAGCGCGCCGACGATGCCGTGACGGCCGGCATAGACCTTGCCGATCTTCTTCGACTTCATCGCCGCTTCGATGACGCCCGCGGCCGACGCGTTGATGACGGCGGTGACACCGCCCGATTGAGCATAAAACGCGTTCATGGGCTTCTGCTTCTTGGCGGCGGGGCGTTTCATGAGTTTCTCTCGTATGTCTCGTGGAATGTCTCGGCGGTGTTTGCCGAAAGTGAGTGGTTTGGGTACTGTGGCGCCCCTTCGAGGGGGCAGGTCGTAGGGTCAAGAATTTAGCATGCGCATCGTATTCATGGGCGCGCCCGGGTCGGGCAAGGGCACTCAAGCCCAGCGTCTCGTAAAGCATTTCGGAATTCCGCAGATCTCGACTGGAGACATCCTGCGCAAGCATCTTTCCGAGGGCACGCCGCTCGGATTGCGCGCCAAGGAAATCATGGCCGCGGGCGGCTATGTCGATGACGAAACCATGCTCGCGATCATTCGCGCGCGGTTGTCGGAACCGGATGCCGGCCAGGGGTTCATCCTCGACGGATTCCCGCGCACCGTCGCGCAGGCCGACGGCCTCTCCAAACTGCTGGCCGATCTCGGCACGCCGCTCGATGCGGTGGTGCTGTTCGAAGTCGACAACGATCAGCTGATCAAGCGCCTGTCGGGCCGCCGCGTCTGCGAGCTGTGCAAGAACGTATTCAACGTGCATACGGCGCCGCCGTCGGTTCCGCCGGACTGTATTCCAGGCCGCGGCGAACACCAGGTCGTGCAGCGTCCGGACGATGCCGAAGACACGGTGCGCGAACGGCTGCGAGTCTACGAGGAAAAAACGCGCAAGCCGGTGTCGGGCTTTTATTCCTATACCGGCCTGGTGCGAACGGTGGATGCCGAAGGCGGCATCGACGAGGTCACGCAGCGCCTGCTCGATACGCTCAGCGCGGGTGGCGGCACGCTCGTTTCGAAACCGGCTGCGAAGAAACGTTCCGCCAAGCGCCGCGCGGCGCCGCAGGCGAAGCCAAAGGCACGCGCCCGCAAGGTGGTTCGCAAGAAGGCGGCCCGCAAGGCCGCGAAGGCTGCGCCCAAGCGCCGTCCGGCGGCGCGCAAGCGTGCGGCGGTCCGCAAGGTCGTGCGCAAGGCGCGCCCGACCCGGCGCGCCTCAAAGCGCCGCTAACAACTTCCCGCCGACGACTTCCAGGCGCCAGCCGCGCAGCAGGCTGACGTCGCGTTTGCCCGCGGCGAGTTTTTCCAGCTCGCGGCGCGTGGCCAGGACTTCCGCGCTGATCTCGAGTCCCTTCGCGATTTCCGCCGACACGTCGCCCAGCCGCTTCACCAGCGCGAGTACTGCCGGATCGGGTCGTTCGCGCCGCGGCAGCGGTGGCGGCGGATCGGGGATGGCCGCGTCGCGCACCAGGGCGAGCAGTTCGTCGCCGCATTTGCGCACCACCGATTCCTGCATTTCCGGCAAGGCCGCCAGGGTCTTCATCTCGGTTGGCAGCCGCACGAGGATTTCGCGCAGGCACAGATCGTCGATGATCCAGCCGCGCGGGCGATTGCGCTCGATGGCGCGCCGTTCGCGCCATGCGGCGAGGTTTTGCGCGAGCCGCTGACGGTCGGGGTCGAGCGCGGGCAGTCCCTTCACCTTGCGCCATGCCTCCTCGGGATCGACGCGCAACGCGTCGGCATTGGCGAGCGCGGCGAGGTCTTCCTCGAGCCACGCGATGCGGCCCTTGGCCGCGAGCGTGTCTAACAAACTGGCGCGCAGGGCGGCGAGGTGGCGTACGTCGTCGAGCGCGTATTCCTGTTCCGCGGCCGAGAGCGGGCGGCGCGCCCAATCGGCGCGGGTATGCGCCTTCGACAGATCGACGCCGAGCAGGCGGCGCGTGAGCTCGGCGTAGCCGATCTGCGCGGGGTGGCCGGCAAGTGCCGCCGCGATCTGCGTATCGAATACGGGTTGCACCAGTCCGACCGCGGGCAACAGGACCTCGAGATCCTGCCGGGCCGCGTGCATCACCTTGACGGTGCCGGGGGCGGTGAGCAGCGGGACGAGCGGGCTCAAGTCGGCTCCCCGCTGGGCGAGGACCAGAGGATCGATGCACACCGCATGGGCGCCGTGGGCGACCTGCAGCAGGCACAACTCGGCCCGGTAGGTTTTCTCGCGCATGAATTCCGTATCGAGCGCGAGCACCGGCGCCTGCGCGGCGCTGGCAACGAACGCTGTCAGCGCATCGGCCGAGTCGATCATCAAGGGCAACGTTCTCCGGGTGACGTGTACAATCCCGCCCGCATTATGCTTGCGAATCTGCGCGCATTGTTCGGCGTCGTCGTCGACATCGTCTTCCTGCGGCGCGGCCCGGAAAACATGCCGGCGTCCAACACCCTGCTCGGCATCGTCGTCGTGGTTTACGTCGCGCTCTACGCGCTTGCCTACAACGCGTTCATCCTGCCGGCGGCGCCGCAGGCGCCACGCTCCTGGGCGCTGCAGATCGTGTGCGCCGCGCTGCTCGAGCTCGCGTGGTTCCGGATCGCGTTCCAGCTGGCCGGCAAACCGGAGAGATTCACGCAGACGGCGACCGCGATATTCGCGACCAGCACGTTGTTCATCCCGGCGCTCGCGATGATCGGCTCGCTGATGCCCTACATGCAAAAGGGGGCGACCACGCCGCCGCCCGCGTTGACGAGTTTCCTGACCGCTTTCATCGCGATCTGGATGTTCGTGATCCTGATCCGCATCGTGCGCGCCGCGTTCGAATGGACCTGGCCGCGTTCGATACTCTTCGTCCTCGCCGCGAACTTCGTGCCGATGATCATCCTGGCGCTTCTGTTCGGCGATTCCCAGAAACCCGTCTAGCAGCGTAAATTCCAGCATGCACGTTCACATTCTCGGCATCTGCGGCACGTTCATGGGCGGCATCGCCGCCATCGCGAAGGCGGCGGGTCACAAGGTCACGGGCTCCGACAAAAACGTCTATCCACCGATGAGCACGCAGCTCGAAGCGCTGGGCATCGAGCTCACGCAGGGCTTCGAGGCCGCGCAGCTCGTGCCGCGTCCGGACGTGGTGGTGGTCGGCAACGTGATGACGCGCGGCATGCCGGTGATCGAGGCGCTGCTCGAATCGGACATTCCCTATACCTCGGGCCCGGAGTGGCTGGCGCGCGAAGTGCTGCGCGACGTGCACGTGCTCGGCGTCTCCGGCACCCACGGCAAGACCACCACGTCGAGCATGCTGGCGTGGATCCTCGAACATGCCGGGCTCGAGCCGGGTTTCCTGATCGGCGGCGTCCCCGGCAATTTCTCCGTGAGCGCGCGGCTCGGTGGACGGAAGTTTTTCGTCATCGAGGCCGATGAATACGACACGGCGTTCTTCGACAAGCGCGCCAAGTTCGTGCACTACCGCTCGCGCACGTTGATCCTCAACAACCTCGAATTCGACCACGCCGACATCTACGAGAATCTCGGCGCGATCCAGAAGCAGTTTCATCATCTGGTGCGCACCGTGCCGGGGTCCGGCAGGATCCTGTGGAATGCGCGCGACCCGAACCTTGCCGCCGTGCTCTACATGGGATCGTGGACGCCGCTCGAGGGGTTCGCGCGCGGCGCCGAAGGGGATGCGCTCTGGACGCTCAAACTACCCGCGTCCGACGACGGCGGCGGCGACTATTCCACCTTCGAAGTGTGCGAGTCGGGCAAGGCGCTCGGCACGGTGCGCTGGAACCTGCTGGGCGCGCACAACGCCGAAAACGCGCTCGCGGCCATCGGCGCAGCGCGCAGCGCCGGCGTGAGCGTTGAGCGCGCGATCGCCGCGTTGAGCGAGTTCAAGGGCGTGAAGCGCCGCATGGAACTGCGCGGCGAAGTGAATGGGATCGCGGTGTACGACGACTTCGCGCATCACCCGACCGCCATCGCCTCGACGATCGACGGCTTGCGTCGCAAGGTCGGCGACAAACGAATCATCGCCGTGCTCGAACCGCGCTCGGCCACCATGCGCATGGGTGTGCATCGCGACACGCTGGCGCCGTCGCTGGCCGGGGCCGACACCGTGTGGATGTTCGCGCCGCCCGACCTCGGCTGGGATGCGGGCGCCGTCGTGGCGACGCTCGGGTTGAAGGGAAAAGTCGCGCGCTCGCTCGATGAACTGGTGGCCGGACTCACCAGCAGCGCCGCGCCGGGCGACCAGATGCTCATCATGAGCAACGGCGGTTTCGGTGGCCTGCACGGAAAACTGCTCGAGGCGCTGGCCCGGAGGCCGTGACACGTGACGGCGGAGAACAGCGTCATTGCCCTGTTTCCGCTGCATACCGTGCTGTTCCCCGGCGGGCCGCTGCCGCTGCGCATCTTCGAAACCCGCTACACCGACATGGTGCGCCGCTGCATGCGGTCCGGCGAGCCGTTCGGTGTGGTGTTGATCCAGGACGGCGATGAAGCGGGCGAGGTGGCGACCACGGCGACGGTGGGTTGCACCGCCCGCATCGCGGACTTCCATACGCTGGACGACGGGTTGTTAGGCATCGCGTGCGTGGGGGAGCGCAAGTTTCGCGTCCAGCGCGTGTGGCGCGCCGCCGACGGTCTCAACATGGGCGAGGTGGGGTGGCTGTCAGCCGAGCCCGCGCTGCCGCTGCCGCCGGAGTACGCGCGGCTCGCGACCGCGGTGCGGCGCGCGATGGACGAACTGGCCGAGCATTATCAACACGTCGACAAGAATTTCGACGACGCCGCGTGGGTGAGCGCGCGGCTGACAGAGCTGCTGCCGATCGAGCTCAATGACAAGCAGGCGCTGCTCGAGCTGGAAAATCCGATCGCGCGCCTCGACGCGCTGCTGGTCATGGCGCCGGCTGAAGAGGGCGGATGATCATCGGAAAAAAGGGGACAGATCTATTTCTGGGGAAAAAGGGGACAGATCTATTTTTCGGCCCAACTTGTGACCAACGGATCGTAGTCATCGAAAAATAGATCTGTCCCCTTTTTCCCCAGAAATAGATCTGTCCCCTTTTTTCCGATACCAGCGGTGCAGCGCGAATCCGATCACGATGATCCACGCCAGCACCATCCAGCCGATGAAGCCGTCGTAGTCGCTCAGCATCCAGGTCGCCGGTCCATCGGGATTGCGGACCGAGCTGCCGCGCACCACGAGAATGACCGCGACCCACCCGGCGTGCAGGCCCACGCAGGCGGCGATGTTGCCGGTCAGCGCGCGCACCATCCCCAGCAATACTCCAACGGCCGCCAGGCATAGAAACGCGTCCAGTATCGGCACCGGCTGCGCAAGCACCCCGATCAACATGTCGACGCCGCTGCCGGAATTGACCTCTTCAGCCGGAATACGCACGCGCGAGAAAAAATGCGAGGCGGCGTACACCAGCGACACCAGCACGATCGCGACTCCTGGGCCCGATTCGCGCGCGATGGCCGAATGCATCACGCCGCGCATGAACACTTCTTCGATCAGCGCCACGGCCAGGCCGGAGGCGATGCCAAGCAGGATCAGTTTCACCAGGGACATGGCATCGAGCGATGCGCTCGGTTTCCACGCGCGCATGTCGAGCAGCGCCATCGTCGCGACCACCGGCGTCATCAGCACCACGCCGAGCAGCCAGCCTTTCGCGGCTTCGCGCACGAACTCACCCGCCGGCAATCCGAACCCCAGGCTCGCGCGGTCGGCGACCTTGAGACGGCGCGCGACGAAGATGAAGCCCACGAGGAACGTGAGCATCGCCACGCGGCTCGCGACGCGATGAAATTTGAAGCCCGCGTCGGCGGGCATGATCATCCAGACAGGGTAGGCGAGAAAGGCGATTCCAGCGAGGCCCAGTGCGATCAACCCGATAAAGATCGCGAAACTGCGCACGGGCGGGCGGTCAGGGCAACGGCAGCGGTTTGTGACCGGCGCGCGCGAGCAGCTCGAGCAGGCCGTCGCGACCGACGAAATGCAGCGTTCCCACGACCACCAGGTAGTCCTGCTCGTCGTCGAGCAGCGCCTCGATCTGCGGCAGCCACTTGCGGTTGCGCTTGCCTAACAACTCGTCGTAGAGCGCCGGGGCCTGCGCGCGTTCCTTGATGAATTCCTTTTCCAGGCCGCGCATGTCGCCACTGCGCCAGGCGGCGACCAGCCGTCCCAGGTCTTCCTGCATCTTCGGCACGTCGTTGGTCGAATCGACCAGGAACTTGGTCTGGTCCTCGAGACTGCGCGAGTCGAAGATGCTCAGCTGGTCGATCACGGTTTCGAGACCATCGATCCGCTTGCCATCGGTCCTGGCGCGCTCCGTGAGCTGCATGTCGATGCCGAGCTGCGGATCGAAACCGGACTTCACCAGCGCGAACTGCGTGAGCACCATGGCCGCGGCCCAAGGCTCGAGCCGCGCGATCACCAGCTCGGGAAGATCGAGCGATGCGGCGAGTTTTGCCACGGACGCGTAGCGGTCCGCGCCCATGACGCCTGCCAGATCCTGGTCGGCCGGCAGCGTGCCATTCGAGGTGACGTACTGCACCGCTTCGAGCGGATTGAGATCGTCGAGATCGACTTCCATCACGATGACTTTCGCGGCCGAATAGGCGCGCTCGAGCTGCGGCGAGAGTTCGGCGTGTTCCCGCGGCAATGCGTGCACCGAGCCGGCGAGGTAGACGGTGTTGTGCGCGCCGGGGATCGACCACACCGAGCTCCCGGCGCGCGCCGGCGCGGAACCCAGGGCGGAGGCGAACAACAGCAGGCCGGCGAGGCCGCGGGCGAGGCCTCGCTTCAGCGGTTCAGGGAAAATCATGCCGCGGATTCTGCGGCAGTCAGGAAATGCACGCCAGTATCGATGGCGCCGTTGGAATGGAGGGTCAGCAGGCGATACGCCGGCGGCTGGTTGTCGATCACGAATTGATCCGAGCGCGGCTGGAACTGCGCGCAGGTGGAAGGCGTGGCCAGCAGGCGCACGCCGCGGCGAATGCCTTCGAAATTCTGATGTACGTGGCCCCACACCACGGCCTTCACCTGCGGATGGCTGTCGATCACGGACCAGAATTCATTGGCGTTCGCGAGGCCGACGTTGTCGAGCCAGCGGCTGTGCATCGCGACCGGATGATGGTGCAGGCAGACCATGGCGTGGCGCTGGCGCGCGCGGCCGAGTTCCTCATCGAGCTTGGTGAGCATTTCGACCGACAGGCTGCCGCCGGCCTGGTTGGCGACGACGCTGTCCAGCAGCACGATGCGCCACGCGCCGATATCGGCGGGGCCGTCCAGTTCGAACGGGCGGCCGCCAAGCGCCGCGCGCATCTGCGGAACGAAGTCATGATTGCCGGGGATGCAAAGTACGGGTTTTCCGAAGCGCGCGAACAGGCGGCGGAAGTGTTCATAGCCACCCGCGTCGTCCTGCACGAGATCGCCGGTCACCAAGATGGCGTCACAAGTGGCAAGATGCCCCGATGCGTCCGACAAGGATCGCTCGAGCGTTTCGAACGGATTGACCCCGCGCAGGGACGCGGTGGTGTCACCGAACAGATGTGGGTCCGTGAACTGGATGACTCTTATCGCACTCATTCATTCGGACTCTACAAACATGGCGGGAGTGAGCCGGTGATGCACGTCACGTCATGCTTCACGGCTCTGTAACGTGGGAACCAGGTCGCAAACTACTGCCGGAAAAATGTGAAGCAGAGTCGGCATATAGCGACTTTCCGAAGGTGTTTCGGCGTCACGAACATTGGTAAATCGGACATGAAATATTGGACCATTTCTGGGCGCTTGCGTGCCCCGCGAGGGGGATTAAAGTGTCGGCCGACATGAAGAGACCGGGCAAGAGTGATCCGAGCCGGCCGCGGGAAGACGGCTACGACTACAAACGCGAGTTCTATCGCAGCTCCCAGGTCGCGGAAGACTACGATTTTCATCGCTTCAGCAGCCCCGAGCGCCAGAAGCGCAATGCGCGCAAATGGGCCGCGATCCGCGCGGCACTGCGCGAGGCGACCGGCGTCCGCACCATCCTCGACCTGCCCTGTGGCACCGGCCGCTTTACCGGCGGCCTGGCGCGCGAGGGGTTCGAGATCGTTGGTAGCGATATCTCCCTCGAGATGCTGCAGAAGGCCGCTTCGGTCACCGCGAAAGACGGATTGCCGTCGGTACGCGGTTACGTGCAGGCCAACGCCGAGGCGCTGCCGCTGCGCAATGACTCGCTCGACTGCGTGGTCAGCATCCGTTTCATGATGCACGTGGACCCCGCGACCCGCGTGCGCATGCTGCGCGAGTTCGGGCGCGTCTCGCGCCGCTGGGTCATCGTCGACTATCGGCACTGCTACACCTTCCGTTACGTGCTCACGCATACCTTCGGCCGCCTCGGCCTGGGCCGCACTCCGTTGTCGCGAGTCTCGCGCAAGGAGCTCGACAAAGAGTTCGCCGACGCAGGCTTCGCGATCCGCAAAGTAATCCGCGTCTCGACGCCGCTCCTCTCCGACAAATGGATCGTGCTGGCCGAACGCGCCTGACGCGCCGCGCCCGACTCCGGCTCCGCAGAGCCACCGCGAGCACGGCAGAGGGAGTCCTGGAACCACCGACGGTAGTGGAAAAATGGAGCTTGGAAGGCGGGATTCGATCCTCCGCCCGCGCGCGGGGAGAGCGCCGAGCGCGGGCGAAGGATCGAATCCCGCCTTCCAAGCTCCATCTTTCCCCCGCATACGGTTGCCCCAAGCTCCCCCCTGTCGGACAATGCGCGCCCTTTATGGACACCCCCACCACCTCCCCCAGCCGCCGCACCCTCGCCAACGCGATTCGTGCGCTCTCCATGGATGCCGTTCAGGCCGCGAATTCGGGACATCCCGGCGCGCCGATGGGTATGGCTGATATTGCCGAAGTGCTCTGGCATGACGTGCTCAAGCACAACCCCGGCAACCCGAACTGGTGGAATCGCGACCGGTTCGTGCTGTCGAACGGGCACGGCTCGATGCTGCTGTACTCGCTGCTGTACCTGACCGGCTATCCGCTCACGATCGAACACATCAAGAATTTCCGCCAGCTGGGTTCGCACACGGCCGGTCATCCCGAGCGCGACATCAAGCTCGGCATCGAGACGACTACCGGCCCGCTCGGACAGGGCCTGGCCAACGCGGTCGGCATGGCGCTGGCCGAAAAGCTGTTAGCCACCCAGTACAACAAGGAAAGTCTGGCGATCGTAGATCACCACACTTACTGTTTTGCCGGCGACGGATGCCTCATGGAAGGCATCTCGCACGAGGCGGCGTCGCTCGCGGGGCATCTGAAGCTCGGCAAGCTGACCGTGTTCTACGACGACAACGGCATCTCGATCGATGGCAAGGTCGGCGGCTGGTTCACCGACGACACGCCGAAGCGCTTCGAGGCGTACGGCTGGCACGTCGTCCGCAACGTCGATGGGCAGGATAGCGAGGCCGTCGCCGCCGCGATCAAGAAGGCGCGCAACCGCAAGGATCAGCCCTCGCTGATCTGCTGCAAGACCACCATCGGCTGGGGCGCGCCTAACAAGCAGGGCACCAAGGCGGCGCATGGCGAAGCGCTCGGCCCGGATGAAGTCGCGCTCGCGCGCAAGACGCTCGGCTGGGAATCCCCGCCGTTCGAGATTCCGGACGACATCCGCAAGGCCTGGGATCACAAGGAAGCGGGCGAGGCCTCCGAAAAGAAATGGCTGCGCGTGTGGCGACGCTACAAGCGCGAGCACGCGCCCGAAGCCGCGGAATACGAGCGCCGCATGAAAGGCGAACTCCCGGCCGACTGGGCCGACCTCTCTGCCGCCGTGATGGCTGCAGGCGCGGCCGTCACCGGCTCGCAGGCGACGCGCGCATCGTCGCAGGTGGCGCTCAATGTGCTCGGCCCGAAGATGCCGGAGATGTTGGGCGGATCGGCCGACCTCACGGGTTCGGTGAACACCAAGCGCAAGGATTCGGTGGATCTCACCACCGAAAACTTCCACGGCAACTACGTCTACTACGGCGTGCGCGAATTCGGCATGACCGCCATCATGAATGGCCTGGTCGTGCACGGCGGTTTTCGCCCCTATGGCGGCACGTTCCTCGTGTTCTCGGACTACGCGCGCAATGCCGTGCGCGTTGCGGCGTTGATGCACGCGCCGACCACCCTCGTGTACACGCACGATTCGATCGGGCTCGGCGAAGACGGCCCGACACACCAGCCCATCGAGCATCTGGCCTCGCTGCGCGCGATGCCCAACCTGTACCTCTGGCGTCCCTGCGATGCGGTGGAATCCGCGGCTTCATGGATCGCCGCGCTCGAACGCCTGAAGGGGCCGACGGCGTTGATCTTCACGCGCCAGGGTCTGCCGCAGCAGCAACGCACGCCGGAGCAGCTGGTCGCGCTGCGCAAGGGCGGATACGTGTTGATCGATTCGAACGGAACGCCCGACGCGATCGTCATCGCGACGGGTTCGGAAGTCGGCCCCGCCGCGGACGCGGTCAAGGAATTGCAGTTGGCCGGCAAACGCGTGCGCCTCGTTTCCATGCCGTGCACCGAAGCCTTCGATGCACAGCCCGCGCCGTATCGCGAAAGCGTGTTGCCGTCGTCGGTGACGCGTCGCCTGGCCATCGAAGCCGGCGCCACCCAGTCATGGTGGCGTTACGTCGGCACGCAGGGTCGCGTCATGGGCATCGACAGCTTCGGGCTCTCGGGCAAAGGTCCCGACCTGTTCAAGCACTTCGGCCTCACCGCCGCCGACGTGAAGGCGCAACTCGAGCAGATGCTCGGCTGATTTCAGATTCGGGTATTTGGGTTATTGAATAAGAGGAAGAGAGACAGATGGCCATCAAAGTAGGTATCAACGGTTACGGCCGCATCGGCCGCAACATCCTGCGCGCGCTCTACGAAGCGAAGCGCAACAACGAGATCCAGATCGTCGCGGTCAACGACCTCGGCGACGCGCAGACCAACGCGCATCTCACGCAGTACGACACGGCGCACGGCAAATTCCCGGGCACGGTCAGCGTCGAAGGTGATGCCATCGTCGTGAACGGCGACAAGATCAAGGTGTTCGCGCAGCGCGACCCGGCGAAGATCGACTGGGCCTCGGTGGGCGCGGAATACGTGTTCGAGAGCACCGGCTTCTTCACCACGAAGGCGGACGCCGGCAAACATCTGGCCGGTGGCGCCAAGAAGGTCGTGATCTCGGCCCCGGGTGGCAAGGACGTCGACGCGACGGTCGTCTATGGCGTCAACCACAACGTATTGAAGAGCTCCATGAGCGTGATCTCCAACGCGTCGTGCACGACGAACTGCCTCGCGCCGCTCGCGAAGGTGCTGAACGACAAGATCGGCATCGTCAGTGGTCTGATGACCACCATCCACGCGTACACCAACGATCAGCGTCTCACCGACGTCTATCACGAGGACATCCGCCGCGCGCGTTCGGCCACGATGTCGATGATCCCGGCGAAGACGGGCGCTGCCGCGGCCGTGGGCCTGGTGCTGCCGGAACTCAAGGGCAAGCTCGACGGCTTCGCGATCCGCATTCCGACGATCAACGTATCGCTGGTCGACCTGACTTTCGTCGCCAAGCGCGCGACGACGGTCGAGGAAATCAACAAGGTCGTGAAGGAAGCCGCGGACGGCGCCATGAAGGGCGTGCTCGCGTTCACCGACAAACAACTCGTCTCGATCGACTACAACCACGATCCGGCGTCGTCGACCTACGATTCCACGCTCACGCGCGTTACCGAAGGCACGTTGGTCAAGGTGTGCTCCTGGTACGACAACGAGTGGGGCTTCTCGAACCGCATGCTGGACACCACGATCGCCTGGTCGAAAGCCTCCTGAGGCTTTAGCCCATGAAAGTGCTGCGTATGGCGGACCAGGACCTTGCTGGCAAGCGGGTCCTGATTCGTGAGGATCTGAACGTTCCGATCGAGGGCGGCCGGGTGACCAGCGATGCGCGCATCCGCGCCTCGCTGCCCACCATCAAGCTGGCGCTCGAGAAAGGCGCGAAGGTATTCATCTGTTCGCACCTCGGCCGCCCGGAAGAGGGCGTATACGCGGAAGAGTTTTCTCTCGCTCCCGTGGCCGCCCGGCTTTCCGACTTGTTAGGCGTGCAGGTGCCGCTCAAGAAGGACTGGCTCAACGGCGTCGACTGCCCGGCGGGCAGCGCGGTGCTGCTCGAGAACGTGCGCTTCAACAAGGGCGAGAAGAAGGACAAGGAAGATCTCGCGAAGCAGATGGCCGGTCTGTGCGACGTGTTCGTGATGGACGCGTTCGGCACGGCGCATCGCGCCGAGGCTTCGACCCACGGCGTGGGTAAATTCGCGAAGGTGGCCTGCGCAGGTCCACTGCTCGTGGGTGAGCTCGAAGCTCTCGAACGCGCACTGGCCAAGCCGGCGCGACCGCTGGTGGCGATTGTCGCGGGCTCGAAAGTGTCGACCAAGCTCACGGTGCTCGAATCCTTGCTGGCCAAGGTCGACAAGCTGATCGTCGGCGGCGGCATCGCCAATACCTTCCTCGCGGCGACCGGCATCAACGTCGGCAAGTCATTGCACGAAGCCGACATGCTCGACATGGCGCGCAGGCTGCTCGAGCAGGCCCGCGCGCGCGGTGCGGAGATTCCCTTGCCGACCGATGTGGTCGTCGCCAAGGAGTTCGCGGCGACGGCGCATGCGGACGTGCGCGGTATTCACGACGTGCGGCCGGAGGAGCTGATCCTGGATATCGGTCCGGATACGGCCGATCGCCTGGGTGCGATCCTGCAGACCGCCGGCACGATCATCTGGAACGGCCCGGTCGGCGTGTTCGAGTTCGATCAGTTCGGTGAAGGCACGAAGACGATCGCGCAGGCGATTGCCAAGAGTCCGGCGTTTTCGCTGGCCGGTGGTGGCGATACGCTGGCGGCCATCGAGAAGTACGGGGTCGAAGAGGGCATCTCTTACATCAGCACCGGCGGCGGCGCGTTCCTCGAATTCGTCGAGGGGAAAACGTTGCCGGCGGTGGCGATGCTCGAAGCGCGCGCGGCCGGCGCGTGAGAACCCGCGTAGCGACGCGCGCCAATCTTGGCCGGGTCGTCACGCTGTTGCTGCTCATCCAGTGCGGTGTTGCCTGGAGCCGCGCTTCGCATCGCGACGGGCTGCATGGATACAAGGGCGAACATCCGTACCCCGATGCATTCCCGCCGACGTTTTGAGGCGCGGCGGTTCTGCGAGCCGTTCCGGAAGTGATTCCGGAAATCACCTGATCGGCGAGTAGTCAGTCGCGTCCATGAACACGGAGTCGACCTTCTCGACGATCTTCCCGCCATCCGCTTCCGAATCCGCCGCGATTTTTTTCCATGCGGGATCCGCGCTGAACGCCGCCCAGTTCGCCTTCGCGGCTTCGCGGCTCGCATGCGAGATCACGTAAATCAACGTGGTCTCCCTGGCCGGACTGTCCTGCGGTGTCCAGTACGCGACATTCGTCATGCCGTGTTTCTCGAACATCTTCATGGTGTGTTCGCGGAAACGCTTGTGCAGGGCATCGAGGCGCCCCGGAAACGTGTGGTAAGTGCGTAATTCGAACACTCGGCCCGCCGCGGGCGCGTCGGCGGCGCGCACCCACTGAAGACTTGCACCCAGAACGAGCCCAACGGCCAGAACCAACCAGGAATGCTTGAACATCGATGACCCCTCGGGAATTGAAAAACCGTCTTTGATTATGCGCCGGCCGCCGATTCGCATGGCAGAATGCGCCGCCATGCAAGAACGCCAGATGCACTCTCGAACCAAGATCGTCGCCACGTTGGGTCCCGCCACGGACTCCATCGAAATTCTCACCGAAATGGTCCGCGCCGGTCTCGACGTCGCGCGGGTGAATTTCTCCCACGGCAAACACGAAGAGCACGGCCGCAGGATCGACCTCGTACACGAGGCCGCGCGCCGTGCCGGCCGTTACGTCGGCATCCTCGCCGATCTCGGCGGACCCAAGATCCGCATCGAGAATTTCACCAACAAGAAGGTCGACCTCAAGGACGGCCAGGCGTTCGCGCTCGACACCGCGCACGATCCGAAGGCCGGCAACGAACAAGTCGTCGGCTGCGCGTACAAGGATCTGCCGGGCGACGTGAAGGTCGGCAATCGCCTGCTGCTCAACGACGGCCTGATCGAACTCGAAGTCACCAAGGTCGAGGGCTCGCGCATCGACACCAAGGTGATCGCGGGCGGCGAGCTTTCCGACCGCAAGGGCGTCAACCTCAAGGGCGGCGGCATCTCCGCGCCGGCGCTCACCGACAAGGACCGCGAAGACATCAAGTTCGCCGCCAGCCGCGGCGCGGACTACGTCGCGGTGTCGTTCGCGCGCGATGCGGCGGACATGCACCTCGCGCGCAAACTGCTGCGCGAAGCGGGCGGCCACGGCCACCTGTGCGCGAAGATCGAGCGTCACGAGGCCATCCACAATCTCACCGAGATCATCGACGCCTCCGACGTGTTGATGGTGGCGCGCGGCGACCTGGCGGTCGAGATGGGTTACGCCGAGCTCATCGGCCTGCAGAAGACCATCATTTTTGAATCGCGCACGCGCAACAAGGTCGTGATCACGGCCACGCAGATGATGGAGTCGATGATCTCGAGCCCGGTGCCGACGCGCGCCGAAGTCTCCGACGTGGCCAACGCCGTGATGGACGGCACCGATGCGGTGATGCTCTCGGCCGAAAGCGCCGTCGGCAAATATCCGGTCAAGGCCATCCAGGCGATGGAAGAAGTCATCGCCGGCGCCGAAAAGTACGAGATCAAGCACAACCGGATGCGGACTCGCACCGACGGCATCGTCGACCGCAGCGAAGAAGCCATCGCGATGGCCGTGATGTACACCGCCAACCACATGAAGGTGCGCGCCATCGTCGCGTTGACCGAATCCGGCACGACGCCGCTGTGGATGTCGCGCGCACGCACGGACATTCCCATCTACGCATTCACGCGCCACGAAGCCACGCGCCGCCGGGTCACGATCTACCGCGGTGTATTCCCGGTGCCGTTCGACATTCCCGAAGTGCGCACCAACGAGCTGTTCAAGGCCATCCTCACGATGATGCTGCAGCTCGATCTGGTCGAAAAAGGCGAGCTGGTCATCGTCACCAAGGGCGAACTCACCGGTATTACCGGGGGCACCAACGCCATGACGATCCTGCGCGTTCCGGACTAGTCAGGTCATGAGATGGCTGCGCTGGCTGCGATGGACGTTGCTCGTCGTCGCGGCGCTGGCGCTGGCCACCGTTGGCCTCGCCTGGTGGGCGATGCGGCAGAGCCTGCCGCAGCTCGATGGACGCGCCGACGCGCCGGCGCTCGCGGCGGAAGCCTCGATCGAACGCGATGCCGCCGGCCGGCCGGTCATCACCGCCGCCTCGCGCACCGACCTGGCCTTCGCGACCGGTTATGCACACGCGCAGGATCGATTCTTCCAGATGGATCTGTCGCGGCGGCTCGCGGCCGGCGAATTGTCCGAGCTCTTCGGCGCGCTTGCCCTGAAATCCGACATTCGTTCGCGCCGTTTTGGTTTTCGCGGCGTGGCTCGCCGCGTCATCGAGGCGGCACCCGCGCCGGAACGCACCGTCGTCGAAGCCTACGCGCGCGGCGTGAACGCCGGGCTGCATTCGCTGCGGACGCGGCCCTGGGAATACCTGCTGCTGCGCGCCGCCCCGCGCGACTGGTTGCCGGAAGACTCGGTGCTGGTCGTGCATTCGATGTGGTGGCAGCTGCAGTACGGCTCGATCACCGCCGAGCTCGATCGCCGCAGGCTGGAACGCGCGGCGGCCGCTTCGGCCACGCCTGCGGCCGCCCACGCGCTCATCACGTTCGCCTATGCGGGGCACTCGGAGTGGGATACGCCTAACTATTCGGCCGAGGCGCCGTGTGTGCAGGCCGCGTGCACCGACAGCGCGCGCGTGCTCACGCAGCCGTTTCCGCAGCTGCTGCGGTTCGCGGCGACGCCCGCCGCGGCAGGGGCGGGCGAGGCGAAGCCCGGCAGCAACAACTGGGCGATCGCCGGGATTCACACCCGTTCCGGCACGGCGCTGATCGCCAACGACATGCATCTCGATCTCGGGGTCCCGGCGGTGTGGTATCCGGCGCGACTGCGCGTCACCGGCGCCACGCCGTTCGACATCAGCGGCGTGACGTTGCCCGGTACGCCGGCGGTGGCCGCGGGTTCGAACGGGCAGGTGGCCTGGGGCTTCACCAACAGCTACGGCGATTTCTCCGACGTGCGCTGGGGCCCGTGTGTGAGCGCCGACCATTCGGTACGGCGCGAGCACATCCTGGTGCGCGGCGCCGCAGCCGCGGCAGCCGAGTTCCGCGACGTGGGCGCGGGCGTGGTACTCGATGGCGCCGAATACGCCGCTGATGTCGCGAGCGGCGAGTGCGCGCAGGTGGCGTGGCTCGCGACCCGGCCGGAAGCTACCAACTTCGGCTTGTTAGGCATGGAGAACGCGCACGACGTCGACGAGGTGCTGGCGCTGGCGCCGCGCGTGGGAATCCCGGGCCAGAACCTGGTGGTGGGCGACCGGCGCGGCCGCATCGCCTGGACAGTGCTCGGCCGCGTGCCGCGCGGAACGGGGCCGGATCGCCTGTTCGGCGCGCTCGAGTTTCGCGATGCCACGGATCATCCGCGCCTCGCGGACCCGCCGGTGGGACGCCTGTGGACCGCGAATCAGCGCGTGGTCGAAGGCGCGCTCGAGGCCGTGCTCGGCGACGACGAAGTGGACGTCGGCGCGGGTGGCTACGACATCGGCGCGCGCGCGCGGCAGATTCGCGACGGCCTGCTGAGCCTGTCGCACCCGGCGACGGAAGCCGACATGCTCAGGCTGCAGCTCGATTCGCGCGCGCTGTTCGTGGCGCGCTGGCGCGACCTGCTGCTCGGCCTCATCGATGAAGAAGCCATGCACGACGCGCCGCGGCGCCGCGAATTCCGCGAGCTCGTGAGCCGCTGGAAATCCGAGGCGAGCGCCGACGCGGTGGGTTACCTCCTGGTGCGCGAGTTTCGCGGCACGACGGAAGACGCGTTGTGGCGCGGCCTCACTACCTCGCTGGCCGGTGCGGCCTTCGATGCGCGCCGCCCGTCGCAGTTTGAAGCGGCGGCGTGGCGGCTGGTCAACGAACGCCCCGATTCGATTACACCGCCCGGCGCCGCCGGCTGGCACGAATTCCTGCTGCGGCAGCTGGATGGCGCGATCGAGCGGCTGCTCGACGACTGCGGCGCGCTCGCCCACTGCACGTGGGGCCACAACGAGCCCGTGCGGGTGCGCCACCCGTTATCTCGCGCGCTGCCGCTGCTGTCGGGCCTGCTCGACATGCCGGCGGTGGAACTGGCCGGCGATCACCACATGCCGCGCGTGCAGGACGGCTCGTTCGGCGCTTCCGAGCGTTTCGCCGTCTCGCCGGGGCGCGAGACCGAGGGCTATCTCGAGCTGCCGGGCGGACCGTCCGGGCACCCCCTCTCGCCGTTCTATCGCAGTGGATTCAGCGATTGGGCCGAAGGGAAACCGACACCATTCCTGCCGGGCCCGGCAGCGCATAAGCTCGTCTTGCGGCCACAGGGTGCCGTTCCATAGGGCGAAATGATGACCGACGTCCGATTCTCCGGCACCGATACCTACGTCGCGACTCCCGATCTGATGATGGCGGTGAACGCCGCGGTGACACTGGCGCGCCCGCTGCTGATCAAGGGCGAGCCCGGCACCGGCAAGACCCAACTCGCCGAAGAAATCGCCCGCTCGCTCGCGCGGCCGCTGTACGAGTGGCACATCAAGTCGACCAGCAAGGCGCAGCACGGCCTGTACGAATACGACGCGGTCTCGAGACTGCGCGACTCGCAGCTCGGCGAAGAAAAAGTGCGCGACATCCGCAACTACATCGTCAAGGGGCGGTTGTGGGAGGCGTTCGATTCCGCCGTGCAGCCGGTGCTGCTCATCGACGAGATCGACAAGGCCGATATCGAGTTTCCGAACGACCTGCTGCGCGAGCTCGACCGCATGGAATTCTACGTGCACGAGACCCGCGAACTGGTCAAGGCGCGGCACCGGCCGATCATCCTGATCACCAGCAACAACGAGAAGGAATTGCCGGACGCCTTCCTGCGCCGCTGCTTCTTCCATTTCATCCGCTTTCCGGATGCGGAGACGATGGAGAAAATCGTCCGCGTGCATTTCCCGGGCCTCAAGAAGGAATTGCTGGCCGAGGCGCTCAGGTCCTTCTTCAACGTGCGCGACACGCCGGGCCTGAAGAAAAAGCCGTCGACCTCCGAACTGCTCGACTGGATCAAACTACTGCTGGCCGAGGACATCCCGCCCGAGGCGTTGCGCGGCGACGATCCGAACAAGACGATTCCCGTCCTGCACGGGGCGCTGCTCAAGAACGAACAGGACGTGCACCTGTTCGAACAGCTGGTGTTCCTCAACCGCCGCGCGGGCCGTTGAGCGCCGCAGGTGCTGGTCAGATTCTTCACTGACCTGCGCGCCGGCGGTGTGCCGGTGACCCTGCCCGAATTCCTGTCGCTGCTCGAAGCCTTAGAAGCGCGCGTGGCGGCGCTCTCGGCGGAGGAATTCTATTACCTCGCGCGCCTCGCGCTCGTGAAGGACGAGCGGAATTTCGATCGCTTCGATCGCGTGTTCGCGGAACATTTCGAAGGCGCGCAGAAGGTGTTCGAGAAGATCGTCGCGGAACTGCCGCCGGAGTGGCTGCGGCAAGTGACCGAGCGGCTGTTCAGCGACGAGGAGAGAGCCAAGGTCGAGAGCCTGGGTGGCTGGGACAAGTTGCTCGAGACGCTGCGCCAGCGCCTGCGTGAGCAGCAGGACCGCCACGAAGGCGGCACCAGGTGGATAGGTACCGGCGGCACGTCGCCGTTCGGCAACGGCGGCTTCAACCCTGAAGGCGTGCGGATCGGTGCGGGGCCCGGGCGGCACCGGCGCGCCGTCAAGGTCTGGGACGCGCGTGACTATCGGAATTTCGACGACGGTGTCGAGCTCGGCACGCGCAATCTCAAGATGGCGCTGCGCCGGCTGCGGCGTTTCGCGCGCGAGGGCGCGCCCGAGGAACTCGATCTCGACGGCACCATCGACGCCACGGCGCGGAATGCCGGGCTGCTGGACCTGAAGCTGGTGCCGGAACGGCGCAACGCGGTGAAGCTGCTGCTGCTGCTCGACGTGGGCGGCTCGATGGATCCGCACGTGAAGATCTGCGAGGAATTGTTCTCGGCCGCACGGGCCGAGTTCAAGCATCTGGAATATTTTTACTTCCACAATTTTCCATACGAAAAACTGTGGAAGGACAACCGGCGCCGCTTCAGCGTCTCCACCAGCACCACCACGATGCTGCGTACTTTCAATTCAGACTACCGCGTGGTCTTCGTCGGCGATGCCACGATGAGCCCGTATGAGATCGAGCAGCCCGGCGGCAGCGTCGAACACTGGAACGAAGAATCCGGCCGCGTGTGGATGGAACGCGTCGCGGCGCATTTCCCGCGCCTGGTATGGCTCAACCCCGAGCCTGTGGATCGGTGGAAGTGGACCGCTTCGGTTGAAATCACGCGCCAGCTGGTCGGCAATCGCATGTTTCCGCTGACGTTGCAGGGCCTCGACGCGGCCATGCGTGCGCTCAAACGGGCCGGCGCTGCGGCTGCGCCGCCTGTCAGGTAGAGCCGCCTCGCCGCGATTCGCGGCACGCCAAAAAAAACGCCCGGCATCGAGCCGGGCGTTGTCATTGCGGCGCGTGATTCGCGAGACCGCCGATCAGCCGGCCTTCGCCGGCGCGTGTGACTTGATCTCCGCGAGCACCATGTCCGAATGACCCTTCGGGTCGACCTTCGCCCAATGCTTGACGACCTTGCCGTCGGGTCCGATCAGGAAGGTCTGGCGGCTCGCCAGTTCGACGCCGGGAGCGGGACTCCACAACACGCCGTAGGCCTTGATGGCTTCCTTCTTGGGGTCGGCGAGGATCGTGAACGGCAGGCTGTGGTTCTCCGCGAATTTCTTGTGCGAATCCACGTCATCCGCGCTCACGCCGAGGATGACGGCGTCGGCCTTGCGGAACGCGAAGATGTTGTCGCGCAGCTCGCACGCCTGCGTCGTGCAGCCGGAGGTCTCGTCTTTCGGATAGAAATAGAGCACGACCCACTTGCCCTTGTATTCCGCGAGCGAGTGCCAGGCGCCGGCCTGATCCTGTAGTTTGAACGCCGGTGCGGCGGCGCCTTCGGCCGGGGCTTTTGCAGGTTCGCCGGCCAGGACGCATACACTTGCGGTCGCCGTCACGAGGGCGGTGACCAAAATCCTTCGAAGTGCGAGCATGATGTTCTCCGTGAAATATGGGCGTCGTGAGGGAGGCGGATATTAGCAGTGTCCCCGGCAACGTGACTCGCGCAGGACTGATCCTGACGGGCGGAGGTGCGCGCGCCGCCTACCAGGTGGGCGTGCTCAAGGCGCTTTCGGAGATCCATCCGCGCCCTGACTGGCCGTTTCCGATCATCGTGGGCACGTCGGCCGGTGCGGTGGCCGCGACGATTCTGGCCGGCAATGTGTTGCGCTGGCACCAGACCGTTTCGGATATCGAACAGGTGTGGGCGAATTTCCGCGTCCACCAGGTGTTCCGTTCCGATGCCATCGCCATGCTCAAGGCAGGCTCCCGCTGGATGGGGTCGCTGTTCACGGGCGGCGTGATCGGGCCGCCGAAGTCGCTGCTCGACAATTCGCCGCTGCGCGAGCTGCTGTCGAAGGTCACGGATTTCGACGCGATTCGCGCCAACGTCGCTCGCGGCGATCTGCGCGCGCTGGCGCTGTGCGCCACGAGTTATTTCACCGCGCGGTCGGTGTCGTTTTTCGAAGCGGAGACCACCGTCAGCGAATGGTCGCGCGCGCAGCGTCACGGCGAACGTGTGCCGTTGTCGCTCGACTACCTGATGGCGAGTCTCGGCATTCCATTCCTGTTTCCGCCGTCGTGCCTGCACGGCGAATACTTCGGCGACGGCGCCATGCGCCAGACCGCGCCGTTGAGTCCCGCGATCCATCTCGGCGCCGACCGGCTGCTGGTCGTGGGCGTGCGCCCCACGCATCTCGATCTCATCCCGCGCTTCGTCGCCTCCGACTCTCCGCCGACGCCCGGGCAGCTGTTCGGCTACATGCTGGACACGCTGTTCAGCGATCAGATCTCCGCCGATCTCGAGAACCTGCAGCGCATCAACCGGCTTTCGGCGCTGGCCGGCACCGTCGTGGGTACGCGGCAGATCCAGACGATGATGATCGCGCCGAGCATCGATCCTTCGCAGCTCGCGCTGCGCCATATCGACAACCTGCCGGTGAGCCTGCGCGCGCTCATGCGCATCATCGGCGCGCGCGGCGCGTCCGGCAGCCTGCTCGCGAGTTACCTGATGTTCGAGTCGGCCTATACGTGCGAACTCATCGAACTCGGGGTTAGGGACACGCTCGCCAGGCGCGACGAAGTCACGGCCTTCCTGACTCCATGAACCTGGCCGACGACGAAGTACACCTGTGGACGTCGCTCGAGCGTCCGGCGGACGAGCCGGCGCTCACTCAACTGACATCCATCCTGCAGCCCGCGGAGTGCGCGCGGCTGGACACCGCGTATTCGGCCGAAACCCGCATGCGGATGCTCGCGGCGCGTGCCATGCAGCGCACCGTGCTGGCCGGCTACGTGGAGGGGCTCGAGCCGGCGACGTTGCGCTTCGTGACCGGCGAACACGGCAAGCCCGCGCTGGCGCGCGAGTTCGAAGCACTCGGACTGCATTTCAACCTCACGCATACCGAGGGGCTGGTGGCGCTCGCGGTGAGCCGCCATCGCGACATCGGTCTCGATGCCGAGAACATCCACGCGCGCACGACGGCATTGCGGCTCGCGCGCCGCTATTTCACCGCGGAGGAGGCGCGCAATCTCGAGGCCTTGCCGCTCGCACGCCAGCCGCTGCGGTTCTATTCGCTGTGGACGCTCAAGGAATCCTGGATGAAGGCGACGGGCCGCGGCGTCGGCGCGGGTCTCGACAACGCCTCGTTCTCGCTCGACGACGATCACCAGGTGCAGGGGCTTTCGTTCGCGGCGTACGACGCTTCGGATTGGCGCTTCTGGCAATACATGCCCTCGAAGGAACACGTCATGGCGCTCGCCTTGCGGGCGCCCGGCGCGACGCGCGGCATGACCGTCGCGACGCGGGAATGGCGTCCGGCGGAGATGGGCGTCAAGGCCTGAAACGACGCGGCGGTTTTCCGCCGGGGTGCTTTGACGCGGCGCCGGGGCTCGGGGATAGTTAGCTTGCCGACAATACTATTCCAGGGAGCCTTCCATGATTTCTCGCAATCTGTTTGCGTACGCGACCGCGTGCGCGGCATTCGTGATGGTCGCGTGCGCACCGCCGAACTACAACATCAAGGCGCCGTCTCCATCCGGTCTCAAGTACCTCGTCAGCGGCACGCCGCAGGAGACGAGTTTCTCGCTACTCGACGAACGCCGTGTCGACGGCAAGGTGTTCAGCCACGGCATCCTGCCGGCGGAGCTCAAGATCGACAATGTGCCGATCGACCCGCTGCCGTTCCTCGCCTCGCAGTTGCAGGCGGAGTTCGCCTCGCGCGGCCTGCCGGCCAAGGTGTCGGAGAAGGGCACGGCGCCGCCGGCGATCCATCTCAAGAGTTACCACATGGAGAACATGCGCACGAACGCGTACACGCCGTTCGTGACGCTCACGTACATCAGCGCGGACATCGAGGCCGGCGGCACGACCCGGCGGGTCGGCGTGTTCGTCACGCGCGGCAAGACGCCGGTGTGGAGCTTCGAGGAAATCATCGATCCGGTGTTCAACCAGCCGCTGTCGCTCGGCATCCAGGAGTTCGCCAGCAAGATCGCAAACCTGGTGTATGGCTATCGCGCGGGGGACGAGGCGGTCAAGACCCTGACGACGAAGATCAATGGCGCGCGCACGCCCAACAGTTTCCTCGACGTCTACGCGCTCGGCTTCACGAACAACCCGGCGGCAATCGACACGCTGGTCGGGCTCGCCAAGGATGACCAGGAGTACGTGCGCCAGGCGGCGATCTCCTCGCTCGGCAACATCGGCGCCACCACGCAGTTCGGGCTGCTCAAGACCATCTACCAGGATCCGCAGGTGAGCTGGCAGGACCACAGCATCGCGCTCAAGGCCATCGCCGATCTCAACACGGACGAGTCGAAGGCCTTCGTGACCGCGGAAGCCAAGCGTCTCGGCAGCGATTCGGCGAAAGAATCGCAGGTGTTGGGCAGGATCCTCGCCCTCTATCTGTGAGACAACGCGCCGCGCTCAGCGTTTTCCGAGCGCGGCGGCGAACTCCGGATCGGCGATGAACGCGGCGATCAGGCGCTGCACGCCGATCTGGTAGTTTGCGATCGCGCGCGGGATCGCGACCTCTCCCAGGAACGCGGACTCCCATTCGTAACGTGCCGACTTGGTTCCCTGCCAGGCGGTCCTGCCGTCACACGTGATCGTCAGCTGCGCCTGCAATGCGGCGTACTCCTTGTTCATCCCGCGGGCCAGTTCGTTGCCGAGCAACACACCGTCGATCCTGATCGCGGAGCCCGCGTCGAGCAGGTCGGCATGATCGAATTCGGTGGCCAGCGCCTCGCGCAGATATGCGGTGTACGAACCGTAGGGCGAAGTCACGCTCATCGCGCGCGCTTTCACCCTGTCGACGTCGCCCTTGGCCCGCGGATCCTTGCGGATCGCGCCGATCGCGACCTGTTCGAGGCCGGCTTCGCGCAGCGCCAGCGTGTTGCCGACGAACGGGTTGTAACGCGGTCCGTTCATCGTGCAGCCGGTGGCGAACAGGCCGGCGGCCAGCAGCGCGGCGCTCAGCCGCAGGGCGATCTTGGATGTCGGCACTGCGATCCTCACCCGCCCGGATGGCGTCTATGTCAGGAACAACGCGCCCAAGCCTAACAAAGTGGCGAAGCCGATGCAGTCCGTGAAGGTGGTCAGGATGACGCCCGCCGACAAGGCCGGGTCGATGCGCATGCGGCGCAACAGCAGCGGCACGATCACGCCGACGGCCGCGGCGCACAGTAGATTGATCAACGTGGCGACGGCGATGATCGCGGAGATCTTCCACGTGCCGTACCAGACGATCGTGACGCTGCCCACGATGACCGCCCAGATGATGCCGTTGAGGCCGCCGACGGCGATCTCCTTCCACAGCAGCCATTTCGCGTTCACCCATTCGACCTGGCCGAGTGCGATGCCGCGGATGATCAGCGTCACGGTCTGGGTGCCGGCGATGCCTCCCATGCTCGCGACGATGGGCATGAGCGCCGCGAGTGCCGCGACTTTCTCGATCGTGCCCTCGAACCGGCTGACGACGGCGGAGGCCAGGAATGCCGTGACCAGGTTGATGCCGAGCCACACCAGGCGGCGCCGGGTGGAGGGGAAAATGCCCGCGAACACGTCTTCTTCATCGCGCAGACCGGCCGCGGACATGACTTCGTGCGCGGCTTCTTCCTGGATGACGTCGACGACGTCATCGATGGTGATGCGGCCCAGCAGCCGGCCGCCATCGTCGACGACGGCCGCCGACACGAGGTCGCGCTCCTGGAACAGCAGCGCCACGTCGTGCGAGGAGGTTACCGGCGCGATGCGCGGTGCTTCGGGGTCGATCAGGTCGCCCACGGGCTTCTCGGGGTATTCGGTCAGCAGGCGGGTCAACGCCAGCGTGCCGAGATACAGGTCGTTGCGATCGACCACGAACAGGCGATCCGTCTTGTCGGGTAGCTCGCCACGCATGCGCAGGTAGCGCAGCACGACTTCGACGGTGACGTCGGCGCGCACGCTTACCGTGTCGGTGTTCATGAGGCCGCCCGCGGTGTCGGGCTCGAAGGCCAGCACGGTATGCAGCCGGTCGCGATCCTGCGCGTCCATGGACCTGACCAGCTGACGGCTGACGGCTTCGGGCAGATCGCCGACCAGATCCGCCAGATCGTCGAGCTCCATGTCTTCGGCGGCCGCCAGCAGCTCCTCGGCGTTCATCCCGTCGATCACGGCCTGGCGGACTTCCTCGCTGAGCTCGACCAGCACGTCGCCTTCGATTTCGGGTTCGACGAAATTCCAGACGACTTCGCGCTGCGCGGGCGGCAGCGATTCGATCAGCAGCGCGATCTCGGCCGGATGCATCGCGCCGACCATGCGCGCAGCTCCGCGCCACGAACCCTCGCGCAGCGCGCCGCGTAATGCGGCGAGGCGACGTTCTTTCGTGGGAGTGCGGGAGGTTTCCATGACGCGGCGGAGTGTATGGCGGTCAGGAGTCGTTTCCCAGAAAAACGGGCCCGCGTGCGCGTCAGAATAATTCGGAGCGGTGCTCGACGAATCGAGCTCCGGCCCCTTTTGCTAGCAAATGGGGCCTGACCCCATTACGCGACGGAGCTGCCGGAGAGTGTCGGGGCGCTGGTGAGCGTGGGGGCGCGGGTGATCGAGCGCATCTCGCCGAGAGAATTGTGGCGGATGGCGACTACCGGGTAGTTCTGCGACAGGCGCTCGGCGATGCGCTCGGCGAGGTAGACCGACCGGTGTCGCCCACCTGTGCAGCCGATGGCGATGGTGAGATAGCGGCGGTTCGCCGCCTGGTGCTCCGGAATCCGCGCGGCGACGAACTGCAGGATGTCGTCGCACAGGCGCGGCACGCTGCGCTGCGCCTCGAGAAAGCGGATGACGTCGGGATCGCGGCCGGTGAGGGCGCGCAGGGAGGGATCCCAATACGGGTTCGGCAGCGAACGGGCGTCGAACACGAAATCGGCGTCGCCCGGAATGCCGTTCTTGAAACCGAAGGATTCGACCAGCAGGGACAGGCGGCCGGCGCTGCGTTTCTCCACGCGCTGGCTGATGAGCTCGCGCAGGTCGTGCACGCCCATGCGCGAGGTGTCGACGACCAGGTCGGCGGCGTTGAGGATGGGCTCGAGCAGCCGCCGTTCGATGGCGATGGCCTCCTTGAGCGACACATGGTCGGTGCTGATCGGGTGCTTGCGGCGCGTTTCGGCGAAGCGGCGCAGCAGCTCATCGTCGTTGGCCAGCAGGAATACGATTTCGCACTGGATGCCACTCTTCTTCAGCTCTTCGATGAGCGGCGGCACGGTTTCGATTTCGGCCGCCGCGTTGCGGGCATCGACGCCCACCGCCGCGCGCGAGTACTGCGACTCGTTGCCGCGCAGCGTGTGGGAGATGAAAGGCTTCAGCAGGGCTGCCGGGATGTTGTCGACGCAATAGAACCCGGCGTCTTCGAGCATGTGCAGTGCCACGCTCTTGCCGGATCCCGATAAACCGCTGACGAGGATGAGCCGCATGGGCGTGTTCAGCTCCTCACGGCCTTGCGCGTTTCCGCGGCGTGTTTGTCGGCTTTCATTTCCTTGTGCTTGATGACGCGGCGGTCGAGCTTGTCGGCCATCAGGTCGATCGCGGCGTACATGTCTTCCTCGGTGGCGTCGGCATGGAGGGAGTTGCCGCGCACGTGCAATGTGGCTTCGGCCTTCTGTCGGAGTTTCTCGACTGTCAGAACGCAATGCACGTCGATTACGTGGTCGAAATGACGGGAAATACGTTCGAGCTTCTTCTCGACGTATGAGCGCATCGACGCGGTGACTTCGACATGATGACCGGAAAGCGACAATTGCATGGTGCGTCTCCTTTTTTGGCCTGAACTTGGTGCTGCGGAATTATCGGTTGCCGGCTGCCTTGGCCTTGCGTTCGTTCGAAGGCGCGAGCCCGAGCGCCTCGCGATATTTCGCGACGGTGCGGCGGGCCACGGCGATGCCTTCGCCGGAGAGAAGTTCGGCGATGCGGCTGTCGGACAGCGGGTTGCCGGTGTCTTCTTCCTTGATGAGTTTGCGGATCTTGGCGCGCACCGCGGTGGATGACGCGCCGCCGCCATCGGCGGCCTCGACCTGGCTCGAGAAGAAATACTTGAGCTCGAACACGCCGCGCGGCGTGTGCATGTATTTGCTGGAGGTGACGCGCGAGATGGTGGACTCGTGCATGTCGATCGCCTGCGCGATGTCCTTGAGGATCATCGGCCGCATGCTTTCTTCGCCGTGCTCGAGGAACGCGCTCTGGCGTTCGACGATCGAGCGCGCGACCTTCATGAGCGTTTCGTTGCGGATCTCGAGGCTCTTGAGCAGCCAGCGCGCTTCCTGCAATTGCGCGCGCATGGACGAATGCCCGGCGCCGCGGCCGAGCATGTCGGCGTAACTCTGGTTGAGCCGCACGCGCGGCAGCGTCGAGCTGTTCACTTCGACGGTCCAGCCGCGATCGGTGCGGCGCACGAACACATCGGGCACGACGTATTCGGCCTTGGCGCTCGAAACGGTCGAGCCGGGACGCGGGTGCAGTCCGCGCACCAGCGCCACGGCCTGCGCGAGTTCGTCGTCGGACGCGGACAACTCGCGGCGCAGCAGCGTCAGCTCGCGATCGGCGAGCAGATCGAGATGTTTGTCGGCGATGGCGAGCGCGAGCCGCAGGCCGGGAGTGTCCGGATGCAACGTGCGCAACTGCAGCGTCAGGCATTCGCCCAAGTTTCGCGCGCCGACGCCGGCCGGGTCGAGAGTCTGTACGAGCTTGAGCACGCGCTCGACTTCAGCGGCGTCGGCCGTGACTTCGGGCAGCAGCGTGTTCGCGATTTCGTCGAGCGGCTCGGTGATGTAGCCGTCGTCCTTGATCGCATCGACGATGGCGCGCGCGATCGCGAGTTCGCGCGGCGCGAGATTGGCGTACTCGAGCTGACCGACGAGGTGATCCTGCAGCGAGAGGGTGACGTCGTCGGCGACTTCGGACGCACGTTCATCGTCGTCGCGCCAGGAATCGGAGCCGGCGCTGCGCTCGCTCCAGTTGTCTTCGACGACTTCCGCTTCGACCGTGACTTCGGGAGCCGGCGTCGCGTCGACGCGCTTCTCCTCCGGCATCGGATGCGGTTCGAGGGTTTCGAAAGTGCCGGTGGCTTCGTATTCGTCCACGGGCTCGAGCATCACGTTGCTTTCGAGCTGTTCGCGGATGTGCGCCTGCAGCTCCATGGCAGGCATTTGCAGGAGGCGGATAGCCTGCTGCAGCTGCGGGGTCATGGTCAGTGTCTGACCCAGCTTCAGCTGCAATGACGGCTTCATCATCGACACGGGCGGAGGTGCCCCCAACGCTATGAAAAAAATGGTTTTTCCGACGCGACCTTGCGGACGCTACATGCGGAAAGACTGGCCCAAGTACACCTCACGGACTTGGGGGTTGGCAAGGATTTCCTCAGCAGAACCGGATGCAATTACGGTTCCTCCGGAAACGATGTAAGCGCGACCACAAACACCTAAGGTTTCTCTGACGTTATGGTCGGTGATGAGCACACCGATTCCCTTGGCGGTGAGCTCCGTCATGATTCTCTGGATATCGATCACCGAGAGCGGGTCCACGCCCGCAAATGGTTCATCGAGCAGCACAAAACGGGGCTCGGCGGCCAGTGCACGCGCTATTTCGACGCGCCGGCGTTCGCCGCCCGACAGCGCCATGCCGAGGCTCTTGCGGACGTGCGCGATGCGCAGCTCGCCCAGGATCTGCTCGAGCCGTTCCTGGCGTCCGGACTCATCCAGGTTGTCGCGGGTCTCGAGGATCGCCAGCACGTTGTCTTCGACTGTCAACTTGCGGAAAACCGAAGCTTCCTGCGGCAAATATCCGATGCCCGCGTGCGCACGCTGGTGCATCGGCAGGTGCGTGATGTCGCGATCGTCGATGGTGACCGTCCCCCTGTCGGGCGGCACGAGGCCGACGATCATGTAGAAGGCGGTGGTCTTGCCGGCGCCGTTCGGCCCTAACAAGCCCACGATCTGGCCGCTCTCCACTTCGACGGAGAGGTCGGAGATGACCTGGCGTTTCTTGTAACTCTTGGCGAGGTGGGTTGCGCGCAGGACGCTCATGGTTTGGGATCCGGCGCCTTCTTGGAGCAAGGACTGGTGCCGGACTCGGTCTTCGGCTGGATCGTGATGCGGATGCGGCCATCGCCGGTCTGGGTCGTACTCGTCCGCGATTGGCCTTCGACCCGCTGCTGAATGATGTTGTAGACCAGTTGCTTGCCGGTGATCTCGTTGCAACCGTCGGACAGCCATGCGTTTTCGCGCAGGCTGATCTTGCCGCTCAACGCTTCGTACGCGATCGTGTTCGCGTGACCGAGCGAAGTGTTGCCGTCGACGCGCTTTTGTTCGAACTCGGCCGGAACGCCGGTGATGACGGCCTCGGAGATGAGGTTGTTGCGGAATTCGACCACGGCCTTGTCGGAGCGCATGTTGCCGCCGCCAGCCTTGATGCGCACCTTGCCGGAGAATGTCCAGCGGCTGTTCTCGAACGCGATGCCACCGCTCGAGCGGGCCTCGGCCGCCTCGATGCTGTTGTCGCACTGTCGAATCGTTACCTCGCGCAGCACCGCGCTGTTGTCGCGATAGTTGATGTCGCCGACCTTGCCCTCGATGACGATCTTGGGATCGGCGCAGGACGCGTCAACCGGCGCGGCTTGCGCGGTCGCGCCTAACAACCACAGGGCGAGCGCGGCCCAGAGACGCAATGAGAGGCTATTTGTTCGAGAAACTGGCATGCAAATTCGATTGTAGACGCAGGGTGCCGGCCTTCAAGTCGGCCTGCATGCCGATCGCATCGAGTTCGTGTCCCGCCCAGCTCATGTTCACCGGCGCGCTCGTCTCGATGTATTCGGTTGGAGTGTTGATGCGCATGTTATCCGTGCGCAGGACGAGCGGAGCACCCGATCCGGGCGCGTGACCGGTCACAATCACGTTGCCGTTCAGTTGCACGTCGTCGCCATCGGCGCGCACCTGCCCGCGATCAGACTTGAGATGCCAGACCTCGGCGGGCGACTGGTCGGTTCGCGGCTTTTCACCCGGCAAGTCGCCTTGCGCGTCGGGGTGATAGTCCATATCGAGCGTTTCCAGGTCGATCGCGCCGGACTCGCCCTGCTGGCGGATCACCTTGGCATTGAGCCGGTAACGCTCGCGCCCGTCGTATCCCGTCTCGACGACTTCGGCGTCGAGCGCCGCGTAACCAGGATCGGGGAGCGAAGTGGCCGCATCCGACGAATTGTCACCCCGTCCGGCGCGGCCGATGAAGTAGGCGCCGGCGATGATGGCGAGAACCACTCCGTACGCAAGCGTGCGGGACCAGGACTTCATGCGCGCAACCGCCGCGCGTCGAGCAGCCAGTCGCAGACCTCGCGCACCGCTCCGTGACCGCCGGGACGCGAGGTGACGAGGTGGGCGGCGGCGAGCGCATCCGCATGCGCGTCGGCCACCGCGATGGCGAGCCCCGCCACTTGCAGGATCGGTGCGTCGGGCGTGTCGTCGCCGACGCAGGCGCAATGCTCGAGCGCCACGTTGCGCGCCTTCACCAGGCGCGTGAGCGCCGCCAGTTTGTCGGTTGCGCCCTGTAAGACGTGTTTGATGCCGAGCTCGCGGGCGCGGCGCGCGACGGCGGCCGACTTGCGTCCCGAGATGATCGCCACGGTGATGCCGGCGGCACTCACCTGCTTGATGCCATGGCCGTCGCGCACGTGAAACGCCTTGAGCGATTCGCCCTTCGCGCCGTAGAACAGGCGGCCATCGGTGAGCACGCCGTCGACATCGAGCACCAGCAACTGCACGCGGCGCAGGGCCGGGTGAAAACTCGCGACTTCGCTCACAGGACTCCGGCGCGCAGCAGGTCGTGCACGTTGAGCGCGCCGACCAGCGCGCCCGTTGCGTCGGTGACGGGCAGGGCGGTGATGCGGAATTTCTCCATCAGGTGGGCCGCTTCGGCCGCGAGCTCGCTCGCCGCGACGCGTTTGCCGGGAGAATTCATCACCTCGCGCATGGTGACGGCGTGGACATTGGCGCGGCCGTCGAGCACGCGGCGCAGGTCGCCGTCGGTGAAGACTCCGAGCAACTTGCCGTCCTCGACGATGGTGCACATGCCGAGCCCTTTTTTCGACATGACCACCAGCCCCTCGGCCAGCACCGTCCCGGGACTAACTATCGGCAGATCGTCGCCGCTGCGCATGACGTCGGCGACGTGCAGCAGCAGCTTGCGGCCGAGCGTGCCGCCGGGATGCGAGCGGGCGAAATCCTGCGGCGTGAAGCCGCGCGCCTCGAGCAGCGCCACGGCCAGCGCGTCGCCGAGCGCGAGCGTCGCGGTGGTGCTGGCGGTGGGCGCGAGATTGAGCGGGCAGGCCTCTTCGTCGACGCTGACGTCGAGGTGCACGCTGGCGGCGCGCGCCAGGGCCGACTTCGGATTGCCCGTGACGGCGATGATGGGCACGCCCAGGCGGGACGAATGCGGGATCAGCAACAGCACCTCGGCGGTTTCGCCGGAGTTGGACAACGCCAGCAGGACGTCGCTGCGCGTGATCATGCCGATGTCGCCATGGCTGGCCTCGGCGGCATGCATGAAAAAGGCCGGGGTGCCGGTGGAAGCCAGCGTCGCGGCGATCTTGCCGGCGATGTGGCCCGATTTGCCCATGCCGGTGACGATCACCCTGCCTGCGCATTCGAGGCAGATGGCGCAGGCGCGTGCGAAGGCCGCGTCGAGCCGCGGGATCAGCGCCGAGAGCGCCCGCCCTTCGATTTCGATGGCGCGGCGCCCGGCGGCAATCAGCGACGCCGGATCGGATTTGACCTGGGCATTCATGCAGGAATCATAACGCTTCGGGTCCGCTAAGATCGCGCCATGAACGCAAATGCCATGACCCCCGAACGTGTCGCCGAACTGATTCGCGGCGGATTGCCAGGCGCCACCGTCAGCGTCGAATCCGGCGACAACACCCATTTCGCGACGCGGGTGATTTCAGCGGATTTCGAAGGCAAGCGGGCCATCGCCCGCCATCAGCTCATCTACAAGGCGCTCGGCACCCTCATGGGCCGGGAGATACATGCGTTGTCGATCGAAGCGTTGACGCCCGCCGAGTATTCCGCGAAGTAAGATTGCGCACCGGGAATGGGGTCAGATCCCGTTCTTGGACGCGTCGCCGCTGTTGCGAGCGCCCTCTAACCAAAATGGGGTCAAACCCCCCCGAGACATTCCGTGGACAAACTGCAGATCAACGGCGGCATTCCGCTCGAGGGCGAAGTGCGGATTTCCGGCGCCAAGAACGCCACGCTGCCTATCATCGCCGGCGCGTTGCTGGCCGACTCCCGGTGACCATCCGCAACGTTCCGCATCTGCAGGACGTCACCACCATGATCGAGTTGTTAGGCCGCATGGGCGTGTCGGTGACCATCGACGAGAAGATGCAGATCGAGATCGACGGCACGACCACGCGCGAATGTTTCGCGCCGTACGAGCTGGTCAAGACGATGCGCGCGTCGATCCTGGTGCTCGGACCGCTGCTGGCGCGCTTCGGCAAGGCCGACGTGTCATTGCCGGGCGGGTGCGCGATCGGCGCGCGGCCGGTGAACATCCACGTCGCGGGCCTGCAGGCCATGGGCGCGAAGATCGACATCGAAGGCGGGTACATCCGCGCGCGCGCGGGACGTCTCAAGGGCGCGCACCTCAATCTGGAAACCGTCACGGTCACCGGCACCGAGAATCTGATGATGGCGGCGACGCTCGCGGACGGCGAGACGATCCTCGAAAACGCCGCGCGCGAGCCCGAGGTCGTCGACCTTGCAAACTTCCTCATCGCCATGGGCGCGAAGATCCAGGGCGCGGGCACCGGCAGGATCGTCATTCAGGGGGTGGAGACACTGCACGGCACGAGTTACGAGGTTTTGCCCGATCGCATCGAAGGCGGCACCTACCTGGTCGCCGGCGCGATCACCTCGGGGCAGGTGCGCATCAAGAACACCGCGCCCGAACATCTCGACGCGGTCACGGCGAAACTCATCGAAGCCGGCGCGAAGGTCGGTATCGGTCCCAACTGGATCGAAGTCGACATGAAGGGCAAACGGCCGAAGTCGGTCGACGTGCGCACGGCGCCGTATCCGGCGTTCCCCACCGACATGCAGGCGCAGTTCGCCGCGCTCAATACGATCGCGGACGGCGTCGGCACCATCGTCGAAACCATTTTCGAGAATCGCTTCATGCACATGCTCGAGATGCGGCGGCTCGGCGCGGAGATCCGCCTCGAGGGCAACACCGCCATCATCAAGGGCGTGCCCAAACTGACCGCCGCGCCGGTCATGGCCACCGACCTGCGCGCCTCGGCGAGCCTGGTGCTCGCCGGTCTCGTCGCCGAAGGCCGGACCGAGATCGAACGCATCTATCACATCGATCGGGGATACGAGGCGCTCGAGGAAAAGCTCGCCCAGCTCGGTGCGCAGATCCGCCGGGTCCCAAACTAGTGGGGACATTCCTCGTTTCCTGGCAAACGGGGACGCGCCTCAAACCGCTGCGTTTCCAGAGTTGCGATGCAACTAGCGAGGCGCGTCCCCGTTTGCCAGGAAACGAGGAATGTCCCCATGCACCATTTGTGATCCAGGTCGCGGTCCCGCCTCTCGCGGCCCGGTCCTCTGTGCCGGATGTGACGCATTGCCGTTCAACGGCAACCGGCTGACTTAATACTGTCCCTCACTGTCGTCCACTGGAGACGGGCCAAGAAGCCCTGTCCCCCGTGAACATCGTTCGCCAGCAAACCAGTTCGATTGAGAGGTCGAGGATCCATGCAAGCACGTTCTGAAATCGGCGCGGCTGCGCACAGCGAATCATCCCCCAGCCGGAGCAATCCGGGATCGAGCTCCTTCAAATCGAAGAAGCCGCTGGCGCTCATTGCCACGCCGGACCTCGAGTTATGGGGACAGCTCGGCCCCATGCTCGAATCGACCTGCGCCCTGCGGCATGCCGACAGCCTGTCCAGCGCTGCCGCGATGCTCAAGCCGGGTACGCGCACCATTCTCATCGCCGACCTGCGCGGCATGAATCCCGAAGACTTCGCTCCGATCACGGCGAGTCCGCACAAACCCGTCGTCATCGCCATTCGCGATTCCGCGTCGGCCGGTACGGTCGATGCCCTGATGCTCGAAGGCGCCCTGCAGGCGCTGGTTGATGCTCCGATCGAAACCGCCGCGATGCTGCGAGCCGTCAACGACGCCGCGCGCATCTCGTCGACCGCCGATGCATTGAGCGCCGTCACCAGCTCCTCGAGCGGCAGCTCGGGCGGTGAAGAGAAATCCAAGTCGCCGATGTTGATGGTCGGCATCGCCGCCGCCGTGCTCGCGATCGCGGGCGGCGCGTGGTTCTTCATGAACAAGGGTTCGACGGACGGTACGCCCGCCGCCGCAACCACGGGTACCCCCGCGCCGGCCGCCGGTGCCGCGTCGTCCGGCGCCGTCGCGCCCGTCGCGTCGCTCGACGAAGTGCTCGAACGTGCGCGTCTCGCCATGGACGAGCGCCGCTACATCGAGCCTGCCAAGAACAACGCGCTCGATTACTTCCGCCAGGTCCTGACCCTCGAACCCGGCAATGCCGAAGCCACCGAAGGCCTGAAGCGTCTGGGTGGATTGCTGATCGCGCGCGCCCGCACGGCGCTCGACGAGCGCCGCTTCGACAACGCGCTGGCCGAACTCGAAGCCGCGCGCAGCATCGATCCCTCCGACCAACGCCTGGTCGAGGTCGACGCCAAGCTCGATTCGATGCGCGCGCAAACCGCGCTCGCGCAGATCCAGGCCACGCTCGCCGCGCAGAACTTCGATCGCGCGCAGTCGCTGCTCGACGCCGCGCAGAAAGATGCGCTGCTGCCGCCGGCGCAGATCGCCCAGCTCACGAAGGAACTCGACAGCAAACGCCGCTCGGTCACCGTCGGCCGCCTGATCGCGAGCGCCGAAGCGCGTCTCAACAGCGGCCGTCTCGTGACGCCGAGCGAAGATTCCGCGAAAGGGGCGATCGCGAGCCTGCGCGAGGCGGGTGCTTCTGCTGACGTGATCGCGCGTCTCAACAACGATCTGAACCAGAAGCTGCTGGCTGCCGCGCGTGAAGCCGCCTCCAAGGCCGACCAGGCCGGCATGAACGCCATGCTGGCCGCGGCGCGCGACAACGGCGTGTCCGCCGCGGCGCTCAATGCCGCGCAGCGCGACATCAC
>Ga0193752_1000392_pt1 | contig 43219 bp, 33 predicted proteins | sample H1c1metaG_FD_144924 | JGI IMG/M metagenome (GOLD analysis project Ga0193752, IMG submission 144924) | Soil microbial communities from a riparian zone of the East river system, Colorado, United States - H1c1 | ecosystem: Environmental > Terrestrial > Soil > Riparian zone | place: USA: East River...
TGGACAGGTTTTAAAGAAACACGGGCAATAAAATCTTTTGAATTATCAAAATCTCCTGCGGCATTAATGCCTTGCCCGTTGAATATACCTGCATCGATCTTTAATTTTTTTAAGGGGTGTTTGTCTTTTCTTACATCAAAACTGACCATGGCTCCCAGGTCTCTTTCGCTTTTCATTAAAGTCTGGTTCATTCTGCCCCTTTCAGGGCTTTCCCTGTCACTACTGCTCAGGTTTGTTTCAAAACCAAAAGGCCGGGCAAACATTCCGGTAGTAAAAGAAAATAATTTGTAGTTGTTTTCAAAAATGCGCCCCCACACATCTCTTACAGTAAATCCTCTTTCATTGGCATCAAATTGAAAAACTATTTGTACACTTGGTTTATTTCCTTCGGAAAAATGGGCATAATCAATACGCACCCTGCTCCGTCGCAGCATAAAACGGTTACTTACTTTGGTTGAAAAATCACCCCCTTCAAAAGACCTGATGCCTTTACTGCCGGCTACCTGGAACTGGGGTTGGATATAAGCACTGATTTTAAGGTGGTCGAATTTTTTATAGAGGTTTAATAAACCACGACCGGTTTCTTTGCTCGTATCTACCATATCCATTAAATACTGTGCCTGTATAAAATGACAAAGCAGGAGTGATACAGCCAGTAATAGCAGCTTTTTCCTTAGCATGGTTCAATTTTGCGCAAAGAAATAACAATTTAATATTACCTCTGTGTTATCAAATCATTACCATTTTTAAAGAATTTTATTTTTTTAAGCTTAAAAAGTAATCTTTGCCGCAAATCATAAAATTATGTCAGGATTTAATTCAATCTTAAAAATATTCTTACCCAAAGACAGGGTGTTCTTTCAGCTTTTTGAAAGTGTGGTGGATGTTTTGGTAAAAATGGGCGAAAAACTTAAAGAAGTAGTGAATGAGCCAAATTTCGACGGCAGAGCAAGATTGATAAAAGACCTGGAAGATATGGAGCATGAGAATGATGATCTGACGCACCAGATCTTTACTGAATTGGGCAAAAATTTTATTACGCCTTTCGACAGGGAAGATATTCACTACCTGGCTTCTGCATTGGATGACATTGCTGATTACATTTATGCATCTGCAAAAAAGATAAATTTTTACAGGGTGAATCCCAATGATACCGGTATCCATAAAATGGCTGATATCATTGCCCAGGGTTGTGTGGCCGTGCACAATGCAGTTACTGAATTACGCAACATGAAAGACATGCGCCGCATCACCGATGCATTGGTTGCTATTAACAGTATTGAGAACCAGGGGGACGATATTTTTGATATGAGCATCGAAAAACTTTTTGCCGAAGAACCTGATGCTAAAGAAGTAATTAAAAAAAGAGAGATCTACCAGGTAATGGAAATTGTAACAGATAAATGTGAGGATGCTGCTAATGTGATAGAAAGTATAATTGTGAAGTACGCTTAAACTAATTAGCTAATTAGCCAATGTGCTAATATGCTAATGTATAGCGCAGTTTCTCTGAATTTTTAGGAATTAGCACATTAGCACATCAGCACATCAGCACATTGTAAAAGATATGACTCTAGTAATAGTAATCGTAGCACTGGCACTAATATTTGACTACATCAATGGTTTTCATGATGCAGCAAACTCGATAGCCACCGTTGTTTCCACCAAAGTGCTTACACCTTTCCAGGCGGTGGTATGGGCCGCTTTTTTTAATTGTGTTGCTTATTTTATTTTCCAGGATCATGCGGTTGCCAATACGATCAGTAAAACAGTTGCCAAAGAATTTATTACACTGCCTGTTATTTTATCAGGCCTTATAGCTGCTATTTTCTGGAACCTGTTAACCTGGTGGTATGGCATCCCTTCATCATCATCTCATACGCTGATCGGAGGGTTTGCTGGTGCGGCTATTGCACATGCCATATCTGTAAAAGGCATTGGTATAAGCTGGGGTAAGATCGTAGAATCAGATATCATCATCAAAACGATCCTGTTCATTTTCCTGGCGCCGCTTATCGGTATGGCCATTTCAATTTTTATCACCGTTGTAACGGTAATGCGAAATGTATGGCTAAGGCTTGGTATCATCGCTGTAAGTACCATTCTCACTGTTTTTCTTTTTGATAATTTCGAAAGCCATAAAATGGACGAAAACCTTGAAAAGTTTTTAAAGATCGATAAGTATAAAAAAGAGGTAAGTGAAACAGCAGCGAAAAAAGCAAAGAATCCAAATGATACAACCCTTGTAAAAGCATATAATACAGCAAAAGGAAAGCTTGATAAGGCGATCCCTAACTATAATAAAATTGCTGTGCTTGTTGAGGATTTTGATAAACTTGGTGCAAAGAACATTGCCAAACAGGCTGCAGACAACGGCTGGCTGAAAGACATTGAAGCCAGCAGGTTGAAAGATGATGTAAGAAACGCAAATGACTTCCTGATACTGGAAGCAAAGGCAAGCGATGATAAAACGGCCAGTGCTGCATATAAAATTGCAAAAGACGAAACAGAAAAATACAAAGACCCGCTGAAAAAATACCTGGCAAAAGAAATGTCTGTTGATAGCACGCTTATAGCTTTAAATGCCATTTACCCGATCAACAATGCAAATACTGAAAATATCAAAAAGAAGATGGAATCTTTTAGTATTGAAAAGGCGTTGGCAAAAGATATTGACAAAGCGGATAACAGTATGATCGTTTGGGGCATCATCTGTACCTCACTTTTATTTTGCCTGATCTATTTGTATGTTGAAAAAATAAAAACGCCAACAGCATTTAAGGTTGCCAATATGTTCAAAAAGCTGCAGCTGTTAAGCTCTGCAGCATTCAGTATCGGGCACGGCGGAAACGATGCACAAAAAGTAATGGGCATCATTGGGGCAGCATTGATCGCAAACGGCACCATCCAGAATTTTTCTGATCTGCCTAATTGGGTGCCTATTGCCTGTTATGTTGCCATTGGTTTGGGAACCATGAGCGGTGGCTGGAAGATCATTAAAACCATGGGCACAAAGATCACAAAAGTTACACCGCTGGAAGGCGTTGCGGCAGAAACATCCGGAGCATTCACGTTGTTCTTTACCGGCCAGATGGGCATACCGGTTTCTACTACGCATACCATTACAGGCAGTATCATAGGCGCAGGCGCTACTAAACGTTTGTCTGCTGTTCGCTGGGGAGTTACTGTAAATCTTTTATGGGCCTGGATCTTAACCATACCGGTAAGTGGATTGCTGGCTGCAGGCACTTACTATGTGGTCCGCATATTCCTGTAGGATCAGCATTTAATAATATCATTTTTAAATCACTCACCACCATGAGTGATTTTTTTGTTTTCTTTGCGTATGAAAAAAATTCTGGTTACAGGTGGTTGCGGTTATATTGGTGCACATACCATTGTTGACCTGATCGAAAACGGGTTTGAAGTTATTTCTGCTGATAACAATTCAAGAAGTAACGAGAATATTTTAGACGCTGTAGAAAAGATCACAGGTAAAGCTGTAAAGAACTATAAAGTTGACCTCTGTATCTATGATGATACCTTTGCCATTTTCCAGGAAAATCCTGATATCACCGGTATCATTCATTTTGCTGCGTATAAAGCGGTTGGGGAGTCGGTAGAAAAACCTTTGCTCTATTTTGAGAATAACCTGAATTCTCTCATCAACATTTTAAAATGTGCCGATGAATTTTCGGTACCCAATTTTGTTTTCTCCTCCTCCTGCACGGTGTATGGTAATCCTGATTCAATACCGGTAACGGAAGAAACACCCATGAAACCAGCAGAATCTGCCTATGGGGCCACCAAGCAAATGGGCGAAAAGATCGTGAACGATGCAGTGAATGCCAATGAAAATAAAGCAATTTTATTAAGATACTTCAATCCCGTTGGGGCACATCCTTCGGCATTGATGGGAGAATTGCCTTTGGGTAAACCCCAGAACCTGGTACCTGCTATCACACAAACAGCCATTGGTAAATTACCGATGATGAGAGTTTGGGGCAATGATTACGATACGAAGGATGGCAGTTGTGTACGGGATTATATTCATGTTTGCGATATAGCGCATGCTCATACATTGGCACTTAATTACCTGCTGCAAAATAAGAACCAGACCAACTGCGATATTTTTAACCTGGGCACAGGCGATGGCCTTACTGTACTGGAGATCATCAACGAGTTTGAAAAAGTTAGCGGAGTAAAACTTAATTATGAGATCGGCCCCCGCCGCCCCGGTGATGTGGTAGCCATTTATGCCAATAATGATAAGGCGAAGAACCTGTTGGGCTGGAACCTTAAGTATAGCCTGCAGGATATGATGGCTACAGCCTGGAAATGGGAACTGAAACTGAAAGAAGACGAAAAGCTTTTTAATACCTCTTCTGATGCAGGGTTGAATTAATAATATGCATTAGTTTAAAAGGCTGTCAGGTTGAGCTTGGCGAAACCGGGGCCATATTAAACTAATCTGTCTTCGACAAGCTCAGACTGATAGTAAATTGATATAGTATCAAATTAACCGGTCTTCCTTTCCGTATATTTTCTAAAACTTTGTGGGCAACTTTTTTATTCTCATTTGCCACCCTGCAAATCTTTCTTTTACTTTGCGGCAATTGTCCGCAGGATTCTGTGAACAGATAAACAGTTTAAACCTTTTATTGTATGCTCAACGAAATTCAGGTTTCAGGTAACAAAGACACACGCAGTGGTTTTGGCGATGGTATTTTAGAAGCCGCCCGTAAAAACCCAAACATTGTTGCCCTTACAGCCGACCTGGCAGGTTCTTTAAAACTAAATGGATTCATCAAAGAATTTCCCGAAAGGTTTATCCAGTGTGGTATTGCCGAAGCCAATATGATGGGTATTGCTGCCGGTCTGACTATTGGAGGCAAAATTCCTTATACAACCACCTTTGCCAATTTTTCTACAGGCAGGGTATATGATCAAATTCGCCAGAGCATTGCATACAGCGGAAAAAATGTAAAAATTTGTGCATCGCATGCCGGGCTTACTTTAGGAGAAGACGGAGCTACACACCAGATACTGGAAGATATAGGTTTGATGAAAATGTTGCCGGGTATGACCGTGATCGTGCCGGCAGATTATAACCAGACCAAGGCTGCAACCATGGCTATAGCTGATCATGAAGGCCCGGTTTACCTGCGCTTTGGCCGCCCGGTTTGGCCCATTTTTACCAATGAAGCAGATTTTGTAATAGGCAAGGCGCAACAATTTTCTGAAGGAAGCGATGTATCCATTTTTGCCTGCGGCCACATGGTTTGGAAAGCCATTGAGGCCGGGAAGATATTGCAGGAAAAAGGGATCAGTGTTGAAGTGATCAATATACATACCATTAAACCATTGGATGTGGATGCAGTTGTAGCATCTATCAAAAAAACAAAATGTGCCGTTACTGCAGAAGAGCACAATATCATTGGCGGATTAGGTGATGCCATTGCACAGGTAGCAGCAAAACATTGCCCGATTCCTATAGAATATATTGGTACTAATGATACTTTTGGAATCGGGCAAAAACCTTTGGAACTGTTAATAAAATATGGTTTGGACACTGATTTTATAGTAGCCGCAGCCGAAAAGGCAATGGCTCGTAAATAATTGAATTAAACTTTCACACAAAAAGCCAATCTTACCTGCACTTCATAATTATTGCAACATTTTAATTTTGATTAAATTGCAATAGCGAAGAAGTAAGATTGGCTTTTATTTTGACGCTCAACTGATATGACTGAACATTTAGACGATAAAGAGCTGCTGATGCAGTTCAGGGATGCTGCCACCAAAGAACGCAGTTTTACCCTCATATTAAAAAAATACCAGGAAAAACTTTACTGGCATATCCGCCGCATGGTGGTAAGTCATGAAGATGCCAATGACGTGTTGCAAAACATGTTCATCAAGGTGTGGAAGGCGTTGGATAATTTCAGGGAAGACAGCCAGTTATACACCTGGCTTTACCGGATCGCCACCAACGAATGCCTTACCTTCCTGGAAAAAGAGAAAAAAAGGTCTTCGGTATCATTAAGTGATGTGGAAACCGGTCTTAGTAATAAGCTGGTGGCAGATAAGAATTTTGACGCCAACAAACTGGAGTGGAAATTACAGGCTGCTATACAGCAATTACCTGAAAAACAGCGTGTTGTGTTCAATCTAAGGTATTATGATGAGATGCCTTACGAGAAAATGAGCAAGGTGCTGGAAACCAGCGAAGGGGCATTGAAAGCCAGCTATCATCACGCAGTAAAAAAAATTGAAGATTTTATATTGAATAGTTAAACTTTTAACAGAATAAACAGTCTGAATTAAGTAGATGGAAAATAGAATTGACATATTGAACGAATTGAAGGAGCTGAGTCCCACCATTGCAGCCATCGAAAAAGTAAATGTTTTTACTGTTCCGGAAGGGTATTTTGAATACCTGGGCGCTGATATTCTGATGGGGATCGAAGCTGAAAATGGGGCAACTCATTCAGCTTCTCCTGTTGCTGATGTACCAGCGGGGTATTTTGATTCCCTGGCAGATTCTATTTTAAATAAAATAAAAGCGCAGCATGTTGAAGAGACCGATACTACTTTATCTGCCGGTCTGATCAGCCTTGCCGGTAAAAATGTTTACGAAGTGCCAGAGGGCTATTTTGATACATTGGCTGATGCTATTTTAAATAAAATAAAAGCGCAGGAAGAAGATGCAGAGCGCAATACTTTATTAACTGGCATCAAAAGCAAAAATGTTTACGAAGTGCCGCAAGGCTATTTTGATACATTAACTGATTCAATTCTTGCAAAAATAAAAACAGCAGAGAGTGAAGATGCGGCTACCGAAATAAGGGCTTTATCTCCTATGTTGTACAGCATTCAAAACGAAAATGTTTTTGAAGTACCGCAAGGTTATTTTGAAAACCTTGGCGATGAGATCTTAACCAGCGTTAAGCCGCAACCTAAAGTAATTCCAATGCAAAGGCGCAGCAGAAATTTCTTTAAATATGCAGTGGCAGCGGCTTTTACCGGAATGATGGCATTGGGGGTATTTAAATTTACTGGCAGTAAAGATAACACTGACCCTACTGTAGCAATTGGAATACAAATCGCCAATGAAAATAGATTTGACGAGGAACTGGCAAAGATCTCTGACGACGATATTGTAAAATTTTTAGAAGCAAATGGTACAGATGTTAAAACAGTTATGGTTGCCAATAGTGTAGATGAAAATGACTTGCCTTCGCAGGAAGATTACCTGATGGACGAAAAGGCTTTGGATAAATACCTGAACAGCATTAATGTAGATGAATTAAAAAACTAAAAAATTATTATGAAAAAATATTTACTCATATTAACCCTTTTGCTTGGCAGTTTCTCAGTGGCTTTTGCCCAGGAAGGAAACGATCAAACGAAACAGGAAAAAATACAGGCGCTGTATGTGGCGTATGTAACACAGCAATTACAACTTACACCTGATGAGGCACAAAAATTCTGGCCTTTGCATACACAGTTTGCAAATGATCTAAAAGGGGTTAACAAAGATCTGCCGGAATTGGATAAAGAACAGGCCCGCTTAAACATCAAAAAGAAGTACCAGGATAATTTTGTTAAGATAATTGGTTCCAACAGGTGTGAAAGGTTCTTCAGGATGAGAGATGAATTTAACAAGAGACTGCTGAAAGATCGAATTCAAAACAATCAACAAAGACAAAGGCCCATCAGGCGTGGCCAATAAAATAGGTTCTCTAAAAGTAAAAAACTCCCTTTTCAGGCCCAGGCCAAAAAAGGGAGTTTTTCTTTAAGGTCTTTTGAACATCTATTTTTTTATGAACTGGAGACTGACTTTTCTTCTTCCGTTTGATATGGTCAACATGTAATTTCCCGCGGCAATTCCTGTAACATCAAGCTTTCTTACATAGTTGCCGGTAAACTGCAGGTCTTCTTCCTGCCGCCTGATCAACCGCCCATCGGTTGAGGTAATTGTATAAGTAAGTTTTCCTTTTTCTGTACTAAAACCAAAATTAATTTCACGCTGAACCGGGTTGGGGTATAGGCTGATGATATCTAAGTTTGCACCCGTGCCGTTTTTAAATAATTTTATGGTATTTGAATATTTGATCACACCATTTGCTTCGTTACTCCTGATGCGGTAAAAAACATTATTCGCATTAGGGATATGAATAAAATTATATTGTTTACCGGCTGTAGAAGCCAGGGAGCCAACTTTTACAAAATTTGTTGCGTCGGTTGATAATTCAACATCCAGGGTAGCGCCTGGAGAAAGAGCAGTGTATTCCCATTGTAAAGCTACTTTGCTTCCATTCCATTTGCCTCTTAATAAAAAATTATTGATGGGTACAACTGAATAATAAGGCTGCGTCCATAATCCCCTGCCATGGGTTGCTGCAGCTATCAATCCGTCGGAAGGCCTGTATTGCAGCATATCTGTACGTACTGTAGGAAAAGTAGGGCTTGGTATCCAGGCGGTAGAACCTCCATTGATGAGTTGGGTTAGATAAACACCGGCTTCTGTTGCAATGATCGCCTTTGTATTATCATTGGGTACAAACATGCACCACCTTACCGGCATATCAGGAAGATTTCCGTCAATATTTGTCCAGGAAGTACCACCATTGCTACTTACCCAAATCTGCTGTACGCCATAATTTGAATAACAAACCATCAGGTTATTATCACTGGTGCCGGTTGCAATACAGGATGTATAAACATTTGTCGGCAATCCTGTACTGATATTGGTACCTGCAGAACCTGATGCTATGGTATTGGCATTATCAACATAACATAGACGGGTTGAGGCTGCATCATTTTCGGTTCCAAAATAAATCCTGTTACTGGTATAGGGTGATACTGTTATTGCTGTAAGCGTATTACCATTGAATGTTGTGATATTGATATCTGCATGGGTTGACCCGGTTTGCGGATCGGTCCAGCGTTTATAATTTCCACCTCCGGCAGCACAATACATAATATCAGCTACATTGTCGTAATCTGTAGGGTTGATGAATTGACCTGTACCTGCATCAAGGTCTACACTGGTCCAAATAGTTCCCCCATTTATACTGCGCCTGTATTGGTTAAAAACATAAGAAGTGAACTGGAATAATGGTTCATCCTGGTCTATATGTACAAATGCACCATCTCCGCCGGTTACTTCCGTAGTAGTGCCAAGTCCCGCAGTTGTAAACCGGTGGCTTCCGTTATCCTGTGCACCTGCAAGAAAATTATTGGTAGTGCTGGGGTGAATAGCTACGGAGTAAAATTGTTTTATCCTCAGGCCAACATTTCTATCCCTGATGTTTGTTCCCCCATCGCTGCTGTAATGTATACCTCCGTCACATCCAAATAATACCCGGTTGGTACCATACATTTTTATGCAATGTATATCGGCATGAACGTATTGGTTAAGGGTCCCAAACCATCGGGCGATCCTTGTCCAGGTAGCACCAGCATCTGTTGATCTGTAAGGTTCCAAAGCACCAACAATTACATTGCCCGAACCATCAATATCCACAGCCATGTTATACCATACCTGCCCGCCTGCCCAGGTTGAAGGAGTTGGTTGCCCTGTAGTAGCTGCCCAATTTGCACCCCCGTCTGTTGATTTGTAAATGGTAGGAACATATTGGCCTGCAGCATCAGATGGTAAAGCATATAAAGTGCTTCCATTACATCCTAATTCAATTCTTACCGAACTTGCAGGATATCCTGCAGTTGCAGAGGTCCAGGTACCGGCAGCGACTGTTGAAGGATTATCAGTATACCGGTAACCACAGGTAGAAAACTGCCCGGCACTTACATGAAGCCGGCCTGTACTGCTTAATTCCATATCACTAAAACGGGATGTACTTAACCCGCTTGGGGTGATGGCTGTCCAGGATGTTCCCTGGTTTGTAGAACGATGTATTCCTGAACGTGTAGTTACATAAACATTTCCTGAAGCATCACAGAGTATCTTGCTGCAGTAATCAAAAGTAGCGCTTGTTGTGCTGGCAAGTTGAGCCCAGGTAACACCACCGTCGGTGCTTTTAAAAATGCCATCACCTGCGACAGCATCTGAGTTAAAAACCCACTCACCTGTACAAAAATACATGGTGGCGGGGGTTGTAGGATCCTGGCAAATACCGGTAATGGCCATGTTGGAAAAAAAGTCATTCACAAATGTCCAGGTAGCGGGAGAAGCTGTTATATCCGTTGTTTTCCAGATCCCACCATTCACACCACCTACCCAAACAGTATTACCTGTGGCATCTGCTGCATCTACCAGTATTGATCTTATTCTTCCGGCAGCAACACCGCTGTTACCACGGGTATTCCCATTAGATGCACCTACCAAATCGGAATTGGGGCCACGTTCTGTCCAGTTGCCATAACCTGATATGAGCTGAAAGGGTAATTCTTTCTTGAGAGAATCTGTATACAAAAGGGCTTTCATTAACCTGTCCCGGGGAACTGTCCCGGTTGCAGGGTCTTTGGTACGTTTTAATTCCATCTGCATAATCATATCCGGACCGTCATATTCTTCGTTTTCTCCTTCTTCACTATCAGTTTTTTGAACACATGCAGTTAACAGGCTTATCAATAGAATAAATTGAAATATCAGGTTTTTACCAGGGGGCAGCATATTAGTATTAGTTGTTTTATGTAAAAGTACCTTTTTTAAACAGCTTAAACTTTATTTTTAGTTACAAAACGGTCTTAATCTTTTTTTTATTTTGTTCGTTTCCTTTTTGCCATTCTGCCTGCCTTCCCCTACCTTTGCAGCCTTAAAAACAGGCCTTTTAATAAAAATATCAATTAACAATTATGGTAGAGATTAAACCAGACGAAATTTCCGCAATTCTTCGCCAGCAGCTTAGCAATTTTAATGCAGGTGCAAGTTTGGAAGAAGTGGGAACAGTTTTACAGGTGGGTGATGGTATTGCCCGTGTTTACGGATTGAACAATGTTCGTTCCGGTGAACTGGTAGAATTTGACAATGGTGTAAAAGCAATTGCCCTTAACCTGGAAGAAGATAACGTGGGTGTGGTATTGATGGGTGACAGTGCAGAAATTAAAGAAGGTGATAAAGTAAAACGTACCGGCCAGATCGCTTCTATTAAAGTAGGAGAAGGTATGAGCGGACGTGTTATCAATACTTTGGGCGAGCCTATCGATGGTAAAGGCCCTATCAAAGGCGAATTGTATGAAATGCCACTGGAGCGTAAAGCACCGGGTGTAATTTTTCGTGAGCCGGTAAAAGAACCACTGCAAACAGGTATCAAAGCGATCGATGCAATGATCCCCATTGGCCGTGGACAAAGGGAATTGGTAATTGGTGATCGCCAGACCGGTAAAACCGCCATCTGTGTGGATACCATCATCAATCAAAAAGAATTTTACGAAGCAGGTAAACCTGTTTACTGTATATATGTTGCAATTGGTCAGAAAGCTTCTACCATTGCTGGTATCATGAAAACTTTGGAAGAATACGGTGCGATGGCTTACACAACCATTGTTGCCGCATCTGCTTCTGATCCTGCTCCTTTACAGTTCTATGCACCCTTTGCCGGAGCTGCTATCGGGGAGTTCTTCCGTGATACCGGCCGTCCTGCTTTGATCATTTATGATGATCTTTCTAAACAGGCTGTTGCTTACCGTGAGGTTTCTTTGTTATTGCGTCGTCCGCCGGGCCGTGAGGCTTATCCTGGTGATGTATTTTACCTGCATAGCCGTTTACTGGAAAGAGCTGCAAAAGTTGTTTCTAAAGATGAAATTGCTGCGCAGATGAATGACTTGCCTGAATCTATTAAACATCTGGTAAAAGGGGGAGGTTCTTTAACGGCCCTGCCAATTATTGAAACACAGGCTGGTGACGTATCAGCTTATATTCCTACAAACGTAATTTCTATCACCGACGGACAGATCTTCCTGGAAGGTAACCTGTTCAACGCCGGTATCCGTCCTGCTATCAACGTAGGTATCTCGGTAAGCCGTGTGGGTGGTAATGCTCAGATCAAATCAATGAAAAAAGTTGCCGGTACTTTGAAACTGGACCAGGCGCTTTATCGTGAGCTTGAAGCGTTCTCTAAATTTGGTGGTGACCTGGATGCTGCTACCAAGAACGTTATTGACAAAGGTGCAAGAAACGTGGAGATATTGAAGCAGCTGCAATACTCGCCTATGAGTGTAGAAAAGCAGGTTGCGATGATCTACCTTGGAACACAGGGTTTATTAAGAGAAGTTGCTGTTAAAAATGTAAAAGCATTTGAAGAACATTTCTTAATGGAACTGGAAAATAAACATCCTGAAACCTTGGTAGAGTTTAAGAAAGGTAATTTAAGTGATGATGGTATTGCTAAAGTTACTGAGTTGGCAAAAGGATTAGCTCCACAGTACAAATAATATATTGAACAATAGTTTTGAAAAAGCTTCTCTTAACGGGAAGTTTTTTTATTTTTGGTGTGATGATAAATTCCCTGAATCAGTGAAATAGCATACACTTTTTGAAATAACGGCCGATACGCTATCTTATGAGCACCACTGTACCTTGCCCGCTCACTGTTTGCCCGTTAAAAGCCACGCCCTGCCAGTTGTAAACATAAGCGCCTGCGGGTTGTGCTTTGCCGCCATAAGTTCCATCCCAACCAATGGCACTACAATTATTTTGTTGATACACTGTTTGCCCATACCGGTTGTAAACCCTGAAAAAGCTTAAAGACTGCAAGCCCGAGCAGGTAAAATTAAACTGATCATTAAGTACATCGCCATTGGGGGTAAAGGCATTGGGTATAAACAGGTAATTACCGGCAGCAAATACTTTTATGGTCATAGATGCGGTTGCCTTACAACCCTGTGCTGTAGTGGCTTGCACCGCAAGGGGGAATATACCTGCGATACTGCTTTTAAATACAGGATTGCTGCTGCCGGCATTGGTAAGATTGGAGAACGGCAGCCAGCTATAGGTGGCTGCACCGGTAATACTTAATTGCAGCGGCTGGTTAACATTTACATTGGTATCAATAGCAGGACGAACTACCAGTTGCACAGGTTGTATAGGCGTGCTTTTGGTAAGGGTAGCACTGCAGTTATTGGCAGTAGCCACGTCAAGCTTAATACTATAATTGCCGGGCGTATTAAAAATAAATTGCGGCACTGCATTGTTGCTTTGCTGTGCATTGCTGGTTTGCCAGGCATAGCTGGTAATGGTACCTGTGCTGTTATTGCTGATCACAATATTTTTACCCAGGCAAGCTTCGGTAATATCAAAAGCTGCAACGGGATAAGCGTCAATGCTAATGGTTTGGCTGGTAGTAGAAACACAACTGCCATTGGGGGAACTTACTTTCAACAATATAGTTTTGCTGCCACTGGTATTATATATAAAAGCAGGTACCAGGTCTGTGCTTGTTTGCCCCTCACTGGTAGTCCACAACCAGCTTACGCTGCTGTTGTTAGGGATGCTGTTATTGGTAATAGTAATGGTTTTTCCAACACAGTCATTGTTGGCGGTAAAACCGGCTGTGGGGCGGTTATCTACCAGTACCACCTGCACAGCCGTATCGCTTATGCAACCCTGTGCACTGTTTACTGCCAGCTTGTAGGTATAGCTGCCTGCCGGGTTATTTTCTGTAATGCTGCCGGGATTGCCTGGTAGCAGAACATTATTTTTAAGCCAGGCATAGCTTGTAATGCTACTGCCGGTAACGCTGGCATTAGCAGTTAAAATATAATTGCTGTTGGTGCAGGCATTATTACTGTAGCTGATGCTTACAACAGGTTTATCTTTTACTGCAATGGTTTGGTAAGCCGTATCAGCAGCGCAACCAATACTGCTTTGTACCACATATTTTAAATTATAGGTGCCGTAATCAGCATAGCTGTACGTGGTATTGTGTGGGTTGATGGCAGATGTATTACCATCGCCATAACTGATGTAGTGCGTATTAATAACATCATTTACTACTGTAGTTGAAGCTGTAATAGCAATGCTTTTGCTGCTGCAATTGTTTACAGCTGTAATAGCATTTGTAGGTTTACTTACTACAGTTATAGTTTTTACAGCCGTATCGCCGGGGCAGCCCTGGGCGCTGGTAGCTACCAGTTTGTAAGTATAAATGCCGGTGGGGTTTGTTTCGGTAAGGGTGTTGGTATTATTGGCTAATACCACATTGTTCTTTAGCCACACATAGCTGCTGATGGTAGTTGCATTTACGGTTGCATTGGCGGTGATGGTATAAGAACTGTTGGTACAAACACTGTCACGTAGTGTAACCAGGTTTACAACCGGTTTATCTTTTACAACAATAGTAAAGTAAGCCGATCACTTTCACAACCTACACTGCTTTTAGCCACATACTTTAAATTGTAAGTGCCGTAGCTGGCATAAGTGTAGGTGGTACTATTTGGATCAGCAAAAGCCCAGTTACCATCACCGTAATTAATATAATGGTTGGTAATATTATCATTGATAACCACGGTGGAAGTTATAATAGCAATGCTTTTACTGCCGCAATTATTTGTGGCATTTATGGCTGCCGTGGGTTTACTTACTACGGTTATCGTTTTATAAGCCGTATCGCCGGGGCAACCTTCTGCGCTGGTAGCTACCAGCTTATATACATATGTGCCTGTGGGTTTGCGTCGGTAAGGGAATTGGTATTATTGGCTAATACAACATTATCTTTTAGCCAAACAAAACTGCTGATGGTACTGCCGTTTACGGTGGCATTGGCGGTAATCGTATAGCTGCTGTTGTTGCATGCGCTGTCCCTGGCCGTAATTAAGTTTACCTGTGGTTTATCTTTTATGATTACGGGCAGTAAAAACGTATCGCTTATGCAGTTAAAATTGCTTTTTACTACTTGTTTTACAGTATAGCTGCCGTAGGCGGCAAAGCTGTACACAAAGCCGGCGCCTGTGCCTATAAGCGTATTGCCCACATAATACTCCTCCTGGGTTATGCTACCTGCGGCAATGGTTGCTGTGCTGGTAAAAGCAGCATCTAAACTGCCGCAATTGTTTACTGCCGAGCACGCTGCTACGGGTTTGGCTTTAAGTATGATGCGTTTTACAATGGTATCCTGCGGCACACAGCCTAAGGCGCTTGTTACGATCAGCCTTACATCAAAACTATCGTAAGTGGCAAAGCTGTAACTGTTATTGGGCTGGGTGCTGTAATTTATATAGGCTGCCGGTGGCGCAAGAGCGGGCTTCCAGGCGTATTGGTGGGTAATGCCTGGGTTGGTATTTAAAAGGCTGCTATCGGTAAAGGCTACTGTTAGGTTGTTGCAGGCAGCAGCAAAGCCAAAGTTAGCCGTAGGCTTGGGTGGCTTTAATACTACTTTTATGCCTGCCCTGCCGGTACCGCAGGTGGTATCACTGTTTACGGTAAGGTGTACAAAAAAAGTATCCTGGCCGGGCGGGTAGGTGTGTACTATGGTTGTGTACGTGGTATCGCCCTGGCTGGGTACAACCTGGGTGGCGCTGTCTAATGGCGTGCCTGCCACCGGTGGCGGCTCTCCCCATTTCCATTTAAAAGTTAGGTTATTGCCCTTTATATAGGTTTTGCCGGTAAAAGTTACTGTGCGGCAATCGGGTGCTACTGTGTAGCTTATTTGTACGTTTTGAGCGGTTATGAGGTTTACGTAGGAGTAAGGAAAACGGCGGTGAGTAATATTGGGTAAAGTAATTGCCCCAATCTGAAAACCACAGGAATGTCCAATACCATTTGGGCTATTTATTTTATCAATTAAATTAGTACCAAAGCTGCAATGGTAGATATTATTATCTGGCCCAAGTTGCAAAACCTCCCGGTTGACCAAAACCATTTGGAATTAAGGGTTGAGAAACCCTGACTAAAGAATTTTTTATGGTGGCACTATCATAGATTGCAATGTTGTATTGTGCAACCTGAGCTTTTGGAAAATCGGGGTCATTAAATGTTTGCGAAATATAGAGCAGTTTACTGTTTGAGCTGAATTCCACTCCATAACATTGATCAGTAGGTATTTTTATAGGATTACTCAAAATTCCCGTAGCATTATTAAATTGATACACCTCAAAATAATTATTATAACATATTGCTATGTATTTACCATCGGGGCTTGCTTTAAGATCCCCACCATTTAGAATATTTACGTTATTGTTTACACTATAGCCAACTGTACTTATTACAGGGTTACTGGTTTGAAAACCCAGGCAGGTAATTTTATAGCTATAAAAATTATTTGTCCAGTCCCTGCATATCCACCATATATCATTACCATTGGCATTTGGTACAGCGACCATTTTCTCGTTGGCAAAAATTTTTATAAAAGTATTTTTATTAACAACGTCACCTAAGCCCCCATTAAGCTGCATATCAACTACACTATAAGAATATTGATAGGTACTTTCATTTCCGGGAGTGTGAATTGTTAGCCCTTTAGATACAAATAAATAATACTTACTCGTATCGTTTAAAAAAGGGATTATTAAGGAAGTATTGATTTGACCTCCACCTCCTAACAATCCAAAGCCATTTGGCATTAAAACATTGTTTTTATTCCAAACCCTTTCCCCATCGCTATAAAATAATAATCTGCCATTATTATCACTAATTGATGCGGTACTATAACCGGATATGGCGGTTGTAATTTGTCCCCCTGCTAAGAATGATGGGGTGTTGTATTAAAGGTAATTCCATTGTAATTGTGAAATATCCAATTATTAAATTGCTGTGCGCTTAGCTTATTTATACAAATAAGTAATAATACCGAACAATATATTGTTTTATATGCCAATTTGTGCAAAAAAATATATGTGGATAAATTAATATCAATAAGCGCTATAAATATAGAAAAATAAAATGTAAGTTTCTAAATTATTTTATTTTTTAATCCCTAAATCAGTTAAAAATGAAAAGAGTATTTCTCACTGTTTTAACAACAGTATTTTTCGGTAGCTTTTTAGGAAAAGCACAACAAACAATTTCAAACACTAATGTAAATTCACCGGTAAATCCTTCGACCACACCTGCAAACCTCTCCCAATTTGAAGTTGATGGCAGGGCTCTTACCCAAAACTCGCAAAACACACCAACCGGGGCACAAATTACCGGTAGTTTTGACCCTGCAGCCCGTTGGAACACCATGGGTAATATACCTAATTTCCCTGCTTCCGGTGATATTTTTAATGGTTACAGAACACAAACCGATGGCAGGACTTTGTTATTGGGGCATAGTATACCCAATGGCGGTAGTTTAGGTAATTCTTTTGTTGAGTGGCTTGGTACTACAACTTCGTCAACTGTTCTTCCAGGCAATTTGGAGTTTAAATATGCGCCAACTTCTACCGGAACGCGGGTACCTGTTTTCACTATGGCAGCTGCCAATGCGGGCGGTACTTTGGGCCCTTTTAGTTATGCAGAACCAGATGCATTTGTAGGCCAGTACCAAAGCGGCACCCTTGGTGGCTTTGGCGGCAACGATACCTGGAGTGGAACAGGCCAGACATTAGTAACCGGTGGTATTACAAATTATGGCAGCACGCATCAGTACAGGGGCGTTACGGCAAGTTTGGGAAATATTGAAGTTCCCTTCGGTAGCCCCAGCACACAAATAAAATCTGTGCTGGATTATGGATGTTTTCTTCCTGCTATTGCTGCTTCAATAACCGGTATCTTCCAGTTCAGGGCTATTGTTGATCCCAGTACCCCCAGCACTATAAAAAATGTTTGGCAAAGTGGTAATAATTTTGGAAATGTACTGTTTGGCCGGCAGGATTATGGTTCTGTAACGTCTTCTAATTTTTATGTAAGCCTTCTTGATGGGGTGGCCTCTGCCCCCAGCACTACTGCCCTGAACTTTATAGAAAAAGCAGGTATTTATGCCACCGGGGATGGGTTGGACCAAAATAACGGAAGCGCTCAGTTAAATAGCTATGCCGCCATAGTTGGGGATGTAAGCGGTGTTAGTTTAGCTGGCGGTGTAAGTTCCAAATATGGTCTTTTGGGTATTGCTGATGGTAATTACAGCGGAGGATCAAGTACCGCCAGATGGGCAGGCTATTTTATTGGTAATGTAGGATATACAGGAAGCCTTGTATCTATAAGCGACGAAAAATTTAAAAGAGATGTTAATAAAGAAGAAAATATAATGCCCAGGCTAATGCAGCTGCAACCCAAAAATTATCTTTTTGATGTAGAAAAGAATAAAAGCATGGCTTTTAGCGATAAATTGCAGCATGGATTGATAAGCCAGGAAGTGGAAAAAGTATTTCCTGAATTGGTTGTAGATGCTTTTGCTCCCAATACCAGCAAGGATAAAAACGAAGATGGTAAACCAGTAGGTTATAAAGGGCTTAATTATATGGGTTTAATATCCATGCTTGTAAAAGGCATACAGGAACAACAGGTGCAGATAGATGAATTAAAAAATGAGCTTGAAACAGTTACCAGCAGTACATTAGTTCTAAATGATAAAACTAATCTGCCTGCCGAAATACAAAACAAAGCCTTTGTGCTTAGTCAAAACGTACCTAATCCTTTTAGCGAAAATACTACCATTAGTTATACAATACCGGCTACTGCCGGCAAAGCCATACTGGCTGTTTTTGATCTGAATGGTAAAATGCTGTTGCAATATAATTTGCAACAAGGCAAAAATACAATTGTAGTAAAAGGAAATACGCTTACTGCAGGTATGTACCTGTATAGCCTTATAGCAGATGGACAGGAAGTTTTGAGTAAAAAGATGGTGCTAACGAAATAAAATTAAATATGATACCTGTTTTTTAAAAAGCTTCTTATGCCAGGAAGCTTTTTTATTTTTGAGCAGATGAATAGAAGAATATTTTTTATCGGACTGATTATTTGTTTTGTTTTGCTTTTAGGGCAGATGATGCATTCATGCAACAATAAAAAAAAAACAGAAGCAGATTCTGTTAAAATAGAATTAGGCCGTTATCTTTTTTTCGACCGCCGCTTATCTGTGAATAACACCCGTAGCTGTGCCACCTGCCATAATCCACAGTTTGCTTTCACCGATGGGTACAAACGTTCGTTGGGTGTATTTGCAGATCTGCACCAACGGAATACGCAACCGCTTTTTAATCTGGCTTATTTAAAATATTTTACTGCTGCAGATTCTACATTGCATTCTGTATTGCAGCAAATGGATAACCCACTGTTGAATGATCATCCCAATGAAATGGGCGTAAAAGGAAATGAGGAAATTATCTTACAAAAAATTAAAGCTGATGAAAATTACCGGCAACAGTTTGCCTCCATTAATAAAGAGATTTCCTGGATGAACATGAAGATTGCTATCAGTTCATTCATACATTCATTATACTCCGGCAGTTCGCCTCATGATAAATTTACAAAAGGAGATACTGCTGCTTTAAGTTTATCTCAAAAAAGAGGTATGCAATTGTTTTTTTCTGAAGAATTGAAATGTACTTCCTGTCATGGAGGCTTTAATCTTTCTACTCCTTCGGTAACTGGTGAAAGCGGAGATACCATTTTCTACTTTAATACGGCTTTGTATAATATTGATGGCAAAGGTGCTTATCCTGGATATGATGAAGGGCTGTATCAACTGACAAAAAGCAAAAACGATATGGGGAAATTTCGGGTGCCTTCTCTGCGCAACCTTGCATTTACAGCTCCTTATTTTCATGATGGCAGTGCTGCATCTTTAATGGAGGTTATTGATAGTTATGCAAACGGTGGGAGGGAGATCAAGCAAGGAATCTATAAAGGTGACGGAAGTAAAAACCAATATAAGCATCATTTAATTATCGGTTTCTCCATTTCAGAAACAGATAAGATAAACCTCATCAGTTTTTTGCAAAGTCTTTCAGATAGCACCTTCATTAATAACCCGGCTTACCAAAACCCCTTTACCGGCGACGAAACAAAAAAGAAATAGTATTTTGCAATACCTAAATCATTGTATGAGAATTTTCGTCTCCTTTCTTCTTTCTTCAATATGCTTTTTATATTCCTGTAATAATAGTTCTGCATCATCTGATGATGTAAATAAATACAATGATGATGTTTTGAAGTCGGTGATTGTTAATGCTGATACTTTAAAAACTTTTGATTTTGTAAACACAAGGGTGGAAGCAATTAAAAATGCATTGCAACAGCCTGTACCTGTTTTACTATGTGCCGATAGTTTAAATAATAACCAAAAGCAGGCACAGGCAATTGCTTTATCAGATTCCAGCTTTACCCAAAACATTCGTGATGTAAAAGCAAACACTCCCTACCGCAATGAGATATTTGGTATTTTTCCTGCCAGGGAAAGTGATCTGTCTAATGTAAAACAGAAAATAAATTTGCCAGATTGTTACCGGGTTGAAATGTATAATTATCCGCTTAACTTAACAACGGTTGCATTGGTTGATATTAAACAACAAAAAGTTATAGCCACATTTACCCAGGAACAAACACAGCCTGAAATTCCACAGCATTTAAAAAACCTGGCAATAAAAATTGCCATCAACTCACCCGAAGTTCAGGAAGCTTATGGCATCAAGCCATCAGAAAAAGATGCATTAATGGCAAGTACCAAAACATCTCTTAACAGAACCCGCTGCGAAAGAAGCCGGCATTTATGTGTAGCACCAACTTTTGTAAAAGATGGTAAAGCATTGTGGGCTATCGTAGACTTGACAGATCACAAATTAGTTGGTGTACGTTGGACAAATGTTGGAACAACCGGTCCTGCAGCGCCCATGATCACTGAAAGAAAATTACAGGACGATAAAATAACAGCCTGCTTTTGTGAGAAAGAAACTGCACTGGAAAAAAATGGGTGGAAAATGAATTATATACTCACCAGCAGCGATGGCTTACGAATAGCACAGGTGAGTTTTAACGGTAAACCAATTTTGCAAAGCGCCAAACTGGTTGATTGGCATGTGAGTTACAGTGGCACCGATGGATTTGGTTACAGCGATGCAGTTGGCTGCCCGTATTTTTCGCAGGCAGCTGTTGTTGCATTTGAGCCCCCAAAAATCCTGGAAATAAAAGACGATGCAGGCAATACAAGCGGCTTTGCTTTGGAACAGGCCTTTAGAAGTGAGCAATGGCCAACACCCTGCAATTATAATTACCGCCAGCGGTTTGAATTTTATAAAGATGGCAGGTTCAGGGTGGCGGCTGCAAGTATAGGCCGGGGTTGTGGTAACGATGGCACTTATCGCCCGGTTTTTAGAATTGCATTTGCAACAGAGCAAAATAACTTTGCTGAATGGACCGGAACTAACTGGAACAATTGGCCGTCGGAAAAATGGCAGCTACAATCAGCAACAACTGCATATGCAGAAAATAAATATCAATATCAGTTAACTGATAATACTGGCAATGGATTTTTTATGCAACCAGCTAATGGAAAATTTGGTGATGGTGGAAGAGGCGATAATGCATTTGTGTATGTAACGCAAAATAAACAAACCGTTGATGAAGGCGAAGCTGACCTGGTAACCATTGGCCCGTGTTGCAATACAGACTATCACCAGGGGCCTGAAAAATTCATTGAGCCATCACCTGATAATATTCAGAATAAAAAGTTAGTGGTGTGGTATGTTGCACAATTAAAAAATGATGATACAAAAGGAAATGAATACTGCTGGGCAGAATCGGTTTTACAGAACGGGGTTTATGTAACCAAAGCATATCCATGTTTTGCCGGGCCTATGTTTGTGCCGATAACAAAAAATCTTTCTAAATAGAAGGTATGGAGTTCAAGATGTCAAAATATTTTCTATTTGCTGCAGCTGGTATATTGGCTGTTGTATTATTCTCCTGCAAAGAAGAAGTGGTTGATTTTGATGCCAACAACTGCAAAAGAAATCCTCCGTTTATACAAACAATGGGCTTTGATGGAAAGTCGTCTTTTTTCAGTACTTCCGATATCAGAACAATGGGATTGCTGTTACTGCAAAGCGATCAACCCGGTAATCCCAATGCGGCTATAACAAGATCATTTCAACATCCCAGCTGGAAAAAAGGCGGCTGGCTTGCACCGATATTGATTGATGAAGCAGGAAATATTTATACAGCGCCGGCGCCATTCATCAGTATGCTTGATAATCCAATTGCAAACAACAATACTATTTATAAGGTTGATGCAAGATCAGGAGTAATGGAAGAATTTATGCGGCTTCCTTTTGCAGATTCCATCAATGCACAAAACCCTTACGGCATCATCGGTATGGTTTATTTATGCGAAACAGGTACACTGTATGTTTCATCAGTGGCAGGCTCAAGGCTGCATGAAGAGAATGGCCATATCTATGCCATTGACGTAAAGAATAAAAAGATAATTGACCAATTAGATCATACCGATGCGATGGGCATGGGCATTTCTTATGCAAGCGGAAAACGCCAATTATTTTTTGGCACCGGAAGAAATTCAGATGTACAATCAATCATCCTCAATGCCGAAGGAAAATTTTCAGGCAAGCCACAAACAGCTTTTACATTACAAAACCTTGGTCCCCGTGGCGATGATAAAGTGCGCCGCATTCGATCCGATAATTCAGGTAATTTAACTGTAAGCGGAATCGAATTTAATTTTAACCTGATAGCTCCCCGTGAAAAGCAGGAAACGGCTTATGAATTCCTGTACGATGAAGAAGCAAAAAAATGGGTATTTAAGCAAACTCCCTGATCATATTTGTATTTTACTCAGTAATACTTCGCCAGCTGTAGGAATTTTACTACGTTTCCGTGCAATAAGTTACTACTTGATTCGTTTTAATGCGAATTAATACAATATATAAGCCTTAGCTTTTTATTGTTATCCCTAATATATCCAAACAATGAAAAACCTTACCAAAAGCATTCTTGCATTATTATGCCTGCTTTTTACCTACACAAAAGTATCATCTCAGGTCTCAGGTACTGCATTCAAAGACTTTAATTTTAACGGAAGCCAGGAAAGCTCAGGTTTTCCAACAGAGCCCGGCGCTTTTGGTATTACCGTAAAAGCATTCAACAGTGCCAATGTACAGGTTGGGCCAACCAAAACAACTGCTGTAAACGGTACTTACAGCTTTACTGTTGGAGAAATTCCTGTAGGTACAGCAGTGCGTATTGAGTTTACATCGGCTTCCGGTGTTTTTAATGGAAAGAACGGAACAGCCAATGGTACAGATGTGCAATTTGTAACAGCACCCTCAACCACGGTGAACTATGCAATAGCCAGCCAGGACTGGTATTCCAACACAGCCAATCCTTATGTGGCTACCAATGGTGCTACCAATGGAGATGCCAATACAAGTGGTGCAGGTTCTCCCGGTATAAATAACAACCTGTATGTTTTTCCTTATAGTATGCGTAATGGTGCCAATACAGCAGCAGATGATGGTGGCGCAACAAGACGTAGACCCAATAGTGAACTGGGTGCTGTTTTCGGCATGGCATTTCAAAAAACAACCCGTACGCTTTTAATGTCGGCCTATTTAAAAAGGCATACTGGTTTTGGCCCCAATGGTATTGGCGCAATTTATAAATCTACTGTAGATGCAACCGGTGTTCCGGCAGCAACAAGCTTACTGGTTGATGTAAGTGCTGTTGGTATTAATGTAGGTACAGACCCACGGACTGTAGCACTGCCAACAACATCTATAACAAGAAACGCCGACGTAGGTGTTTTTTCTGAAGTGGGTAAAAGAGGCATTGGCGGTATTGATATAAGTGAAGATGGGAAAGACCTTTATTTAGTGAACATGTTTGAGAAAAAATTACACCGGATAAATATCGGCAATCCTTTAAAGCCATCTTTTACAGCAGCAGATGTTACCGGCAACTGGACAATTACTGATCCTGCCACAGCAGGTTTGGTATGGCATCCCATGGCTTGTAAAACAGCTAATGGCAAAGTATATATCGGCGGGGTTGTTGTAAAAGAAACATCAACCACACATAACCTGGCTGCTGATACAGTGGGTGCAAGGGGTATTGTTTACGAGTTTGATCCGGCGACAGGAGTTTTTACAGAAGTGTTGCGCTATGGCCTTAATTACAGGAGAGGGTTTTCCAATAACGATTTTCGTTTTCCAACAAAATGTACCTGGTGGTGCGGATGGCAGAATAATGGCAACGGCGGCGCAGGCGACCCCATGCAGGCAGATTATAACACGGCTAACGGAGCTTTTACCGGAGGTATATACTATCCGCAACCGATGATCAGCAGTATTGAATTTGATGTGGATGGTTCAATGATATTGGGAATAAGGGACCGGTTTGGAGATCAGACCGGTTATCAGAATATATCAAATGATGGCTTGCCAACAGGCACCGGTTTTGGCGGCGGAAATAATTATTACAGGGGATTAACATCAGGTGAGGTTTTAAGAGCGGGAAAAAATTTAACAGGCGTTGCCTTTACACTCGAAAGCCGTGGACAGGCAACAAACCTTGGTGTTACAACCGGAAGCCTTGATGCTGATGCTGCCGGTAATCCTGCAGTCTCAGGTAACTGGAGCCCTACAGCCAGTGGTACTCCCTGGGGGGGCTTTTTTGGCCCGGGTTGGGGTGGTACAGCTGGTACAATTCCCACTGGTGGACCAAATCCGGGTACGCAAGGAGGCTATTTTTATTTTAATCACAATTTTAGTACAACAGGTACCGGAACAAATGGTGTAGGTGTTGCTACCACACTTAACGGAACTGCAGGAACTGCAGTCAGTTCTCACTATATGAAATCCGACGGTGGTATTGCATTACTGGCCGGTTCCAATGAGCTTATTCATAATTTAATGGATCCTGTTACCACATCTTTTGCAAATGGTGTAAGCAGGTTGATCAATAGCGGTGCCAATGCAGGTACCATGGCGCAACGATTAGACCTGGTGATAACAACAACCGGTACTCCGGGCAATCCAACCAACTCTGGTAAAAGCAATGGATTGGGTGATATAGAAATTCTGACAGACTATCAACCCATAGAAATAGGAAACAGGGTTTGGACAGATGCCAATGGCAATGGTATCCAGGATGCCGGATCAGCAGAAGCTGGTATCAATGGAGTGATCGTAGAACTGGTTAGTCCCGGCCCCAATGGAATATTTGGCGATGGAGATGATGTGGTAGTAGCAACTACAACTACTTCAACAATAAACGGCCAGGCAGGTTCTTATTTCTTTAGTACATTAACGGTGGCTGATGCCAGGAAACCTGCATCATTTACAGGTGTTGGAGCTAATGATATATTGCCGGGTTTTGATTACCGTGTAAGGATACCGAATGCAACAGGAGGTTCGCAACAGGCTGCTTTGGCAGGCTTGCAATCAACCCGGTTAAACACTGCTGCCAATACATTTGATAATATAGATAATGATGCATCTTTAAGTGGCACTTTTGTATTTATTGCTTTTAATACATCAAACAGCATACACAATTTTGATATAGGATTTAAACCGTTGGCATCACTTGGTGATAAGGTGTGGCGTGATGATGACCTGGATGGTATTCAGGATTCCGGCGAACCCGGCGTTGCGGGCATTACAGTAACCTTGTTTGACAACCCGGGTAATGTAGCTGGTACCACAGTAACCGATGCTTATGGTTTTTATTTGTTCGATAATTTAACCGCAGGAACTTACCAGGTTGGTTTTACAGCACCGGCAAATTATAATTTCACAACGCAAACAAATAATACAGATAATTCAGTTTTAACCGGAGGAAGTACTGCAGCGAATGGTAGTGATGTAAATGCTACTACCGGAAGAACAGCAAACATTGTTCTATCAGCAGGAGAAAATGAGAGGAATATAGATGCAGGATTGATCTTCAGTCAGCCGCTTAATAACAGCATTGGCGACAGGATATGGCTTGACAGTGATGCTAATGGTGATCAAAACGGAACTGAGCCAGGCATAAGTGGCGTTACCGTAACATTGTTTGCTTCTGATGGCGTAACTATTGTTGCTACCACAGTAACCGATGCAAACGGCAACTATTTATTTTCAGGTTTACCTGCAACTACAAATTATATAGTTGGTTTAACACTCCCCGCAGGTATGACTTATACCACCAGTGGAGGAACTACAACCGGCAATGCAACCATCAACAGCGATGTAAGTGCAACAACCGGCAAAACAACAGTAATAAATACAGGTGCAGCCGGAAACCAGATAACCGGTATTGATGCTGGCTTAATATTAACCAATAACGCAACTGCGAGTTTGGGAGATAAGGTTTGGATAGACCTGGCAGGCGGCACTTCCAATGTGCAGGATGCCGGAGAACCAGGGCTGGCAGGCGTTACAGTAAACCTGTACAGGGATGCGAATGCGGATGGGGTAATAAATGGCGCTGAAGCCACCACATCTTATGCAACAGCGGTGACCAACACCTTTGGTAATTACATCTTTAATAATTTACCTGCCCTGGTTGCACCGGGAGCAGTTTACCAGGTAAGATTTGTATTGCCGGTTGGCTATACATTTGTTACTATAAATATTGGTACAGACGATTTTAAAAACAGTGATGCCGATCCTACCGGCCTTACAAAAATTTATAAGTTAGTTCAGGGCCAGCGTAATTTATCGGTAGATGCCGGTGTTACACAAAACAGCCCGGCAGGTACTGCCAGGTTTGGTAACAGGGTTTGGTTTGATGCCAACAGTAATGGCGTTCAGGATGCTGGAGAGCCTGATATTGCTGGTGTTACAGTAACCTTGTATAATAGTGGCGGTACAGCAATCAGCAGCACAACTACAGATGCCAATGGTTATTATCAATTCATCAATTTAGCCGCCGCCACATACAGTGTAGGTTTTAGTAATCTGCCATCAGGTTATAGTTTTACAAATTCAACCGGTACCACATCAGCAGATGCAACTACCAATAGTGATGCTAATCCGGCCACCGGCCGTACAGCCAATTTTGCCCTTTTAGCAGGACAAAGTTTACAAGGCCTTGATTGTGGTTTAACAGCAGGCCTGGCCAGCGGTCTCGGCAGCATTGGCAATAAAGTTTGGTACGATCTGCCCGGCGGCACAGCCGGTGTGCAGGAAGCCGGAGAACTTGGTGTTGCAGGATCAACAATAACATTATTAGATGCAGGTGTTGACGGGATAGTTGGCAATGGAGATGATGGTGCCAGCAGAACAACTGCAACAAATTCTTTAGGCGAATATATTTTCACAGGGTTACCTGCCGGTAATTATGCGGTACAATTCAGTAACCTGCCCGGCAGTTATACGGTTACTACTTCCAATGCCGGTATAGATGATGCTTTGGACAGTGATGGAGGAGCTGTAGGCACAGGCGGTGCACCTGCAGGAGCTTCACGTACAGGTGTATACAATCTCGCCGCAGGCGAAGATAACCTTACGGTTGACCTTGGTTTAGTGCCACCGGCAAATACAAATACTTTGGGTAATTATGTTTGGTTCGACAGAAATAATGATGGTATACAGGATGCCAATGAACAGGGATTGGCTGGTGTAATGGTTACATTGTATAACAATGCAGGTACAGCCATTGCACTTACTACAACCAATGTAAATGGCGAATACCTGTTTACCGGTTTAGCAGATGGTAATTACAGCGCAGGCTTTACCAATCTGCCTCCGGGTTTTGATCTTACCACACAATCTCTTACCAACACAGCCAATGGCAGCGATGCTGACAGGATCAGCGGAAGAACAGCTACCGTAACTTTAAATGTGGGTAACAGAAATGACCGCACACTTGATGCAGGTTTGATAAGCACAAGAGCCGCATTGGGTAATTTTGTGTGGATGGACAACAATGGCGACGGTATACAAACAGCCGGCGAACCTGCCGTGCCAGGTGTTACTGTAAGCCTTTTCAGGCCTGGTTTTGGGCTTGATGGTATAGCTGGTAATGGTGATGATGCCTTACCGGTTGCCAGTATGATCACTGATCAGAACGGACAATATTTATTTGAGAATTTATTAGCTGGAACATACCAGGTATCATTTACAACCATACCAACCGGTATTGTTTTTACACAGCAGGATGCAGGTGGTAATGATAATTTAGATAGTGATGTAAATCCTGCAACCGGGTTAACAGGTAACATAGTTTTAGCCGCAGGCGATATTAACTTAACAGTAGATGCAGGCTTGTTTAAACCACGTGCTGTAATTGGCAATTATATCTGGGTTGATAAAAATGACAATGGCATACAGGATGCAACAGAACCTGGTTTTGCAGGTATTATAGTTACCTTGTTCAATGGCGCTACTCCTGTGGCAACAGCAGTGACTGATGCAAACGGTGGATATTTATTTCCTAATGTTGCGCCGGGCACTTATTCAATTGTATTTTCAAATCTTCCAACAGGTGTTAATTTCACTATTCCCAATGCAGGTGGAAATGATAACCTGGATAGCGATGTGCTGGGCACATCAATAACAGGTATTGTTGTAACTACCACTACAGTAAACCTCAGCTTCGATGGGGGATTGAATAATGCATTAACACTGGCATCAAAAATTGAATTTACTGCTTACAGGAAAAACACAACCGCTGAGCTCAACTGGAAGATGGGTACAGATGTAACCGAAGTAAAAGATTTTGTCGTTGAAAGATCTGTAAATGGAACCAGCTATGCAGCCATAGCTACCGTATCTGCTACTACAGCTCTTACCTATAAGCAAATAGATATGCAGCCAAATGCCGGTATCAATTATTACCGCATAAAGATCATTAACCACACAGGCGTTATAAAATACTCTGAAGTCCGGGTCTTGAATTTTAACAGCAAGGCAGATATCACCGTCTTCCCCAACCCGGTAACAGATATTATCAATATTCAATTGCCGGACAACTGGCAGGGAAAAGCATTATCCATTGACCTGATCAACCAGGCAGGGCAGGTAGTGATTTCCAGCTCAACAAAACAGGCCAGCCAGGTAGAAAGGTTAACGGTTAATCAATTGGCAGCCGGAATTTATTTGCTAAGGATACAGGACAGTAATAACAATGTGCAAACGATAAAAATTAAAGTGAATTAATAAACCAGCATATATTAATTACCCGGGAGGAGAGAAGCGATTCTCTCCTCTTTTTTTGCCGAAATGGCATAAAAAAACTTGGCCGGTGTTACAGCGGAGTTGGTAAATTTTGCAGAAGAATATAAATACTCATCAGCCAGGTATTGCTTACCTGTTATGCTGCAGATGAGAAGATTTTTATTGCCCTGTTATGGTGCTATAAAATAGCATTTTGTACTATCTAAGCCATTTAGTATAAAGGCCGATTTTTGTTCACTATCCAATCTGTTCCAATCAACAATATCTCCGGTATTATATCCGAAGCCTGTTAATGTTGCCTGCTGTCCGGGGGTTAAGTCGCTCCACACAATTACATTACAGCCGGTGCCGGGGTCAAGCCTTGCGTTATCATTACAGGCGGTAAAAGAGATAATTACAATTAAGATTAAAAGAAACTTTTTCATTGTTTGTTTATTTATGGTTTAGAATTATTTAATTAGTTGCTCAGCCAGCGTTGTTAACTTCAAAACCTCCTCCCGCCTTGGTTCGTATCTTCAGGTAACTACATACCCTGTTAGACCTTTCATATTAAAATTAATCAATTTTTATTACCTAGGGTTTATACTTGAACTTATTTTTGATATTCTTGCTATAGGAGCAGGATAACACTATAAATGGAAATTTATCTTTTTGAGATGTTGGCTCTGATAGCTTTTGTAGTTATTGTATCTGTTATTAAGGTAATAACAACTACAGCAAAATGGCTTAGTGAAAATTGGCATAAACTTGTTATGTGGTTTGCGATTATCTGTTTGTTTGCATCATTAGTAGTTAATTGCAGTAAATAAAAATTTGCCTTTGTTGGCGTTACTCCGCCATTGCCGAAATGGCATAAAAAAAACTTGGCTTACTGTTTGAGAATTTATCAGAAACAAATTTTGTAAAATGACTTTCGGAATAATAATAGTCTCGTTGATCTTCATGGGGCTTGGTATGTTGGTTCAATACAGGCTTAAAAGCAAATTTGCTGAGTACAGTAAAGTGCCTACAAGCAGTGGCTTAAGCGGTAAGGAAGTGGCAGAAAAAATGCTTCGGGATAGCGGCGTTTACGATGTGCAGGTAATTTCTGTTGATGGGTTTTTATCAGATCATTATAACCCATTAAATAAAACAGTAAACCTCAGCCCCGATGTGTATGCCGGTACAAATGTTTCTGCTGCTGCAGTGGCGGCACACGAATGCGGCCATGCTGTGCAGCATGCAACAGCCTACTCCATGTTAATGCTCAGGAGCAAGCTGGTGCCTGCCGTAAAGATCAGTAGCACCTTATCACAATGGGTAATTATTGCCGGCCTGGGTATCCTGGGTTTTGGTGGCGGTAGCCAAACTGTTCTGTTGATCGGCATTATCTTGTTTGCAGTGACAACGTTATTTTCTGTCATCACACTTCCTGTGGAATTTGATGCATCGGCAAGGGCGTTGAAGTGGCTTGACAATGCCACGATAACAACAGCCACCGAACACATAAAAGCAAAAGATGCTTTAAAATGGGCAGCGCTTACTTATGTAGTGGCAGCACTGGCTTCCATTGCCATGCTGGTTCAATACATTTTGATCTACCAGGGCAGAAGCAGGGATTAAGGATGGTGTATTAATTTAAAAGTTGTCAGGTTGAGCTTGTCGAAACCGGGGCTATTTTAAATTAACCCGTCTTCGACATGCTCAGACTGACAGTAAAATTCGTGGCAATGATTTCAAACTGATAAAGAAAAGAGATTAAGCAAAATTATTTTTGCAAAATCACAATCAACTATATTTGTTAAAGGAAATTATTAAAAAACAGCAACCCGAAATATTATGAACTTTGGAAAAGAATTTGAGAAATACGCAGTAAAACACAGGGGTATAAATAGCAATACACTTGATGGATACATAAAGCACAGCATTCCAAATGCTGTTGCTTCTATCCCCCCTTCGGGGGGCGGGGGGGCCATAACCAATCTTACTCCCAATATTATTGAAGAAAGGCCGATGAACATTGCCGTAATGGATGTGTACAGCCGCCTCATGATGGACAGGATCATTTTCCTGGGTTATCCCATCAATGATGAAGTGGCGAATATTGTTACTGCTCAATTATTATTTTTAGAAAGTACTGATCGCACCCGTGATATACAGATGTACATCAACTGTCCTGGCGGCGGAGTATATGCAGGGTTGGGCATGTATGATACCATGCAATTCATTACCCCTGATATTGCAACTATATGCACAGGCATGGCGGCCAGTATGGGACAGGTTTTGATGTGTGCAGGAGCGCCAGGCAAACGTACAGCACTAAAGCACAGCCGCATCATGATGCACCAGCCCAGCGCAGGTGCAGGAGGCCAGGCAACCGATATTGAGATCACGGTGAATGAGGTAAAAAAAGTTAAACAGGAATTGTACGATATCATTGCTTTTCACACTGGTCAGCCGGTGGAAAAAGTTGCTATAGATTGCGACCGTGATAAATGGATGACTTCTACGGAAGCAAAAGAATACGGACTGATCGATGAAGTACTTGTAATGAACCAAAGAAAACAAAACAAAGAAAAAAAATAAAACGACCCAGCTATGAATTTTTATAAGAATAACAATACACGTTTTGAAGATGAAGAAAAACCCGATGGCCACGAAAACCCGATGGAGAAAATGATGAGCAGCTGGCAGTTTGATAAGAAATTTATTGAGCAGCGCAAGATCTTTTTATGGGGTGTGGTAGATGACAAGAGCGCAAAGGACATTACCAACCGGTTAATGTACCTGGAGGCACTTGATCCCGGAAAAGAAATTACATTTTATATTAGTAGCCCGGGTGGTGTGGTTACCAGCGGTATGGTTATTTATGATACTATGCAGATGATCAGTTCACCGGTTAGCACAGTTTGTATGGGTATGGCGGCAAGCATGGGTAGTATTTTACTCAGTGGTGGCGCAAAAGGCAAAAGGTTTATTTTTCCCAATGGCGAGGTAATGATACACCAGCCAAGCGGCGGCGGACAGGGAACCAGCGCCGACCTGGAGATCATGGCAGAGCAAATAAGGAAAACCAAACTGTTGGGAGCTGAAATTCTGGCTAAAAATTGCGGCCAAACCGTTGAAAAAGTGATGAAGGACTTTGACCGTGACTATTGGATGGATGCCAAAGAATCAATTGATTATGGCATTGTGGATGCCGTTTTGACAAAAATCTAGGATAAAAAGGCGAATTTATATATGAAAGCCTCTTTTTGAGGCTTTTTTTTATCATAACATCATAAATGCAACGTTATAGCTGGGTAAACTGTCTACAATGTTATCAGGCAGCTTTTTTGTAGCTTTGTACCTGATAATTGTGAGGTAAGATAAAACGAATAAAGAAATGGCTAAACAACAAACTTTACATTGTTCTTTTTGCGGCCGCAACCGCGATGAAGTTAAAATACTCATTGCCGGGCAGGATGGCCATATTTGCGAAAACTGTGTAGAGCATGCTGAAGAGATCATTGAACAGGAACTGGGCAGTACTAAAGACAGTAAGCACAGCACTGCACCGGCACATAAACTCACTGTAAGAAAGCCGATAGAAATAAAAAAATTCTTGGATGATTATGTTATTGGGCAGGATGATGCCAAAAAGATATTATCAGTTGCTGTTTATAATCACTACAAAAGGCTGAACCAGAAAGTAGAGAACGATGTGGAGATCGAGAAAAGCAATATCATCATGGTTGGCGAAACCGGTACTGGTAAAACCCTGTTGGCAAAGTCGATTGCCCGTATGTTGAATGTACCATTTGCTATTGTAGATGCCACCGTTTTTACCGAAGCCGGTTATGTGGGCGAAGATGTGGAAAGTATGCTGAGCCGTTTATTACAGGCCTGTAATTATGATGTGGCAGCAGCTGAAAAAGGAATTGTATTTATTGATGAGATAGATAAGATCGCCCGTAAAAGTGATAACCCTTCTATAACAAGAGATGTAAGCGGCGAAGGTGTGCAGCAGGGATTATTGAAATTACTGGAAGGCACCGAAGTGTTGGTACCACCACAAGGCGGACGTAAGCATCCAGAACAAAAACTGATAAAAGTAAATACCCAGAACATCCTCTTCATTTGCGGTGGCGCTTTTGATGGTGTAGATAAGATCATTGCACGCCGTGTAAATACCAATGCCATTGGTTTTAATGTAAATAAAGAACTGCAGGAATACCAGCAGGATAACCTGCTGCATTTTGTAAATGCAGTTGACCTGAAACATTTTGGTTTGATACCGGAACTGCTGGGCCGTTTACCGGTGGTAACTTACCTGAATCCTTTGGATGCAGCTACCTTACGCAGCATTTTAACCGAACCTAAAAACGCATTGATAAAACAGTTTACCCGCCTGTTTGATATTGAAGGTATAGAACTGAAGTTTGAACCGGCTGTTTTTGATTTTATGGTTACCAAGGCCCTGGAATATAAGCTGGGAGCCCGTGGCCTGCGCAGCATCTGCGAAAGCATCCTCACCGATGCCATGTATGAATTACCCTCTCAAAAAGTAAAAGAATTTGAAGTTACACTGGAATATGCCCAGCGCAAATTCAGCAGCAGTAAATTGAGTATGTTGAAGGTGGCGTAGTGTATGTATTGTTGATGATAATGCTGTGATTAAAATTGCAATCTGCTTATTAAGTTGAAAAGATCAATCCTTACATTTTTGTTCATCCTGTTTTCCTGTATGTTATTTGCGCAGGCAAAATTCCCTTTATATATTTTTGAGACGAAGAGAGGTGGCTTTGATGGCGATTCACGGAACAATGTATTGCAATTTTTTTATGATTCCACATTTACATTAACCAATTATTGGAAACATGGCGGATGGCATGCCGGACCGGGAAATAAATCAGAAAGAAAAGGGCGTTATATAAAACACGGCGATACACTTTTTCTTGATGACGCTACTTCAAGGTTTGTGCTCTTTGCAAAAGAATCAACTGAATTCGAAGCACAGGTAAAAAGCGAGCTATTGCAATTATTGCCCGCTAAAATAATTTTTATAGAAGATACAGCATATTATGTAAGCCATATCAATAAGCTGATAAGATTGGAGAAGTTAGATTTTCTGTCTCTTACTAAAATTGAAAAATTTTACTTCCCATTTATAGTCCCGCAACAAAGAATAGTAAAAAAGCCCTTTTCTCCCCAATTTTCAAACAACCCAATATCATTTTAGGTGGTTGTGTTATTTCATTTTATTTTTACACGGTTGTAAAAACTACGCTTAGATAAAAGTTCCCTAATGATTTGCGGTACAAGTGAGTGACACAACGATGATGCCATGAAAAATAAATGCCGGTAACAAAATATTAAGTATCAAATATTAAATCTTACATAAAAAATGGTAGACGTTATACTGGGCTTACAATGGGGCGATGAAGGCAAAGGTAAAATAGTGGATTATTTTGCTAAAAACTATAATTATGATGTGGTTGCCCGTTTTCAGGGCGGTCCCAATGCGGGGCATACTTTGTATGTAGATGGAAAGAAGATCGTACTGCATCAGATACCCAGCGGTATTTTTCATGAGGATAAGATCAACCTGATCGGTAATGGCGTGGTATTGGATGCCATTACTTTAAAACGTGAATGTGATAATGTGGCTGCTTTTGGAGTGAATTATAAGAAGAACCTGTTCATCAGCGAAAGAACACACCTGATATTGCCAACGCACCGGGCATTGGATAAAGCCAGTGAACTGAGTAAAGGCAATGAAAAGATCGGCAGCACATTGAAAGGGATTGGCCCGGCTTATATGGACAAGACCGGCCGCAATGGTTTGCGTGTTGGAAACCTGCTCGACAAAAGTTTTACAACCGATTATATCAAGCTTCGCATGAAGCACCAGCGCCTGCTGGATAATTTTAATTTCCAGGAAGACATTAGTGCCTGGGAAGAAGAGTTTTTTGAGGCCATGGAATTTTTACGTGAGTTTAAAATTGTGAATGGCGAATATTTCATCAATGAAAAGATACAGAAGGGGCAACGTGTGTTGGCAGAGGGGGCACAGGGAAGTATGCTGGATGTTGACTTTGGTACATTTCCTTATGTAACAAGCAGCAATACCATATCGGCTGGTGTCTGTACTGGTTTGGGTATTGCTCCGCAAAAAATTAAGGAAGTGTTTGGCATTTCAAAAGCTTACTGTACAAGAGTGGGTAGCGGGCCTTTTCCTACAGAACTGCACGATGAGACCGGTGAACTGATACGTAATACAGGAAATGAATTTGGAAGCACTACAGGCCGTCCAAGACGCTGCGGCTGGATTGACCTCGTGGCACTACAATTTGCCTGTATGATAAACGGGGTTACGCAGATCATCATGACAAAGGCAGATATACTGGACGGATTAGCGGAGTTAAAAGTTTGTAATGCCTATAAAATTAATGGTGAGGAGAAAAGTTTTGTACCCTTCCAGATGAATAAAGGCGGTTTGGAACCGGTTTATAAATCATTTACCGGATGGCAGAAAGATATAACCGGTATAACTGATTTTGAAGCGCTGCCAGCCGAAATGAAAACCTACGTTGAATACCTGAATAAGTTTTTAGGCGTGCCTGTAAAGTATATCAGTAATGGCCCCGGAAGGGACCAGTTGGTAGTAGCATAAAAAAAATAAAAAAACTTTGTATTTTATTTGGCTATGTAAAACAGATTTGGAAATTTTACAGTATTAATCCACATTGAATTATGACTTTAATATCTGATAACACAAAGACTAAAACAGTTGCTGCAAGTTTTGCTACTGTAATTGAGGCTGCAAAAAAAGCGGCCAAACCAAAGGATGACGATGATGATGATTTGGATGACGATGATGATGTTGCTCCTGCACCAGCGAAAAAAGGCGCTGGTAAGAAGAAAGCTGCCGATGATGACGACGACGATGATGATGTAGAAAAAGAAGATGACTGGGATAAGGCAGAAGAGGATGATGACTGGGATCCGGACTTTGATGAGTTTGATGTGCCAAAATCTGTTGGTAAAAAAGCTGCTATCAAAAAACCCGGTAAGGGGAAAGACGAAGATGAGGATGATTTTAAAGTAGAGGACGATTTCAACGACCTGGGACTGGATGATGATTTTGATGATGACGACGATGATTTTTAATGGTACAGACTAACAGGGAAAAATAAAAAAGTGAAAAAATGTATTTCTTTTCCTGTTGATGACTTTAATACTTTTAAAATACAAATGTTGAATTGGGTAAACCGGTTCAACATTTTTTGTTTGTTGGATAACCAACATTACGATCTTACAAAACCGGCCTTTGAATGCCTGCTGGCTGCAGGATCCAAAACAGGTATTCAAATACAGGCGGGGAAAGCCTTTGATACTTTGCGGCATTTTTATGCAGCAAATAAAAATGAATGGCTTTTTGGGCATTTTGGATATGACTTGAAAAATGAGGTTGAAAAATTAGGTTCCGGTAATTTTGATGGTATTGATTTTTCCGATTTGCATTTTTTTGTACCTGAAATTGTAATTCAGCTTGAACACGAAGAAGTAAAGATATTTACCGAAGATGGAGCTGAAATAATTTACCAGCAGATCAGAGCCCATGCAACTGAAATTAAAGAACCGATAAAAGCTCCCATATTTGTAAAAAACAAGATCGGCCGGCAGGATTATATCAGTACGATAGAAAAGTTGCGGCAGCATATTTTACGTGGCGATTGTTATGAAATAAATTTTTGCCAGGAATTCTTTGCTGAAAATGTGGTCATCGATCCACTGTATATTTATAACAGGCTCACAATACTTTCTCCCAATCCTTTCTCTGCATTTTATAAATTGAATAGCCGCTATTGTTTAAGTGCCAGCCCCGAACGGTATTTAAAAAAAGAAGGGGTAAAGGTATTTTCACAACCTATAAAAGGTACAAGCAGGCGAAGCCTGGAAAATATATCGGATGATGAACAGGCAAGAAAATATTTGGTGGAAAGTGAAAAAGAGAAAAGTGAGAATGTGATGGTGGTTGACCTGGTCCGGAATGACCTAAGCAGGATCTGTAAAGCAGGTTCAGTTCAGGTAGATGAACTGTTTGGCATATATAGTTTCCCACAGGTGCATCAAATGATCAGTACAGTAAGTGGTGAACTGGAGGATGGGAAAAACTGGATCGATTGTGTGCAGGCAACATTCCCGATGGGTTCTATGACCGGGGCTCCCAAAAAAAAGGTAATGGAATTAATTGAACAATACGAACAAACCAGGAGAGGCCTTTTTTCCGGTGCTATTGGTTATGTAAAGCCTGGTGGTGATTTTGATTTTAATGTAGTGATACGAAGTATGCTGTATAATGAAACGGATAAATACCTTTCATTTCAAACCGGTGGTGGTATTACTTATAACAGCGATCCTGAATTGGAATATGATGAAAGCCTGTTGAAAGCATCGGCGATGATGAAAGTGCTGGAATAGGGATTATTCACTCATTTTGGGGAGATGGACCCATTTCTGGCGCACCTATGCCAAGAGTGTTTTTTACTACAATCATTTAAAGATTAAAAAAATTGCACATACCAAATACATTTAGTAAATTTAACTGCTGACAACAGCAAGAAACCCCTCTCTCGGGGAATAACTTTCCCGGAAGAGGGGTTATAACAGAAGGTGGATTAAAGAAGCCTGACTTTTTATGTTTATAACATTACAGTTCCCACTGTTCGACAGCCGCTATCTGCTACAGCAGCCCAACAGGGTGGAGCGGCCTAAATGGCCTGTACCCACAGCAGAAGAACAGGTACGCTATATAGGTGAAATATTTAACCGCAGTATTCCCTACCTGGGCCCCTGGGATGATGAAAAAAAATACTGCAATGCCAAAAGCGTAATTAACTTTTGCGGAACTGGTAATGAACATTTTTACAAATTGTTGTTTAACAGCCCGGCGTCTTCCCGTATATTATTCAGGCGGTTTCAGGCAGATGGTAAATGCCTTGCTAAATTTGAAACAGGCATTAACGATATTTTTGAAGAGACTGTTGCCGGTAGTGATGCAACAACAACGGCTGATGCATTTACAGCTCATATAAAAAAAATATTGGAGTGCCCTGTGCGTATTAAAACCGGCCGTAAACTTTCACCATTTATACCATTGGCAAACGCAGGCTCCGATTTGAAACATGCTTACTATTGGGCTACCATTAAGGGTAAAAAAAGTTTTAACATAAAAGAAGAAAACTATGCTGTTGAACAGGGTGAACCGGTTTTGTTAGTGCAGGTTTATAAAAACAACCTTGATCTTTCAAAATTACCATTACAAAAAGTGGAAGAACCTTCTTTACAAGATACCGGAATGGATTTGTATTGCGGCTATATTGCCTACCAATGGGAAAATAAGCACTACAACATTAAAACATGGCTTGTAGCAGTGCAGGACTATGATGATGCCAATGCAATAAAACCTCACAATTTTCAATCGTACAACAACACACTGCGTTACCTGCGTATTAACCTGCTGCGAATACATGCAGAAATAATGCTGCAAAAAAAATTGCTTGATAATTTTGGCGACAGCGACAATGGTTTTGCAGTTAAAGAGGCAGCTACAAGGGACAGGTTGTATTATTACCTGCATAAGATCACACTTAACTTATCATCTATAAAACGCAACAAGCAGCCGCAGGAAAAATTAGTACAAACAGCTTTCGAGCTTGATGAAAAGTATTATGCATCTGCCGGTATAGACCAGCAGCTTGCCCTGCTGGAGGATTATAAAACGTGGCTGAAAGGCCTTGCGGCTAATGATGATAATAAACAGGTGATTGAGTATGTAGATAACAGCACAACATCTTTACAGCAAAAAAAGCAGGACGCTGCAAATGTAAACGCGGTGTTTATTTCTTATAACCATGGTGATGCGGCAGCAGCTTCACAATTAAAAAAGAAACTGGAAGATGAAAATATTAAAGTGATCCTTGATTCAGATGCCATGGTTGCCGGCACAGCCATTGATGATTTTATAACAAGCAGCATTAAAAATTCAGGCGCAACAATTTCCATTGTTTCAACCAATAGTCTATTATCAGGTTGGGTAAGTATTGAATCTGTAAATACCATTTTTTTTAAAAAATTCTTTCCGGAAAAAAAACTTATTCCCTGTTATATCGACACAAGTTTTTTTGACAATAAATTTATACTTACAGCCACTGATACCATTGATAAAAAAATTACTGACCTTGCCGATTTGTACAATGAGCAGGTAAAACGCAATATTGCCACCGCCAACCTTGAGGATGAAAAAAAGCGCCTGGATTTTTTACGGAATAATTTACCGGTAATAATTGCACACCTTAAAGCCAACTTAGGTATTGATATAAGCGGCAACAACCTTCAGGCTAATTTTCCTTCAATTTTAACTGCTGTAAAGGCGCCATGAATTAATCCTTTAGGTCCTTAATGAAACTTATGAGAAGGTGAAATAAGAAAGCCGCAGCACGAGAGCGATGTGAGAGCAGGCAAAATATTATTTACCTTTTTTCTTGCTGTTTTTTGGCTTAGGGTATGTGGTTGACTGGCTTGGCGGAGGCTCAGGATTATCTCCCAATAAAAGCTGTACACACTCATTTAGTATAACATATTTGTTGGCCAGAAAGAGCTGCATTTTATCTGAAGGGAGGCGTAGATCGTAATTACCATTTATACTCATCAGGTTGTCAAAATCGGGATTGTAACGATTAAAAGTTACAATATCCATCGACAGGTTTTTTGAGATGATCAACGAATTGAATTTACCTGTTATACTTTGTGTAGATGCAAATTCCCGCTCTTCATCGGTTAAGTTGGGTTTAGTATCAAAGGAATTTACACCACCACCCAGATCCACTCCGGGGTTGAAGGACCCACCTGCCGTAGTAACACCACCTGAACCTTCCATTACATAGTGAGTAGCAATAAACTTCTTTACATAGTTCCTGCTTTCGCCTGGCAGGTAATATTGCAACGACCAAAAGTTTTTGCTGCCACTATTTCTGATAGCTTTGTTTACATTGCCCAGGCCTCCATTGTAGCTGGCCAAAACCAACAACCAATCGTGGTAAACCTTATAGGAATTTAATAAATACCTGGCTGCAGCATGAGTACTTTTTACATAGTCACGCCTCTCATCTACATAGCCATTTACAATTAAGCCATATTGCCTTGCCGTTTCAGGCATAAACTGCCAGGGCCCGGCAGCGCCTACCCAACTGGTAGCGCCTGTTTTTAAATTACTTTCTATTACAGCTACATACTTTAACTCTCTTGGTAAACCATACTGGCTTAAAATATTGTCGATCAAATTAAAATAGGGTTGTCCCCAGTTTTTCATTTGCAACAGGCTTTTGGAATGTGCAGTCAGGTAATCCTGCATATAGCTTTCAGCATTGGGATTTACCTGCATTGAATAAGGCAATGTTGGGTTGTAATTATATTTCGCAAACAGGTTCTTAAAACCATACTTAGTAACCTGGCTGAAATACTGTACTTTTTCTTTTGGTGGGGGTGTTCTCCTTTTTAAGATGTCCTCAATTGCTTCATCTTCTTCAGCTTCATTGGTAATAGTTGTATCGGCAGTAATCTGAAGTTGTTGTTTTTCTGCAGCATTTACTGAGAATGCGCCGAGTAAAAACAGTTGTAAAAAGAATATGGATATTAATTGCTTCATTAAAATAATACTGATTATTGATGCTGTTTTACCAAGTGGTCAGCAAACTTCAGCAAAGTTAGTTCATCTGTCTTTTTTGTCATAATCTGCAGGCCAAATGGCATCCCGTTGCTATGCTTAAAGAGAGGAATTGAAATACCCGGAATACCGGTTAAATTAGCAAATACGGTAAAAATATCTGCTAAATATACGGCAACAGGGTCGCTCTCTTTGTTCCCTATCTCAGGAGCGGTTGTAGGGCTTGTAGGCATTATAACTGCTTCATAATCAGCAAATATTGTATCAGTTTGATTCACTAAAAGCCTTCTTACCTGTTGTGCTTTGCTGAAGTAAGCATCATAATAACCACTACTTAAAACAAAAGTGCCCAACATGATCCTGCGCTGCACTTCTTTGCCAAAACCTTCAGTCCTGTTCTGCTTATAAAACTCTGTTAAATCTTTTATATTGCCTTCATTTTGATATCCATACCGGATTCCATCATACCTGCCTAAATTACTGCTGGCTTCTGCTGTAGTCAATACATAATAAGCCGGTACAACATAATCCAGCAGGTCAAAATCAATTTCTGCGACCGTATGCCCATCTGCTCTCAATCTTTCAACTAAGGCTAAAATGGTTTGTTTTATTTCTTTATCAAGAGATGGATGATGCAATGCTTCTTTAAAATAAGCGACCTTATATTTTTTTGTTGGATCAGCCTGGAGGTTCAAATTGCTGAGTATGTCATTGGTTTCGGCAAGCAAGGCTGTACTGTCATATTCATCTTCGCCACTCATGATCTCCAGCAACAAAGCAATATCTGCTACATTATTTCCAAATATTCCTACCTGGTCAAATGAAGATGCATAGGCGATCAATCCATAACGGGAGATCCTGCCATAAGTTGGTTTTAAACCGATGATGCCACAAAAATCTGCAGGCTGCCTTACAGAACCTCCTGTATCGGTTCCTAAACTAGCCATACATAAGCCCGCCTGAACCGCTACTGCACTACCCCCTGAAGAGCCCCCGGGAACTTTTGTATGATCCAATGCATTTAATACATTTCCATAAACCGAATTTTCATTTGAACTGCCCATGGCAAATTCATCGCAGTTACAGTTTCCGATGATAATGGCATCTTCATCCAGCAAACGCTGAACCGCAGTAGCAGTATATAAACTTTTAAAACCCTTCAGCATTTTTGATGAAGCCGTTGCGGTATGATCTTTATAGCAGAGTACATCTTTAATGGCAATGACCACACCATGAAGCTTCTTCAATGGCTCACCAGCCTTCCTTTTATTGTCCAGTATGGCTGCTTGCTGTAATGCTTCAGCTGCAAATATGTCTATAAAAGCATTGAGTTCTTTATTGGCCTCAACCTGTTGCAGGTAATATTGTACAGTATCAACACAAGTAGTATTGTTTGCTGTAAGTTCCTGGTGATACTGGTTTATGTTGCGGAATATGAACATAAAATGAGGCTTCGCTTTATAAAAAGCGGCTGAAGTGTTCCCAAAAAAAAGGGTGCACTTCAGCCGAAATACAGGAATGAAGATCCTGGTTTAATTAGTTTTATTTACTGTTTCTTTTTCTTTCATACCCTCTTCGATCTCGCTCTTAACATTGTTCTTTGCATCGGTAAACTCACGCATTCCACGACCAATGCCCCTCATCAGTTCTGGTATTTTTTTACCGCCGAACATCAACAAAACTACAATGATAATAAGAATCCACTCACTACCACCAGGCATAGATAGCAAAAGAATGTTGCTTAAAATAGATAAAGTCATAATCTTAATTTAGAGTGCAAAGATAAATCAATTATTGGCTAACGCCATTAATTAAAATCCCAAAATTCTCCTTTATTGTAGGAAGCAAGATTAGCCAGTTAAAATGAAAAACTTAGCGGATATAATTTCTACCGCACCTGGCTTTACCATTGGCTGCCTGCTCAGGAGAAATGCCCCTGGCACATGATACTAAAAAAGCTACAGTGAAAAGCACAACAAGTGAAAGAATGATCCTTCTCATGGTTTAAAGTTTTTAAATTTTAAATAAATCAGTGGTAAAGTCTTTGCGAAGGATCTCGAATTTGCGATAAGGATGCAATGATAATACCAATTTTTGGTATTTGCAATAAAAAAGGCGAAAAATAACTTTTCGCCTTTTAATATATTGTAATAATTGCTTATTTCTTAGCAACAGCCCTTCTCTTTTCGCTGATACGTGCACTTTTTCCGCTCCTGTCGCGTAAATAATACAATTTAGCACGGTTAACGTTACCAATTTTATGAAGTACTACACTTTCAATATTAGGAGAATAAATCGGGAATAAACGTTCTACACCTACACCGTCGCTCATTTTACGTACTGTAAATGAGGCAGTTGCGCCGGTTCCCTGACGTTTGATCACATCGCCTTTAAAGCTTTGGATACGCTCTTTGGTACCCTCAATGATCTTATAGTTAACAGTGATATTATCTCCTGCTTTAAAGTTTGGAAGCTTTGCTTTTCCTTTTGTGTCCAATTGCTCATGAACAAATGCTACTGCGTTCA
>Ga0193752_1000393_pt1 | contig 43025 bp, 34 predicted proteins | sample H1c1metaG_FD_144924 | JGI IMG/M metagenome (GOLD analysis project Ga0193752, IMG submission 144924) | Soil microbial communities from a riparian zone of the East river system, Colorado, United States - H1c1 | ecosystem: Environmental > Terrestrial > Soil > Riparian zone | place: USA: East River...
CTGGTCGAGGGCAACACGGGCGACCCGACCGACTTCTTCTCCACGTTCACCGTCGAGACCCCCCGCTTCGACCCCGAGCACCTACGTTACGTCGTGGACGCGTGAGAGGCGCGTAAGCACGTAGGCGTGTAGGCACGGGGGCACGGGGGCACGGGGGCACGTAAGAGGAATGCACGCTCGGCTGCACCGCGCGACCCCCGCCGCCTTTTCTGGTTTGGGCCATGCGGGCCGCACGCTTCGGAGGGGAGGAGCACAACGAGGGAGCGGCCACTAACCAAAATTGTCCCCGCTTCAAGGGGGACAGCCCTTCCGCCCGTGAGCGCGCTAGCGCGATGGGCGGGAGGGCGGGGGGTCTTTCGCTCCGCCACGCCACTGCCCCCAAAGGCGGGCGCAGCGTGCTGCGCCCTCGGTCCGGCAACCCCGCCCCGGCCGCGGAGGGCGACGCACCGCGTCGCCCCTACGGAATACGGGGGACGTGCAATTGCAGACGGACACGGCAGGCCAGAGCGAATGCAGGGCGTGTGCCACACGCCCCTACGCCAGATCGGAGGGGTCACGCCGCCCGAGATGCATCCCCTCTCTCCTTTCCCTCCCCTCTCTCCCTCTCTCGCATTTCCCCTCTCTCCCTTTCCCCCACTCTCCCTCTCTCCGCCTTCCCCTTCTCCACCGGGCCGTGCTATCCTCCGGGCACGTCAACACCCCGCCGCCATGCGCCTGCCCGCCCTCGCCGTTCTTGGTTTCGCCCTCCTCGTCGCCGCGCCCGCCCTCGCGCAGATGCGCGACGGCGCCGTGCCCCGCGTCAGCCCCAACGCCACGCTCGTCCAGACCGTCGGCGTGACCGACGTCACGATCCACTACGGGCGGCCGTCCGTGCGCGGGCGCGCCATCTTCGGCGGCGACGAGCCGCTCGTGCCCTACGGCGAGGTGTGGCGCACGGGGGCCAACGAGGCCACCGCCATCACGTTCTCGACGCCCGTCCAGATCGAAGGGCAGGCCCTCGCCGCCGGGACCTACGGCTTCTTCACCCTCCCCGGCGCCGACCGCTGGACGATCATCTTCAACGACGCCCCCGATCAGTGGGGCGCCTACAGCTACGACGCCGCGCACGACGTGCTCCGCGTGGACGTGACGCCCGAGGCGGCCCCGGCGACGGAGCTGTTCACGATCTCGGCCGACGCCGTGAGCGACACCGAGGCCACGTTCGCGCTCAACTGGGCCGGCGTGCGCGTCCCCTTCCGCATCACGGTCGACACCGACGCCAACATCCGCGCGCTCGGCGACGCCGCCGCCGCGGGGACGGACTGGGAGGCCATTCAGGGCTACGCCGCGTGGGCCGTCCAGAACGAGCGGCTGCTCGACGCAGCCGAGCGCTGGGCGGAGGTCGCCGTGGCGCGCCAGCCGAACTTCAGCACCTACGCCACGCAGGCCCGCGTCGCCGCCGCCAACGGCCGCTTCGCCGCCGCCGTGGACGCGGGCACCCGCGCCGTCATGGCCGGGCGCGCGATGAGCCCCGCCCCGCGCGAGCTGGCGCAGGTGGAGACGTGGCTGGAGGAGTGGCGCACCCGCGCCAACTAGGTCGACCCGCCGCCCCTCTCGCCGCCGCCTGCCCACCCCATGCAGACCGCCCTCCCCCTCGACCCCGCCCCCGCCGCCGCCACCGACCCCGACGCGCCGCCGCGCGTCTACGTCGCCATCGCCGGCAACATCGGGGCGGGCAAAAGCACGCTCACGGGGCTGCTGGCCGACTACTTCGGCTGGGAGCCGTTCTACGAGCGCGTGGACGACAACCCCTACCTGTCCGACTTCTACGCGGACATGCAGCGGTGGAGCTTCCACCTCCAGGTGTTCTTCCTGTCGAGCCGGTTCCAGCACCAGAAGACCATCGAGGGCTCGGGCCGCTCAGTCGTCCAGGACCGCAGCATCTACGAGGACGCGGAGATCTTCGCCCGCAACCTCCACGACATGGCGCTGATGGAGGGCCGCGACTACGAGAACTACGTCTCGCTCTTCGGGATCATGACGACGTACCTCCAGCCGCCCGACCTGCTGGTGTACCTCCGCGCCTCGGTGCCGACGCTGGTCCGCCACATCCAGGCGCGGGGGCGCGAGTTCGAGGCGCAGATCCGGCTGGACTACCTGGAGAAGCTCAACGCGCTCTACGAGGACTGGGTGGCGCGCTACCCCTACCCCAAGCTCGTCGTGGAGACGGACGAGCTGGACTTCGTGAACCGCCCCGAGGACCGGTTCGAGATCCTGAGCCGCGTCGAGAGCCGCCTCTACGGCCTCTTCCCCGAGCGCGAGGTGCGCTGAGGGCGCGCGGAGCGCGCCCAGAGGGGAAGACAGGAAGAGAGGAGGAAAGGAGGACTGAAGACAGGAAAACCGACGGAAGAGGCGCCATCGCAGCCCCCCTCCTGGACAGGAGGGGCGGGGGGGTGGTAGATCCGGCCCGCCACCGCCATTCCGGATCTACCACCCCGCCCTGTCGCGTCGGCTTCGCCTCCACTCGGGGCTGCCCCTCCTGTCCAGGAGGGGCTGTTTGAGCGTCCTCTCTCCCGTTCGCTAAACGACGGGCGATTCGTACCGTACGGGCCCCAGCCTGTACGCCGATGGAAAACCCCTCAACGGAAGGACGGGGTCTATTGAAAATCGTGCTGCTCGCCGGGCTCGTGGGGGCCGTGGCGGTGCTGGTGTGGCGGCGCGGCGCCGCGCCGGATGCCTTCGCGGCGTGGATGTTCTGGCTCGTCTGGCCCGCGATGGCGCTCCACCAGTGCGAGGAGCACGTGTTCGCCGAGGCCGTCCTCGGGCGGCGCTACAGCTTCCTCGACTGGATCACCCGCGTGGGCTTCCGCCTCACGGCGCAGCAGGCCCTCGTGCTCAACGTCGCGCTGGGGTGGACGATGGGCGTGGCCGCCGGGCTCGCCGGATCCCGGTTCGCGGTGCTCGGCCTCTTCGCCATCGCCGTCGAGGCCGTGAACGGCTTCTGGCACCTCAGCGCGGGCTCCATCGTGCGCTCGTACTCCCCCGGCGCCGCCACCGGCGTGGTCGTCACGGTGCCGCTGGCGTTCGTCCTGTTCTACCAGGCGCTCCACCTCGGCCTCGTCACGTGGCCCCTCGCGCTGGCCGTCTTCTTCGGCGCCGGCCTCTCGCACCACCTCTACCTCACCTCGCTCCGCCGAATGGCAGGGCGCTAGCGCGCCCGACCACGGACGGCTGAAAGGCGCCTGCGGCGCCGACCGCGGACGGCCGACCGCGGACCGCCGACAGGGGAGGCGCTGAGGCAGAGGCCCTGCCTCCCTCAACCGTAGGGGCGACGCGCTGCGTCGCCCTCCGTGGCCCGGGCACCCTGCCCCATCGAACAGCAACGGGCGCCCGAATGGTCGTAAGGGCGTGTAGCCACACGCCCCTACGGCCTGACGAACGCCCTGCAACGAGCGAGAGAGAGTCCCGGTGGAGAGGCAAGGGCGACGCAGCGCGTCGCCCCTACGGAAAGGCACGGCCTACGCGCGCCCTCCGCCCCTGTATTCCCAAAGATCCAAGACCCAAGATCGAAGCCCTACAGATCCCCGAAGCGGTCGCGGAGGGCCTTCTGGGCGTTGTCGATGCCCTTGAAGGCTTCCTTCAGGAGGTTCTGCTGCGAGCGGTGGAGGTCGGCCGGGTCGATCCGGTCGCCCGGCATCTCGCCGCGCTCGGCCTGCTCCATCTGGTGGCGGAGGTGGAGGTCGGCCAGCGTGCGGTACGACACCAGCAACTCCTTCGCCTCGCCCGCGCTCGGCCCACCCGCCGCCGCGACGTGGCGGAGCCGCTCGAAGGTGTTGCCCGTGCGGAGGTAGCCCGCGTCGATCGCCAGCGCCCGCGCCATCGCCACGATGGGCACGAGCCCGCGCTCGCGGAGGTTGACCCCCTCGCGCCCGCGCTCGTCCTGCTCCAGCTCGAACCGCCCGAGGAAGCCGACCGGCGTCGTGACGCGGGTGCCGCGCTGGAGCAGCACGCGCACCAGCCGCTCGTTCGGGAGGTGCGCCTCGATCTCGTCGCGGAGGCTGTCGGCGAACGTCTCCTCGCCGTAGAGCGTGCGGAGGTCGAACACGACGGCGGCGCGGTCCGTGGCGCCGGCGTCCTGCGCGGCGGCCCACGCGGCGTAGGCGGCGCGCCACTGCGCGAGCGGCTGCCGGAAGGGCTCCTCGCGCGCCAGCAGCCCCGTCTCGGTGGCCGTGAACCCGCAGCGCTCGAAGGCCGAGTTGACGCGGACGGCGAACGCCGCGAAGTAGGCGCGGGCGAGTTCGGCCGTCGCCTCGTCCGACACGTCGGCCCACACGAGCCCGTTGTCCTGCCGCGCCGAGAGCGTGGACTCCTGGCGGCCGGGGCTCCCGAAGGTGAGCATCGCCCAGGGGCCCTCGTAGGCGCCGCCCGCCTCCTCGGCGGCCTCGGCCGCGACGAGGTGGATCAGCCGGTGCTTGAGCTGGTCGTCCAGCTCGTTCACGACGCCGACGAGGTCCTCGCTCTGGACGCCCTGCTGGTAGAGCCGCAGCAGCCGCCGGTTGCTCTCGGTGCGGATCGTGGCGAGTTCGTCGATGGAGCCCGCGCGCTCGATCCGCTCCGTCGTCGCCACGGGGTCGAGGCCGCGGATGTGGGCCACGTCCTCCGTCGTGAGCACGCCGAGCAGGCGGCCGGGCGTGTCGCCGTCGCCGCGGTCGACCACGACGACGCGGCGGATCCGGTGGTGCATCATCACCCGCACGGCGTCGAACAGGCGCTCGGTGCCGGCCAGCGCCACCGGCGGGCGCTCCACGATCTGCATCACCGGGGTCTCGGGCGGCGCCCCCTCGGCGACGATCTTCTCCAGCATGTCCCCCTCCGTCACGACGCCGACGGGCACGCCGTCGCGGACGATGACGGCGGTGTCGGCCTCCGCGTCGCGCATGGCGCGGGCCACGTCGCGCACGGAGGTCTCGGGTTCGGCCGTGACGGGTTCGCGGGCGATGAGCGACGCCAGCGGGGTGTCGAAGAGGAGGTAGGCGCCGCTCGCGTCGAGGTCGGACGACAGGGAGCGGACGTAGCGCTTGATGTCCTCGTCGAAGTAGCGCCGGAACCCCTCGTTCTCCTTGAGCAGCTCGCGGAACCGCTCGGCCGAGATCAGCGCGCACGTCGTCAGTTCGACGGCGCGGGCCTCGTAGGGCAGCATGCCGCCCTGGAGCAGGCCGTAGGACCCGAACTGCGAGCCGGGCCCGCACATGTCGAGGAGGCGGCCCGCCTCCACGTCGGTCAGCCGCACGAGCCCGCTCTCGACCACGTAGAGCGCGCGGTGGATGTCCTCGCCCTGGTCGAGGATGACCTCGCCGGGCTTGAAGATCTCCAGCGTGGAGACGAGCCCGGCGCGCTGCTCGGGGGTGAGCAGGTCGAAGGGGGCGGTGTGGTCGAGGAGGCCGGTGAGCCGGTCGGTGATCGAAGCGCTCATGCGAGGGGCGAGGGGACGGGAGACAGGCAAGACGCGCGGGCGCCGCGCGGGATCCGCACGCGCCCGCGCCGATGATAGGCCCGGACGGGCGCCCCGCTACGGGCACGCGTCACGGAGCGGGCGGAGCGCCGGAGAGGGAAGTAAAAAAAGGCACGTCGGGGAGCCCGCGGATCACGCCGCCCTCGGCCACGCCGACGGCGAGGGCGGCGCCGTTGGTGGCGGCGAGCACGCGGGCCCGCACGGTGGCGTTGTAGCGGGCGAGCTGGTCGAGCACGGCCTGCGTCAGCGGCACGCCGGGCGCCTTGCACTCGGCCAGCAGCAGGGGCCGCCGCGCACGGTCGTAGGCCACCACGTCGGCGCGCCACGTCCGCCCGACGTACGTGAACGCCTTCTCGACGGCCAGCAACCCCGGCGGGTAGCCGAGGCTGAGGAGGTGGAGCAACAGCCGCTGCCGCACCCCCTCCTCCGGCGTCAGCCGCACCCACCGCCGCCGCACGGGGTCGCGCACGACGAGCCGCCCGTCGGCGTCGGTCCGCGTCTCCAGCACGGCGTCGGGGAGGGGCATGGGGATCGGGGAATCGGGGGATCCGGGAATCGGGGAATTGGAAAGACAGGATCGGAAGATCGGAGGATCGGGAGGGCAGTGCCCGCCCGGGGCGAAAGACCCCCCGCCTTCCCGCCCATCGCGCTCGCGCGCTCACGGGCGGGAAGGCTGTCCCCCTTGAAGCGGGGACAATCTTGGTTTGTGGCCCCTCCGGTGGGTTTGCCAGTAACAATCCGCCCCTCCTCAGATGAGGAGGGGCAGCCCCGAGCGAAGCAAGGGGCGGGGAGGTTGACCGGATTAGCGAGGCCGGTAAGTAAAAGGAACGCCCCTCCTCAGACGAGGAGGGGCAGGCCCGCGCCCGTGAGCGACACGAAGTGGCGCGATGTGCGCGGGGCGGGGTGGTGTGATCGGAAGGGCGGTGGCGTGCCGGGTCTACCACCCCCCCGCCCCTCCTGTCCAGGAGGGGGGCCTGAGCCTCGGCTCTCGCGGTGCGCCCTTTCTCCGCGCTACGCCGCATGAGCAGAGCAAGAGCCTCACGAAGCACCCAGCGCGCTCTTCCCTCTCTTCCTTTCCTCCGCTCTTCCTCTCCGTCGTGCCCCCACCCCTCCACCCCGATTTCAAACGGCGGGGCGTCACCGGCGGGCGGGGGGCCCGTAGTCGCGGCCGTTGCCCATCGGACGGGCTTCCCTATCCTGCGGTTCGACCTCTCTCTCGCCCATGTCACGTTCCCTCCCCCGCCGCATCCTCCGTGGCCTCGGCTACGTCCTCGGCGGCCTCGTCGTGCTCCTCCTCCTCACCGTCGGCGTCGTCTACACGGCGAGCGCGCGGCGGATGAGCCGGACCTACCCCGTCCCCGCCGTCGAGGCCGCCTACGGCCCGACGCGCACGGCGGCGTTCCGCTCCGACAGCGCCCTCGTCGCCCGCGGCGCCCACGTCGCCGCCATCCGCGGCTGCAACGACTGCCACGGCGCCGACTACGGCGGCAGCGTGATGATGGACGACGTGCCCTTCGGCCGCATCACCGCCTCCAACCTCACCGCCGGCCAGGGCGGCGTCGGGGCCGACTACACCGACGCCGACTGGGACCGCGCCATCCGCCACGGCGTCCGCCCCGACGGCCACGGGCTGCTCGTGATGCCGTCGGAGGAGTACCACGGGATCTCCGACGACGACTTCGAGGCGCTCGTCGCCTTCCTCCGCGCGCGCCCGGCCGTGGACCGGACGGTCCCCGAGGACCGCGTAGGCCCGCTCGGCCGGTTCCTCGTGCTGACCAACGCGTTCCCGGTGTGGAGCGCGTCGGTCATCGACCACGCCGCCGCGCGCCCCGAGGCCCCCGCGCCCGGCCCCACGGCCGCCTACGGCGCCTACCTCTCCGCGACGTGCCGCGGCTGCCACGGCGCCGACTTCGCCGGCCAGAGCCTCCCCGGCTCGGCCCCCGGCGAGCCCCCGAGCGCGAATCTCACCCCCGACGACGCGACGGGGCTGGGGACGTGGACGGAGGACGACTTCCGCCGCGCCCTGCGCGAGGGCGTCCGCCCCGACGGCACGCACCTCGCCGCCGGGATGCCCGTCGCCATGACGGCGCAGTTCTCGGACGAGGAGGTGGCCGCGCTGTGGGCCTACTTCCAGACGCTCGACCCGGTGAGCAGCCCCGGCCACTGACGCACCCCTCTCCGCATGAGCACCACCCCGCTCCCCTTCAGCCGCGTGCTCGTCGTCGGCGCGACGGGCGTGCTGGGGCGCCCGCTCGTGCGGGCGCTGGCCGCGCGGGGCGTGCAGGTTCGCGCCCTCGTCCGCCGCCCGGTCACTGTAGAGGGCGCCGCCGAGACGGTGGTGGGCACGCTGGACGACGCCGCCTCGCTCGCCGCCGCCTGCGCGGGGTGCGACGCCGTGTTCTCGGCCGCCGGGGCGTCGCTGGCCCTCGCGCTGCGCCCCTTCAGCCCCGGCTTCGACGCGGTGGACCGGGCGGGCAACCTCCGGCTCATCGCCGCAGCCGAGGCCGCGGGCGTCCGGCGGTTCGGCTACGCCTCGGTCTTTCACACCCCGGCCCAGGCCGACACCGCCTACGTCCGCGCCCACACCGCCGTCGAGGCCGCGCTGGCGGCGAGCCCGCTGGAAAGCGTCGTCGTCCGCCCGACGGGCCTCTTCCCCGCCTTTTTTCCTCTTCTCTCTATGGCCCGTCTGGGGGCGGCCCCGCTGCTGGGCGGGCCATCCGCGCGCTCGAACCCCCTCGACGCCGCCGAACTCGCCGACCTCTGCGCCGACGTTCTTTTGGTTTCCCACCCCGGCCTCGTCGAAGTAGGGGGCCCCGAAATCCTCTCGCGCGGGGAAGCCTTCGAGCATGCCTTTTCGGTACTGGGTAAAAAACCGCGCTTCGTGCGCATGCCCGCTGCCTTCCTCGCCGCCCAGTCCCTCCTCATCCGCCCCCTCGACCGGCGCCTGAGCGACCTGCTCCGCTTCTTCGTCCGCGTGAGCACGACGGACTGCGTCGCCCCCGCCCACGGCACCCGCCGCCTCGCCGACGCCTTCCGGGAAGCTGCGCAACGGGGCTGAAAGGAAGAAAGGAGGAGAGGAAGGGAGAGGGGGGGCGTATTTGTATGACCCGTCCCTCCTCAGATGAGGGGGGACAGCCCCGCGCCCGTGAGCGGCGAAGCCGCGATGTGCGCGGGGCGGGGGGGTTGATCGAACGGGCACCGCCATTCCGGCCAACCTCCCCGCGTCTGGCTCCGCCTTCGGCTCCGCTCGCCGCTGCCCCTCCTCATCTGAGGAGGGGCGGACTGTTTCTGGCGACCCCATCGTCAGGGCCACTCACCAAAATTGTCCCCGCTTCAAGGGGGACAGGTTTCCGCGCGTGAGCCCCGCTTTAGCGGGGCGATGGGCGGAAAGCGGGGGGTCTTTCGCGCCCCGGGCCGGCCTAGCGGCGCAGGGACGGGGGCTTGCCCGACGCGAGGAGAGCGACCCCTGCAATGACGAGCACGAGCGCGAGCACGTCCAGGCGACCGCCGTTGCGGAACCCCGATAACACACCGATGACGAGGAGTGCCCCCCCGATCCACCGCCGGTTCTTCGCGAGCGCTGTGGCGTCGCGCTCCGCGACCACCTCGGGGGGCAGGAGGTCGGGCACCGACGCGAGGTCGGGCGTTGCCACCCCTTCCGGTAGCTCATCCGAGAGGGTGCCCGGCAGCGTCCGCTCCAGCGCCCGCACGCGCGCGAGGTCGTCGGGCCGGACGTACAACTCGTGCGAGCGGGGGGCGGATCGCTCGGCGTCGTAGGTCCAGGGGGCGGTGCCGTCCACGGAGCGGACGTGGTGCGGAATCCGGGCCTCCGTGAGCAGCTCCACGAGGCGGCGCACCTCGTGCGACACGTCCTCCCGCACCAGCGCGAGGTCGTCCGTGAGCGGGATCGCGATGGGCTCGGGCGGCGGGACGCACGGGCCCAGCAGCGCCCCACAGTCGCGGCAGTGCGTGGCGGCGCCGGGGCGGTACGTGGCGCCGCACTCGGAGCAGCACAGCGGCCCGGCGTCCGTCACCCGGCCCTCCATCACGCGGGCGGGCCGGGGGCGTCGTACTCCGCCTTCGGACCGTCGAAGCCGTCGAAGATCGCCCGGTGCTCGGCCAGCCCGTACTCGTCGTCGCGCGTGTCGTAGCGCCCGATCCACTCCAGCAGGAACGCCAGCCCGTCGTCCTGCGCCTCGGCCGTGGCGTACTTCTCCGGCTCCCAGGGGCGGGCGCGGGCATAGGCGAGGCACGTCTCGGTGCCGGGGTTGAGGAAGCGGAGTTCGGTGCAGTGCGGGAGCGCCGCGCGGACGAGGGTGCCGTAGCTCCCCTCGATCACCCACCGGTCGTGGAAGTCCGTGAAGGTGTCCAGTTCGGCCACGCTCTCCTCCAGCGGGCGGCGGACGCCGGGGTCGTCCCACGCGATCGCGTCGAGGTCGAGGTGCGGGAGCCCGTACGTGGCGACGAGTTCGCGCGCCATCGTGGTCTTGCCGGAGCCGGAGTTGCCGAGGATGAGGATGCGGGACACGGGGCGCGGAGCGTGGGTCAGGGGTGACGGTCCTGCCGGTCGAGCAGTGTCGGCGCGAGGGCCGGGAGGTCGAGCGGCTGGCGCGAGGCGACGAAGATGGCGCGCTGGAGCGGGGCGGCGTGGAGGTCCGGCCGCGTCCAGTCCAGCGGGAATTCGGCGTGGTTCGGCTGCGTGCGCGGGACGTAGACGTGGGGGAACAGACTACGCAGCCGGTTCCACACCCACACCCGCGTCGGGCGGCAGCCGCGCCCCGACGCCGCCTGCGTGGGGTTCGCCGCGTGCTCCTCTACGACGTGCGGCTCGTCCTCGGCGCCGAACGAGACCCGCGTCTCCAGCAGCAGCAGCCCGGCCGTGTGCCCGGCCATGAAGTCCAGCGCCTCGGCGGGGCGGCCGAGGTGGTAGAGGAGCCCGTAGCTGTGCGTCACCTCGAAGGGGCCCCCGGCCAGCGGGGCGGGGTGCTCCACGTCGAGCGCCCGCACGTCGGCGCCGGGGTAGCGGCGGCGGAGGTAGCGGAGGTTGCGGGCGCGCGGCTCGGTGATCGTGACGAGGCAGCCACGGTCGAGGTAGAAGTGCGAGTGGTCGCCGATCCCCGCCCCCAGCTCCAGCACGGTTTTACCGGCGAGCGGGAGGGAGAGCGTGGCGAGGTGCTCCAGGCGCCGCGCGTTGTTCTGGAGGTAGCCGTCGGCGTGGAAGTCGAGCGCGGGCGAGCCGATCCCGCCGAGCCCCAGCCGGAGGTTGTAGGCGGTGTGCTTGAGCGTCGTCCAGGTCTGACCCATGCGGAGCGCGGCGGCGGGGCGGGAGGGAGCGCGAAGCTATCGACGGCCCTCTCCCTCCGGGGGCGCCGTTCAGCGGGCGATGCCGTAGACTCCCCCGCCGCACCGCCTGTCCCCATGGAACAGACCCCGCCGCCCGGCCTCGTCTGGGCCGACGCCCTGCCCGACGCCTGCCTCTTCACCGGGGAGCCCATCGCCCTCCGTGAGACCCGCCTCGAACTCGTCGGGACCGGCGACCCGCCCGAGCCGGCGGTGCTGGGCTGGAGCGAGGGGGCGCAGTGCTGGTACGCGCCCTTCGACGACCTCATGGAGTGGAGCTACGACGCCGAGGTCTCCCCCGCCGACGCCGGGCCGTTCCGCGTGGACGGCCGAGAGCAGGAGACGTTCGTCCACATGAGCGGCCCGGACAAAACCGTCCCGTGGGCCACGTTCGCCGCCCAGCTCGGCGACGTGATGGCGCGCCACGCGGCGGCGCCGCCGACGGAGGCCGAGGTCCGCGCCCTGCCGGAGTTGCTGGAGACGTGGCAGCTCGCCGTCGGCGAGGCGGGCTACGTCGATGACGAGGGCGGCCGACCCGTGCCGGTGAACGCGGTCGTCGTCACGGACGGCGGCGGGCAGCCGCGCGCGGTGCAGGTGCACGAGGGCGCGTTCGACGCCACCACGCTGGCCGCCACCGTGCGGACGGCGACGCGGGTGCTCCCGGGCACGGCGCTCACGGCCGCGCGCCCGCGCGCCGTGCTCGTCGAGGACGAGGCGCTCGCCGCCGACCTCGCGGCCGTGCTCGCCGCCTCCGGCATCGCCGTGCGGCCGGGCCCGACGCCGCTCGCGTGGGAGGCCATCGACGACCTCCACGTGCTCGGCGCCGAGGGCGGCCCCGCCGCGCCGCCGCTGATCGCCGCCGACGACGACGCGACGGTCCTCGCCTACCTCGACGCCGCCGCCGCGTTCTACGCGGCGGCCCCGTGGACCCGCCTGCGGGGCAACGCCTTCCTCGCCGTGCAGGACCTCGACCTCGGGCTCGACGCCCCGTGGCTCTACGTGAACGTGATGGGGCAGGAGGGCACGGACCCGGGCCTCAGCGTGTTCACGGACTGGCTCGACGCGTGCTCGCTCGCCCACGCCGGGGCCCGGGGGTTCTTCGGCCCCACCCTCGGCGGGCCGCCCGTCGACCCCCACGTCGAGGGCGTGTCGCTCCTCCCGCTCACGGCGCTGGACCCCGCCGACGCCGACCGCCTGAAAGCACTCGGCGCACCTCCCACGTTCCACGGCGCCTTCGCCCTCCCCACCTTCATCGACCCCGACGGTGTGGAGCCGCCCACCCTCCCGCTCGACCTCTACACGGCGCTCCTGACGGCGATCCCCGCCGCCGTCGCGAAGCGCCGGGCGAAGGTGGTGACGAGCATCACGGCGACCGTCGAGGCGGCGGACTACCGGCTCGCGATCCGCTACCCGGCCCACGGCGCCGAGGGGCTCAGCGCCCGCACCGGCGACGTGCGCCTGACGATGGTGGGGGGCCCCGAGCACGAGTTCGAGTCGCTGAAGCCGGGGGAGCGCCTCATCGTGGAGGGGCCCGCCGCCACGCGCGCCCACGTCTTCATCAAAGCCATCGAGAGGGCGTTCGCCGCGGCGGGGCGGTGGGGCTACGTGACCGCGCTCGCGCTCGACGACGAGGAGTTGTGGCATAACCGGGCGTTCGCCACCGACCCCAGCCCCACGCTCGACCACCTCGCCGCCGCCGAGGCCGTCGCCCTCCAGATGGGGTTCGACGTGTACGACCTCCACGTGGAGCGCCTGCCCCCCGGCGCCGCCCCCACCCTCCACGCCCGGATTATCTAGGTCTGGGGCGGGGCTGGTTCGGCGTGCCTCCGTAGGTCACACGGCTCGGCGCAGCCGGTCCACCACGAACTGATTCAGGCTCTTCCCCTCGCGCTGCGCCCGTACGTACACGTCCCGGTGCAGGGCCTTCGGCAGGCGCAGCATCATCCGGCCCGAGAACGGCTTGTCCGGCTCCTCGCCGCGCTCGGCGCAGAACGCGAGGTAGTCGTCCACTGACTCCCGGAAGGCCGTCGTGAGTTCGTCCACGCTCCGGCCCTGGAACGTGATCACATCGCGGGTGTCGAGCACCTCGCCGTGGAACAGGCCCGCCGCATCATCGAACTCGACGTGCCCGGTGTAGCCCTTGTAGGTCAGCATGGCATTTACTCTGGCTGGAAACCGGCCTCGCTCAGGAAGCGACGTACGGACCTGAGCCGCCCTGCGCCGGGTACCCCGAGATCTCATAGCCGGGCTGACGCTGGAGCCACGCGTACCGTGCGGCGTCGGCGTAGAACGCCTGCTCCCCTGCGTACTCCCACCCGAACTCCACCACGAACTCCCGGCCCGGAGCTGAAGGCCCTCCCGGTCCCGCCTTCTCCAGCGCCACCACGCCCCCGAGCCGCTCGGCGATCTCCCCGGCGAGCATGGCGAGCGCACGGACGCTCCGCGGCATGTCGGCGGACTTGAACCCGTAGAGTTCGGCGTACCCCCGCGGCTCCCACCCGAAGGCGGCGGCGTACGCGGGGTCCTCCTCATTCTTCGACCAGAAGTAGACGGCGACCTCGTACGGCTCCGGGCCGTCTTCGAACACGAAGCGCCACTCCTCGCGACCGTCAGCCCCCGGCCCGCCATGGAAGGACCGGGCAAGCCCGGCGAACCGGGCCCTGAGGGCCCGTAGCTGTGGGGGCGGCCACTGCGGCAGACGGAGGGCGATGCCCGGTCCCATGACGCTTCGACGGGAGGCGGTATAACAGCCTGTTAAGCTGATAGCAGGGTAGAAGGCAGCCCGACCTACCGGCCGGGCGCGCCGAGCACGGCGTCAATAGAACCGACGGTGACGGAGTGGTAGCCGGGGCGGGCGCGGGCGTAGATGCGGTCCGCCATCGGGCGGCCCCAGTCCGTCGCGGCGAGGTCGCTGTAGAGCGGGAGGACGAACTTGCGGCGGCCGACGCTCGTGAGGAACGTCTCCAGCGCCGGGAACGCGGGCTCGTAGCGGGTGCGGATGGCGAGGCGGAGCCACGCGAACAGTACCTCGTTGTTGCCCGTCGCGGTGAGCCCGAAGGCGCTATCGAGCGCGGCCATCTGCCCGGTCGTAAGCCCCTCCGGGAGCGCGCCGAGGAAGTGGAGCCACTCGTGCGTCGTCCAGCCCGTGGTGGCGAGCGCGGCCGGGGCGGTGCCCGCGGCGAAGCGGGCGGCCTCGCCCTCCACGCGCGTGAACGCCTCGGCGTGCACCGCCGGGGCGTTGTCGGGGAGGCCAGTGCCGTAGGCCCACTCGTCGGGGCGGACGCGCGCCCGGAGCGCGGCGTCGCCGCGGAACAGCTCGGCGTCCATGTAGGCCATGAACTCGGCCGTCGTCATGGGCTCGAAGGCGTGGGCGTCGAAGTAGCCCCGGAGGAAGCGGTCGAACCGCTCGCGCCCGACGGCGGCCTCGACGGTGCGGAGGAACAGCGCCCCCTTCTCGTAGGCCACGTCGTTCATCCCGTCGTCGGGGTCGCGCCCTTCGAGGTCGAGGTGGAGGCGGGTGTCCGCGGCGTCGGCGTCGGCGATGGTGGCGTCGAGGCTGGCGCGGCCGAGTTGCTGGAGCATCGCGGCGTACTCCGGCCCGCGGAGCGACTCCATGATCCGGTTCTCGAAGTACGTCGTGAACCCCTCGTTGAGCCAGAAGTCGTCCCAGGTAGCGTTGGTGACGAGGTTGCCGCTCCACGAGTGCGCCAGTTCGTGCGCGACGAGCGACACGAGGGACCGATCCCCGGCAAGAATCGTCGGGGTGGCGAAGGTCAAACGGGGGTTCTCCATCCCGCCGAACGGGAACGACGGCGGCAGCACCAGCAGGTCGTAGCGCCCCCAGCGGTAGGGCCCGTAGAGCGCCTCGGCGGCGGAGACCATCGCCTCCACGTCCACGAACTCGGCGGCGGCGCGCTCGACGATCTGGGGCTCGGCCCAGACCCCCGTGCGGGGGCCCAGCTCCCGGAACGCGAGGTCGCCCACGGCGAGGGCGATGAGGTAGGGCGGCACCGGGCGGTCCAGCTCGAAGCGGAACGTCGCCTGCGGGACCCACCGCTCGCCCGTGCCGGGCACGGTGCCCGAGCGCGGGGCAATCGCCGCCTCGCCCTCGGTCGTGTTGCCCTCGGCGCTCATCACCGCCACGAGCCCCTCGGGCACGGTGATGCGGGCCTCGTAGGTCTGCCGGATGCCGGGGCTGTCCTGCGTCGGGATCCACGTCCGCGTGAGGATGGCCTGCCCCTGCGTAAATAAAAAGGGCTGCCCGCTGGAGGTCTGCTCCGGCGAGAGCCACTGCACGGCGGCGGCCTGCGGGGAGGTGCGGTAGTGGACGACGACGCGGTCGCCGCGCGCGGGGAGCGCGACCGTCAGCGCCTGCCCCAGAATCGGGTCGTCGGCGCCGAGCGCGAACCGGAGCGGCGCCCCGTCCGCGTCCGTCACGCGCTCGATGGTGAGGGTGCGCGCGTCGAGGACGACCTCGGTGGCGCCGGGCGCCCGGGCGATGGTGAGGGTGGCCGTACCGGCCAGCGTGTGGGCGTCGAAGTCGGCCGCGAGGTCGAGCGCGACGTGCGTCACGCGCGACCTCGCGGGGCGGGCGTGGGAGTGGACGTCCACGGGGAGTTCGGGCATGCCGGCCATCGCGCCCGTCGGGGCGCCGGGCGCCACGGGGCGCGGCGTGCCACAGCCGGAGAGAACGGCGAGCGTGAAGGCGACGGCGAGGGAGCGAGCGAGCACGGGCGGCGGGAGCAGGGAGTATGGCAAAATAGCCGGCCCCCACCCCCGCCCGGTCACAGCGCCCCGGCGCCCTTCGGGCGCGACCGCAGACCGCGGACCGCAGACCGCCGCCATAGAACCACCCACCGTTCGCCTCGCCGTAGGGGCGCTGTGCTTACACGCCCTGCATGCGCTCCGGTCCGGGCTCCTGTTTGACAGGCCGCGCTAATCCAGCGCCCCCCGCACGAACCCCCCATCGCTCCGCTCACGGGGGGGTTCGTGCGGGGGGCGCTGGAATGGCAGGGCGTTCAGCCCTGCTCGCGCCGAGTCTCCCGGACGAGCCCTAAAGCGCCTGTTGGAGCAGGGCCGCCAGCCGCACGCCGGCCTGCTGGAGCCTCCGCTCCACGTCGTCCTGGAATTCCGTCTGGTAATCGGCGTTCAGCCTCCGGGTGCCGGGGATGCCGGCGCAATCCCCCCCTGACCCCGCCTCCCACGCGCAGTACCGAACGTCCGGCTGCGTCGTGATCAGGTACGACTCCTGGGCCCACTCGACGGGGGTCCCGCTCCGCCATGCCTGCGCCTGCTCCGGGGTGACCGCGCGGTAGAGGTCGTTGGCGTACCTCCGCCACCCCCTCGGCCCCATCGCCCTTTCAATGATCCCGCTGTCCCAGACGGCGTGGAGTTTCATGCTCCCGTACAACCCGGAGGTCCGCACGGAGTTGCCGCCCCGATCGTCGGCGAAACTGATGTGCAGGGGCTGATGGAGGTCGCCGACCCAGTGCCCGAGGAAGATCAGCGCCTCCGCCCGCTCCCACTTCTCCAGTTGGCCGTCCGCCAGCCGCTCCGCGTGAAACGCGATCCCGTGGAGCACGCAGTTCTCGTCGCAAAACGCCTCCGAGACCTCCCGCGTGTCCCGCGGGACGTTCAGGAAGTGCCAGTTGTCGAACGTCCCGAAGCGATCCCAGGGCTGCGAAGGGGTCTGGGCCTGCCGCCGGGCGAAGTCGGCGAACAGACACGCCGCGGGGAAGGACGAATAGCGCCCGCCCCCAGGGTAGCGGTACTCCCTGACGAGGTCACGGACGGCCGCGCGCTCGTCGGCGCTCAGGTTCTGGAGCGCGATCTCGCACACGATCCGGTGCCCGTACTCCCCCCACATAAGGGGGGCGGCCTCGGCGGGGCGGACCAGGGACAAGGAGAGGCCGAACAGAGCGATGAGGACGAGCTTCATGGGGATCTCTGGATGGTTAAGACGCATCCATTGTACACCCCGTCTTTCACTCGTCAATACTGTCATTTTCTACACATCATTTGATTACCCCATACCTCAAAATTGCAGCCACGCCCGAAGCGGCGCAGGAAAAGCAGAAGCCACGATTCCGGCGCGCTTCTCCGCCACATCCGGACGAAACAGGGGCGACGCAGCACGTCGCCCCTACAGAATATCTAACGGGAGATAACTGTATTTCGGCAGTCGCTCGTTCTTCTCCGCGCCTGCTACGCCACCTCTCCACGGAACGGCGAGGGCGAGCGGGAGGAGGGGGCGGGATTAGCACGCCCCTTTGCTGGACCGGGGCGAATGCAGGGCGACGCAGCGCGTCACCCCTACGGAAGAGGCGCCGTAGGGCGGCGGTCCGCGGTCGGCCGTCGGCGGTCAGGGCACGGGACGCGCCCTACTGCAACGTCCGGCTGAGCCAGTAGACGAGCCCGTTCACGTCGGCCAGACCAATAGAAACGCTCCAGCGCGGGGCGTCGTAGTCCCAGCCGCCGTGGACGATGGGGGGGTACTGGTAGGCGAGCCGGAGCTTGCCCGCCCCGGCTGCCCTACACCTCCTCGATGGCAGGCGACGCCTTGAACGGGTCCAGCACCCGAACGCCGCGTCCCCGCACGTCATCGACGTTCCGCGTGACCAGCACCATGTACCGCACGCGCGCCGTCGCGACAAACGCGAGGTCGTCCCGGTGCTTGTCCTTCTCCCCCTGCAACCGGCCCCACTCCGCCGCGACCTCCCCGTCGATCTCCGCGATCCGGCCCACGTACGCCGCCGCCACGCTATCGAACCGCTCCCGGATCGCGGCGGCGGCCTCCGGCTTCGTGCGGGCCAGCTTCGCGATCCCCCGGCTGATCTCCAGGATCATCATCACGCTCAGCCAGACTGCATCGTCGTCCACGCCGTCGAGCCAGGCGCGCACGTTCCTGTGGCCTGCCGGCCCCTTCTGGATCTCGCGGAAGACGTTGGTGTCGAGGAGGTAGCGCACGGGCAGGCTCAGAGCCGGACCTCGCGGGGCCCCTTCTCCTCTCCGGCGTCTCCGAACACCTCGTCGGGCAGCGCCAGTTCGCTGAGCATCCGCTTCAGGCTCCGCTTCGGGTAGGGGCGGCCCGACTTGGGGTAGACCCCGGCGTACTGGACGGCGGCGTCCACGTCCTCCCGAGCAAGCGAGGGGTAGGCCCGCATCGCCTCCTCCACCCCACCCCCCTCCACGAGCGCGGCGAGGAGGTGGACCGGCACCCGCCGTCCCTTGAGCACGGGGTCGCCGTCGGGGCCCGGCTCGACGCGGCTCCTGATCCGGTTGAGTTCGGCGAGTCCCTGGTCGATCTGGCGGTCCACGTCGTGGAGGTCGATGGTGAACGGGCCGACCGACGCCTTCCCGTCCCGGGGCCGCTGGATGGCCTCGTAGAGCGCCCGCCGCCCTTTCGGCGTCAGGGTGTCCTCTGTGCCCCGCGTCGCCCGGAAGAACCGGACCTCCGAGCGCCCGAGCACCCGCCGCTCCCGGCCACGGACCGTGCGGAGGCGGCTCTGAAGCGTGCCGTCGTCCACTGCCCGCTGGACCGCCGTCACGTCGCGCCCCGCGACGAACGCCGCCTCATTCGGTGTCAGGCTCAGGCTCATGAGTTCGGGTGCTACGGGTTCGGCCTTATATCGTCCAGAGATGCGGATCTATTATACCCGCACGCCACGGGGGTTCCAAGCGGCTGAGAAGGAGATGGGAATGGCGCGACGCTTCGCCGGACCGAAGGCAAGGCGACGCAGCGCGCCGCCCCTACGGAGAGGGCATCTCCTTTCGGCGGTCCGCGGTCGGCCGTCGGCGGTCAGGGCGCGGGACGCGCCCTACTGCAACGTGCGGCTGAGCCAGTAGACGAGCCCGTTCACGTCCGCCAGACCAATAGAAACGCTCCAGCGCGGGGCGTCGTAGTCCCAGCCGCCGTGGACGATGGAGGGGTACTGGTAGGCGAGCCGGAGCTTGCCCGCGAGGAAGTACGTCGCCACCTCGCCGCCGATGGCGTACTGGTCGCCGATCCCCTCGCTGAACGAGCCGGTGTAGAGCGCCCGCACCTCCAGCATCCGCCCGAACAGCCCGCCCGCCTGGTAGAACAGGCCGGGCCCGAGCGCGAACCGGACCGAGGTCGTGTTCCGCCCCGGCGTCCCCGCCACCGAGTCGGGCGGCGCGAGCGAGGCGTCGAGGAAGACGGGCGTGATGGGGAACGTGAGGGCGGTGTGGCGGCCGAGGCGGTACGACGGGCGGTAGGTCATGCTCACGCCGCGGCCCGACGGGAAGTGCGCCGCGATCTCGGCCGGGAGCGCGTAATGCGCCACGTTCTCCCACAGCCCGCGGCGCCTCGGCACCGAACTCGTGGACCACTGGAACCCCCGCCGCTGCTGCTCGCGCGCGCTCCCGACGCCGAGCTGGGTCAGCTCCAGCAGGATCTCCCCCGGCGGCGGGTTCGCGTCCTCGACGAGGCGCAGCCGCTCGACGACCTCCTCGTAGAACTGGAACAGCCACTCGTCCGGCCGGTCGAGCATGGCGAGGGCGTAGGGCTCGGCGCGGCACGGCACGGCGGCGGGGTCGCCCCCGGCGGCGGCCGTCGAGTCGCGCGCGAGCCGGCACGTCTCGCCCCACACGCTCATGATGCGGCGCACGCCGGGCTGCGCCCGGATGGCCTCGACGAACCCGACGAAGTCCGTCTCGGTGCCGCGCCGCTGCATCTCGATGCTCGCCTCGATGACCGCGTTGAACACCGTGCGGTCCTCGTAGGCCAGCGCGTGCGTCGGGGCCGTCAGCGGGCCGCCGTCCGGGGCCTCGACGTGGGGGGGCGGCGAGCCGAACTCCTGCGTGTAGAGCTTCTCGAAGATGAAGTCGGCTACGGGGCTGATGGTGGGGAGCCCGCCCCAGCGGCGGAGTTCGCCCATCGCCTCCTCGGCGCAGCCCGTGCCGTCGTCGCGCCGCGCGCAGAGCACCTGCCGGGCCACGTAGTGGAAGCCGTCGTAGATGCCGACGTAGAAGTCGTACTGCCGGAACGAGGGGTCCGTGAACGACCCGAAGGCGCCGAGCGTGGAGCCGACGACGGGCGCGAACCGGTTGGTGATGGTGAGGCCGTCGCGCTGGTAGGGCGCGAGGGTGCGGGCCAGCAGCTCCAGCTCCTGCTGCCGCGCGGCCGGGAGCACCCCGCTCATGAACCGCCCCAGCGTGGCGAGGCCGGGGTTGGCGGGCGCCAGCTCCACCTCGGCCGACTCGGGCCGCCGGTCGTCGGGGTCGATGTAAACGAACAGCGGGCGGCGCCACGCGATCCCGGCGCGGTAGGACGTGTCCGCGTTCTCGTAGCACCCCGCGTTCTGGGAGCTGACGTGCTCGTAGAGCCCGAGCGCGAGGCCGAGGGGGTTGTTGTCGAACACGCCGCCGTCGAGGAAGGGCTCGGTGCGGTACTCCCCCACGGCGAGGCCGCCGGGCGAGCGCTCGCCGACGTAGGTGATGGGGACGGCCTCGAAGGCCAGCGGGAACGCCGACGAGGCCAGCGTCATGCGGTAGGCCTGGTTCACGTTGGCGCGGGCGTCCTGCCGCGTGCGGTCGGCGTGGAAGGCCGGGAGCACGAGCTGCCCCAGCCGCCCGGGGTCGAGGCAGGCGGCCCCGGCGGCGGCGGGCGTCGCGGGCGCCTCCTCCAGCCAGTGCCGCTCGCGGACGGCGTCGGCGAAGGGGGTGCGGGTGGCGTCGTGGTGCGAGATGAAGAGGTGCCCCGGCCGCTCCCCGGCGCGGGGGACGCTGTGGAGGCGGTAGACCGCGACGGCGCGCTGCGTCCGGATGCGGAGGCCGACGGGCTCGCCGGCCGAGCGCTCCAGCACCTCCGTCGAGGGGTTCACGCGCGTGATCGCGAGGCCGACCGCCACGTCCACGCCGGGGTCGAAGGCGTCGCCCGCCTCGGGCATGAGGGTGTCGATGAGCCGCGCGCGGAGGGGCCCGTCGAAGTACCGCCGCGTGAGGGCGGCCGTCCCCTCGCTGTCGGCGCGGGCGACGAGGGGGCCCTCGTCCCCGAACTCCGGCAGGATCTGCCCCATGCCCACGTTCACCCACGCCTCCCAGAACAGCGTCTGCTCCGGGGGCCGCCGCGTGAAGTCGCGCCGGGCCCACTCGGTCGAGGACATCAGCGCGTTGATGTTGCCCGCCGAGGCGCCGGTGGCGACGACGAGTTCGTAGCGGTCGAGGCTGTCGGGCCGCGCCTCGCCGGTCCAGCTCGCCCCCTCGTTCGCCATCTTGAGGAGGTACAGCAGCGCCCAGTTCACCCCCGACTCGTAGGCCCCGAGGCTGACGCCGCCGCTGACGGTGAGCGTGAGGGGCCGGACAGGCAGGTCCTCCAGATCGGCAGGGGCAGGGTCGCCCTGCGCGCGGGCACCCGCGGCGACGACGAGAAGGGCCAGGGCGAGGGCGACGAGACGAGCGGTCACGGCCATGCGGGGCTCAGAGGGGAGAGGGGCGGCGAGCGCCGGCCCGGTAAAGCTAGAGCCCGGAGGTGGATGCGGGGGGGGCGATGAGCGATGAGTGATGAGCGATGAGGGGAAAGGGGAGAAAGGAGGGAGAGGAAGGAAAGAGGGGCGGGGCCGTCGCGAAAGGAAAGACCCCCGCCTTCCGCCCATCGCGCCGCTAGCGCGTCGCTCACGCGCGGAAGCCTGTCCCCCTTGAAGCGGGGACAATTGGAGTAGTGCCACCTCCTGTAAGGGCGAGGTCCTTCGACAGGGCGGGGCTCGAGCCCCCCTCCTGGACAGGAGGGGATGGGGGTGGTAGACCTGATGCGCCACTGCCCTTCCGATCAGACCTCCCCGCCGCTTGCTTCGCTTGCGGCTGCCCCTCCTCATCTGAGGAGGAGCGGATGGTGGAGAAACCCACCGGAGGGGCCCCAAACCAAAATTGTCCCCGCTTCAAGGGGGACAGCCCTACCGCCCGTGAGCGCGACAGCGCGATGGGCGGTAGGGCGGGGGGTCTTTCGCCCCGACGGGGTTCACGTCAACAACCGCCCACCCGCCTCCAGCGCACGATCCAGCGAACCGTCGGCGATCACGGCGGCGAGGGGGCGCGGCGGGGGCGGGTCGGTGTCCGGGGGGTGGAGGTCGAGGGTCCACCAGCCCACGTCGTGCCAGCGCCCGTGCTTGTACCCCAGCCGCGGGAAGACCCCCACGGGCTTAAAGCCGAACGCCTCGTGCAGCGCCACGCTGGCCCCATTGGGCAGCGTGATCCCGGCGCACGCGATCCCGTAGCCCTGCGCGCGGAGCACGTCGAACAGCGCCGTGTAGAGCGCGCGGGCGACGCCCCGCCGCTGCGCCCCGGCCGCCACGTAGATGGACGGCTCGACGGCCCACGCATACGCCGCCCGCGCCCGGTGGGGCCCGGCGTAGGCGTACCCCAGCACGACGCCCCCGTCCTCGGCCACGAGCCACGGGCGCTGCTCCAGCGTCTCCCGCACGCGCCCGGCGAAGTCCTCGGCGGTCGGCACCTCCGTCTCGAACGAGGCCGCCGTGTCGCGCACGGAGGGGGTGTAGATCGCTACGAGCGCCGCGGCGTCATCCGGCGTGACGAGACGGAGGGGCATGGGAGGGAGGGGGGGCCGGCTCTAATTTCGCGCGGAACCGCCCCCCTCCGATGGCCGCCCGTCGCTACCCCGCCGCCCCGCTCGCCCTCCTCCTCCTCGCGCTCACGCTCGCGGGGGTCGCCCGCGCCCAGGTCTCCCCGTCCGTGGAGGCCGCCGACGCGGCCTACGAGCGCGGGGATCTGGCCGAGGCCGCCCGCCTCTACCGCCTCGCCGCCGACGCGGGCGACCCCGACGGGCAGACCCGCCTCGCCGACCTCTACCGCGACGGGGTCGGCGTGGGGCGGGACGACGCGGAGGCCGCCCGGCTCTACCGCCTCGCCGCCGACCAGGGCCACGCCGACGGGCAGACCGGGCTCGGGGCCCTCTACGCGTTTGGGGAGGGGGTGCCACAGGACGACGCCGAGGCGGCCCGCCTCTTCCGCCTCGCCGCCGACCAAGGCCACGCCGGCGCGCAGGCGTGGCTCGCCGTGTTCTACCGGGACGGGCGGGGTGTGCCGCAGGACCCCTCAGAGGCCGTCCGCCTCTTCCGCCTCGCCGCCGACGGGGGGGAGCCCACCGCGCAGGCTTGGCTCGGCCTCCTCTACCTCTACGGCGACGGCGTGCCGCAGAGCGCCGCCGAGGCCCTCCGGCTCCTCCGTGCCGCCGCCGACCAGGGCGAACTCATGGGCCAGACCTACCTCGGGGACCTGTACCACGACGGCGTCGCCGTCCCGCAGGACTTCGCCGAGGCCGCTCGCCTCTACCGCCTCGCCGCCGAGCAGGGGGACGCCGAGGCGCAGGTGAACCTCGGCGCCCTCTACATGAATGGGCAGGGCGTAGGCCAGGACGTCGCCGAGGCCGCTCGGCTCTACCGCCGCGCCGCCGACCAGGACTACCCGTTCGGACACACCATGCTCGGGATGATGTACGCGGGCGGGCTGGGGGTGCCGCCCGACCTCGCGGAGGCCGCCCGGCGCTACCACCTCGCCGCCGAGTTGGGGGAGACGCAGGGGCAGTACCTCCTCGGGGAGCTCTACGAGACCGGCCGGGGCGTCCCCCCAAGCCCCGCCGAAGCGATCCGCTGGTACCGCCTCGCCGCCGAGCAGGGGGAGCAGGACGCCGCCGCCGCCCTCGCCCGCCTCGGCGCCCGCACCCCGTAGTTTTTCCCTCCCCCTCCCCCAATGCCGTGGCCGAGAAGACGCTCTTCCAGAAGATCGCCGACCGGGAGATCCCGGCCGAGCTGCTCTACGAGGACCCCCTCGCCGTCGCCTTCCGCGACCTGAACCCCGCCGCCCCCACCCACGTCCTCGTCGTGCCACGCCAGCCCATCCCGCGCGCCGACGCGATCGAAGAGGGCGACGAGAAGCTGGTGGGCCACCTCTTCACCGTCGCGCGGCGCATCGCGGAGAAAGAGGGGCTCACGGACTACCGGCTCGTGATGAACTGCGGCGAGGGCGCCGGGCAGAGCGTGTTCCACCTCCATCTCCACGTCCTCGGCGGACGCCCGTTCTCGTGGCCGCCCGGGTGAGCACGGACGCCTCGGGCACCGTAGCGGAAACGGCGGCGCGGCTCCACGCGCTGGCCAACCCCGACGACGCCCTGTTCCTCCAGGGCTACTTCAAGACGGGCCCCGGCGAGTACGCCGAGGGCGACCGGTTCCTCGGCGTCCGCGTCCCCGCCCTCCGCACGCTCGTACGCGACCTCGACGGCGTGCCGCCGGAGGGGCTGCTGGGGCTCCTCCGCTCACCCTGGCACGAGGAGCGGCTGCTGGCGCTGCTGGCCCTCGTGCGCCGCTACCCCCGCGCCGACCCCGCCACGCAGGACGCCCTCCACCGGCTCTACCTCGCCCACACGGCCCACGTCAACAACTGGGACCTCGTGGACGCCTCGGCCCCCACCCTCGTCGGCGCCCACCTCGACCGCACGGGGCAGTGGCACCAGCTCGACGCGCTCACGTCCTCGCCGTCGCTGTGGGAGCGACGGATCGCGATGGTGGCGACGTTCCACTTCATCCGCAAAGGCGTCTACGTCCCCACGCTCCACGTCGCCGGGCTGCTCCTGCTCGACCCCCACGACCTCATCCACAAGGCCGTCGGGTGGATGCTGCGCGAGGTCGGCAAGCGCGACCGGGAGGCGGCCGAGGGCTTCCTCCGGGCGCACCAGCGCTCCATGCCGCGCACGGCGCTGCGCTACGCCATCGAGCGCTTCCCCCCCGACCTCCGCCGCCGATACCTCGACGGCACCGCCTGAGCAACTGTCCGGCAAAGCGTCACGCTCCGCTAACTGTCATCCTGAGCGAAGCCGGAGGCGGAGTCGAAGGATCTCCAGATGCTACGGGCACATCCTACGGAGCCCTCTCATTCTCCGTCGTCCATCGTCCGTCGTCCATCGTCCGGTCTCCCCCCATGATCCACGTCCAGAACGTCCGCGTCGCCATCGAAGGCAAGGAAGTGCTCCACGGGATCAGCTTCCACATCGGCCGGGGGATGGTGGCGGGGTACGTCGGGCCCAACGGGGCGGGGAAGACGACGACGATGCGGCTGCTCACGGGCACGCTCGCCCCCGACGCCGGGCGCGTCCTCGTGGCGGGGCTCGACGTGGCCCAGCACCCGGCCGAGGTCAAGCGGCAGTTCGGCTACGTGCCCGAGCACGGGCACCTCTTCGAGAGCTTCACGCCGGAGGAGTACCTCGCCTTCGTGGGCCGGATGCACGGGATCCCGGAGCGCGTGCTGGCCGACCGCACGGCGGCGCACCTCACGTTCTGGGGCCTCGCCACGGAGGCGCGGCGGCCCATGACGGGGTTCTCGAAGGGGATGAAGCAGAAGGTGCTCATCGCCGCCGCGCTCCTCCACGACCCCGCCGTGCTGCTGCTCGACGAGCCGCTGAACGGCCTCGACGCCCACGCCGTGCTCCAGACGCGCGCCCTCCTCCGCGCCCTCGCGGGCGCGGGCCGGACGGTCTTTTACTCGTCCCACCTCCTCGACGCCGTCGAGCGCGTGGCCGACCACGTCGTCGTCCTCCGCGACGGTGAGATCGTTCAGGAGGGGACGCCCGCCGAGATCGCCACGGCCGTCGGCGAGGGCTCCCTCGAAGCCGCCTTCGCCCGCCTCACCGAGACCGCCGACGCCGAGGAGCAGGCCGCCATCCTGATCGCCGAGGCGTTCAGCGGGGTATAGGGCAGGAGGGCGTTTGTCTGGGGGGATGGGAGGATGGGGGTTGGAGAGGCTGGTCAGGCTCAGGTACGCCACGTCCCCTCTCCCTGTCATCCTGAGCGGCTGTTTGGTTTAGCGTCCAACCGTCCAAAATTGTCGTCCTGAACTTGATTCAGGACCTACGACCGCCCGATCCGGCACGACCGGCAAGGAGGAAGTCGGCCATTCACAGGCACTGCCCCTCTGTTGCTCAACGCTGCGGAGCGGTAGATCCTTCGCTGACGCTCAGGATGACAGGGGAGGAGGATGCAAGAGGACCGGCGAACCCGAACCGGACCTGGAGGGTAGACCGGCGCACGCGTCCCCCCACCCGCTCCCCCTCCCCGAAGCACCCCCTTTCGCCTTGAAGACACTCGGGTTAACAGGTGGAATAGGAAGCGGCAAGACGACCGTGGCGCGGCTGCTGGCGGCGAAGCCCGGCGTCCGCGTGGTCTACGCCGACGACGTGGCGAAGCGGCTGATGCAGGAGGACCCCGCCCTCCGCGCCGCCCTCGCCGCCCGCTTCGGCCCCGCGACGTACCGCCCCGACGGCACGCTCGACCGCGCCTACCTCGCCGAGCGCGTCTTCGGCAAGTCGGCCGAGGTGGCGGCGCTCAACGGGATCGTCCACCCCGCCGTGCGCCGCGCCGCCGTCGACGAGATCGCGCGGGCGCGGGCCGAGGACGTGAAGCTCTTCGTCTACGAGGCGGCCCTCCTGTTCGAGGTCGGCGCCGATTCCATCCTCGACCACACCGTGGCGGTCTACGCCCCCATGGGCACGCGGCTGTCGCGCGTGATGGCGCGCGACAGCGTCGACCGGAAGGGCGTCGAGGCGCGCATGCGCCACCAGCTCTCCCCGTCCGAACTCCGCGACCGCGCCGACACCGTGCTGGAGAACACCGGCACCCTCGCGCACCTGGAGGAGCAGGTCGACGCGATGTACGAGGAGTTGATGGCGATGCCGGAGGGATGAGGGGAGAGGGAGAGTGGGGGAAAGGGAGAAGGGGGGCAATGCTCCCCGGTCTGGCCGTAGGGGCGTGTGGCACACGCCCGTATTCGGTCGGGCGGTGGCGCAACGGAGCGAAAGACCCCCCGCTTTCCTCCCATCGCGGCTCCGCCGCTCACGGTCGGAAACCTGTCCCCCTTGAAGCGGGGACAATTTGAGTGGGTGGCTCCTCCGCTCAGGGAGTGCTGGAATGAAACAGTCCGCCCCTCCTCAGATGAGGAGCGAAGCGACGGGGCGGGGAGGTTGACCGGATTGGCGGTGCCCGTTGGAAAACGCGACCGCCCCTCCTCAGACGAGGAGGGGCAGGCCCGCGCCCGTGAGCGGCGCAGCCGCGATGTGCGCGGGGCGGGGTGGTGTGATCGGACGGGCAGTGGCGCATCGGTTCTACCACCCCCCCGCCCCTCCTGTCCAGGAGGGGGGCTGCGTTGGTGCCCCTTCCTATCGGTGTGTTAGAAACCAAAATTGTCCCCGCTTCAAGGGGGACAGGCTTCCCGCGCGTGAGCGACGCCGAAGGCGGCGCGATGGGAGGGAAGGCGGGGGGTCTTTCGTGTCGGACGGGCACCGCCAATCCGGTCAACCTCCCCACGTCTCGCTTCGCTCGCCGTTGCCCCTCCTCGTCTGAGGAGGGGCGGACTATACAGGAACGCTTCGGCTACTCGCCGCCGAGGACCTGACCAAGAACGGCGGCGTCATGACCAGACAAGCCGTCGCCGAAGTCGAGTTCGTGGCCCATCCGGTCGCGCTTCGTGCGGAGGTAGTGGGCGTTGTGGGCGCCGGGCGCGACCTCGATCGGCACGCGCTCCACGATCTCCAGCCCGTACCCCTCCAGCCCGATCCGCTTCGTGGGGTTGTTCGTCATCAGCCGCATCTTCCGCACCCCGAGGTCGCGGAGGATCTGGCAGCCCACGCCGTAGTCGCGGTGGTCGGCCGTGAACCCGAGCGCCTCGTTGGCCTCGATGGTGTCCAGCCCCTCCTCCTGCAGGCGGTACGCCTTCAGCTTGTTGATGAGCCCGATGCCGCGGCCCTCCTGCTTCATGTAGAGCACGACGCCCTTCCCCTCCTGCTCCACCCGCTCCATCGCGCGGGCGAGTTGGTCGCCGCAGTCGCACCGCGCCGAGCCGAAGATGTCGCCCGTCACGCACTGGCTGTGGACGCGGACGAGCACCGGCTCGTCCTCTTCCCACGTCCCCTTGACGAGCGCGAGGTGGTTCTCGCCCGTCAGCGCCTCCTCGTAGGCGACGAGCTGGAAGTCCCCGTGCTTCGTCGGCATGTGGACCTCCACCATGCGCTGCACGAGCTTCTCGGCCCGCATCCGGTAGGCGATGAGGTCCTTGATCGTGATGAGCCGGAGGCCGTGGGCGTCCGCGATCTGGCGGAGTTCCGGCACGCGGGCCATCGTGCCGTCGTCGTTCATCACCTCGATGAGCACGCCGACGGGGCGGAAGCCCGCCATCCGGGCGAGGTCGACGGTGGCCTCGGTGTGGCCGGCGCGGCGGAGCACGCCGCCCGCCTGGGCGCGCAGCGGAAAGATGTGGCCCGGCCGCGCGAAGTCGGTGGGCTTCGTCGCCGGGTCGGCCAGCGCCCGGATCGTCTTGGCGCGGTCGGCGGCCGAGATCCCCGTGGTGGTGTCGTGGCGGTAGTCCACCGACACCGTGAAGGGGGTGTCGAAGAGCGAGGTGTTCACCTGCTCCATCATCGTCAGGTCTAGCTCTACGGCGCGCTCGCGCGTGACGGGCACGCACATCAGCCCGCGGCCCCAGCGCGCCATGAAGTTGACGAGGTCCGGCGTCACGACCTCGGCGGCCGTGATGAAGTCCCCCTCGTTCTCGCGGTCCTCGTCGTCCACCACGACGACGAGCTTGCCGTTGCGGATGTCGTCGAGGGCGTCCTCGATGCGGTCGAAGCGCACGCTCATAGGAGGTAGAAGCTGAACCTGACCTGTCTGGAACCGGCGCCGTCAGGGGCCGCCGCCGGGGCATGGGGGGCACCGACGCGCCCCCACCGTCACCCGTTCCACGGGGCGCCCGCAGGCGCCCCGCCGGCTCAGGTGGTGGCCGCCTCGCGCGGGGCGTCCTTCGACGCCACCGTCTGGACGGCGCTCTTCTCGAACCGGAGCTTCACGGTGCCGTCCACCTGCACGAGCAGCGTCGTGTCGTCCACCTGCGTGACCGTGCCGTGGATGCCGCCGGCCGTGACCACCTTGTCCCCCTTCTGCACCGCGTCGATCATCGCCCGCCGCTCCTTCTCGCGCCGCGACTGCGGGCGGATCATGAAGAAGTAGAAGACGACGAAGATGAGGATGAGCGGGAGGAACATCGTGAGCCCGCCTCCTCCACCCCCGGCCGGGGCAGTCTGGGCGAGCGAGAAGACGAGGGCGACCATCGCGAGGCGGGGCTGTGCGGGCAGGGCGGGCGGCCGAAGCTTACGGGCGCGCCCATGCCGAACGGGCAAAAAAAAGGTGAGGGCAAGCGATCCGCATCGCGCCGCGTCACCTCCTACCCTTGCTGCCTTCCGGCCCTGGGGGAGTTCAGAGGGAGCTGGCCGTGCGGGACTTGCCCTCACCGAGCCGGCAGGCCCCGAGGGGCGACCGGCGGCGAGCAATATAAGACAGGTTTTCCGGGCTCCGCCCTCACACAGGCTTCGCAGACGCGGACGTGCGAACGGCGGAACCGGACCGTTATACTTGTCGTAACACTCATTCGAACTCGAAACACCCCCAGGCTACCTTAGCGGCCCACCACACCCGCCGCCTCCGCCGATGTCCCCTGACGCCTACCCCGTGAACGCCCTCAAGCTCTGGGTCGTGCTCAACCGCGCCGCCCGCTCCATCGAGGGCGCGCTCCGCGAGCAGACCGAGCGCCACGGGCTTTCGCTGACGGAGTTCGCCGTCCTGGAAGTGCTCCTCCACAAGGGCGCCCTCCCGCTGGGCGAACTCGGCGTCCACATCCTCCGCGTGGGGGGGAGCACCACCTACCTCGCCGACAAGCTGGAGCGCCGGGGCCTGATGGTCCGCCGCCCCTGCACCGAAGACCGCCGCCTCGTCTACGCCGAACTGACCGACAAAGGCCGCGCCCTCATCGAGGAGGTGTTCGCCGAACACGCCGGGCACCTCGCCGGGCTCATGGGCGGGCTCACGCCCGACGAGCAGGCGACCGCCGCCGACCTCCTGAAGCGGCTCGGCCTCTACGCCCAGACCTACCCCGCCCTCCCGCCCCTTGAAAAGGAGGCGCCCGAGGCACCCCCCGTTTCCTGACAGACCCAACCAACCCCCCAGACCCATGACCACGACCACCGCGGACGTCGCCGTCCAGACCTACACCATCGACCCCTCGCACTCCCGCATGGGCTTCGTGGTGCGCCACCTCGGCTTCAGCAAGGTGCGCGGCGCCTTCGAGCAGTTCGAGGGCACCGTCCGGATGGACCCCTCGGACCTCTCGACGCTCCAGACGGCGGGCTCGGTCCAGACCGCCTCGATCACGACGAACGAGGAGAAGCGCGACGCGCACCTCCGCTCGGCCGACTTCTTCGAGGCCGACACCTACCCCACCCTCACCTTCACGAGCACGGGCGTCTCCGGCGTCAGCGGCGAGAGCTTCACGCTGGCCGGTGACCTCACGATGCGCGGGATCACGCACCCCGTCACGCTCCAGGCCGAGTACCTCGGCGAGGGCGGCGACCCCTGGGGCGGCACGCGCGTCGCCTTCGAGGCGAAGACGAAGGTGAACCGGAAGGACTGGGGCCTCAACTGGAACGTCGCCCTGGAGGCCGGCGGCTTCCTCGTCAGCGAGGAGGTCGAGATCGTCCTGGAGATCCAGGCGGTGAAGGTGTGACGGCGGGAGAGCAGATGAGTGATGAGTAGACGGGTAGATGAGTTGGAATGCGCGCGGGCCCGGTGCCTCTAGCTCATCTACTTGCCTACCCGTCTACCCCTCTACTCTCCCCCTATCTTCGGCCCCCTCGCCTCACGGCGGGGGGGCCGCTTCGGTTGGTGATTCACCTATCGTTCATACTTAAAAAACGTTGTCTAGCTGCCATAGGGATACGAAGCAGCAAGGCCGAGCGCAGTCGGAAGAAACCACTCACGGGAGACATCCTCATATTGCCTCGCAAGAATCGATAGGCCTCGCCACAATTCCAGTATTTCATAGTTACGATGATGATTTTCTATTTCTGCACGAATATCCTCGTCTTCTATATCTGCTAGACTATCGACTATCCTATTCATAAGACCAGGGTCTCCTGTTTCCAAAAATCGCTTGAGAGCTGAGCCATAATATCCAACTATTTCCCACATTTCAGTATCATCCCAAAAATCATATTGAGAAAGTCGGCGAGCAAAGTATCTCGCCATATCTGGTGTATTCATAGGACCTCCTTCATATTGCAACTCTACATATTGATACACAAACCTTTGGAATGCCGCAAACATCTTTGGTCTTTTGGCATACCACCGCAGGGCAGCTATTCCTATAACACGATCACCGATCGTGTTCCGAGTTGGCACATGGATTGTTCTAGATAATTTCTCAGAATAATTATCATAACGTGGTATTAATATTTTATCAATATAGTCATTCAAACACACGAAATAACATTGAGACCTTGACAGATCCGCAATGACAAGGAGGACTGGAACACCGGTTCCCATTCGTTCGATTGTGACCAATTCCGGAGTTTCTATAGAAATCCGAGCCACTTCCACAGTGGCTACCAGATCATCTCGCCTTAGTATCTCAGGTTGCTTCTCAACATTGCCTCGCCCATATACTTTTAACTGAGCCAATGATGCCTCCTCTGTGCTTTTAAGTTGGATAAATATGTGCTCTCCCAATGTTTCGGAATTCCTTTGTGAATCTGGTGGCGAAAATACTTCGAGTGCAAAGTCTAGTCCATAATCTGGCTGATAAGCCCTCAGCTCCCAATGGGCTGGCAACTGAGAACGAAGGAGTTCTTGACCAGCCTTGTCGATAGCATGCTGATGGTTTTTCTGCTTGGCTCGCGACATGGGACGACGGTCGGAAGTGAGGCCAAGAGGATAAGCCTACGTGTCAGATGTGCCGCATGGCCCCCTGGCCTTAGTGGATAGCGCGATTAGCGCGTTTACGTCCGAACGACGACCTTAGCGGGCTCCCCCTCCTGAGTAAAAGACCCCGTCCATGCTCGTCCCCGCCGCGCTTCCCATCCACGTCGAGAAGTTCGGCGGCACCTCCGTCGCCACGGCGGAGCGGGTCGCGGGGCTGGTGCGGCTCGTGCTCGACCAACCTGAAAAGGTGCGGCACGTCGTGGTGGTATCGGCGCTGGGGGGCGTGACGGATGCGCTCGTGGGGATGCTGGACGCGGCGCTGGCGCGCTCGGGGGCGCACCGCGACGGGCTCGACCGGCTCCGGGCGCGGCACGAGGCGATGCTCGGCGTGCTCGCCCGGCCCGACGAGCGGGAGCCCGTCGGCGCCGTGCTCGACGCCCGCTTCGACGCGCTGGCCGAACTCCTCGACGGGGTCTACCTCCTCCGCGAGTGCACCCCGCGCACGCGCGACGCCGTGCTGGGCGTGGGCGAGCGGCTCGCCGCCCCCCTCGTCGCCGCCGCCTTCCGCACGGCCGGCGCCGACGTCGTCGCGCTGGAGGCCGACGGGTTCATCCGCACCGACGAGACCTTCGGCAACGCCGCCGTGGACTTCCCCGCGACGGACCGCCTCGTCCGCGCCGCGCTCGGCTCGCTCCCCGAGCGGCGCATCGCCGTCGTGACGGGCTTCATCGGGAGCACCCCGGCGGGCGTGGCGACCACGCTCGGCCGCTCGGGCTCCGACTACACCGCCACCATCCTCGCGGGCGCCCTCGACGCCGCACGCTGCACGATCTGGACCGACGTGGCGGGGGTCTTCTCGGCCGACCCGCGCCTCGTGCCCGAGGCCGTCCCCATCCCGCGCCTCTCCTACCGCGAGGCGGCCGAACTCGCCTACTTCGGCGCGCAGGTGCTCCACCCCCGCACGATGCTCCCGGTGGAGCGCAAGGGGATCCCGCTCCTCATCAAGAGCACGATGGAGCCCGCCGCGCCGGGTACGCTGGTTTCGGCCGAGACGGAAAGCGTGGACCTCCGCGTCAAGGCCGTCTCCTCAATCCCCGACGTGGCCGTGGTCATGCTGGAGGGGGCGGGGATGCTCGCCGTGCCGGGCACGGCCGCGCGGGCCTTTGGGGCGCTCGCCGAGCGCGGCGTCAACGTCCGCATGGTGTCGCAGGCGTCGAGCGAGCAGAGCATCTGCCTCGTCGTGGACGCCGCCGACGCCGCTTCCGCCGAGTCCGCCCTCCGCGGCGCCTTCGCCACCGCCCTCGCCCGCGGCGACCTGCGGGACATCTACACCGTCCCCGACTGCGCCGTCGTCTCGGCCGTCGGCGACGGGATGCGCCACCAGCCCGGCCTCGCCGGGCGCCTCTTCGCCACGCTGGGGCGGGCGGGCGTGAACGTCCTCGCCATCGCGCAGGGCGCGGCCGAGACGAACATCTCCGCCGTCGTCGCGGCGGCCGACGTGCGGGCGGCCGTGGGCGCGCTCCACGAGGCGTTCCCGCTGAGGCGCCGCCGCGTGCACGTCGCTATCGCCGGTACCGGGACAGTAAGTAAAAAACTGCTGGAGATCCTGGCGGCGTACGCGCCGGTGCTGCTGGCCGAGCACGGCATCCACCTCCGCCTCGTCGGGCTCGCCAACTCGCGCCGGATGCGCTGGGCCCCGGACGGGATGGGGCTGGCGACGGCGCAGGAGGAACTGGAGGCCGACGGCGAACCGGCCGACCTCGACACGTTCCTCCAGAACCTCCGGGGGCGCGGGCTGGAGCGGCGGCTGTTCATCGACGCGACCGCCTCGCCCGACGTGGCGCGGCGCTACGTGGAGTTGCTGGAGGACGGCGTCGGCGTGGTCACGCCCAACAAGCAGGCGAACACGCTCGATATGGCCTACTACCGTCGCCTGCGCGCGGCGGCCCGGCGGCGCGAGGTCTCTTACCACTACGAGACCACCGTGATGGCCGGGCTCCCGGTGGTGTTTACGATTCGCGACCTCCTCCGCTCCGGCGACCGCGTCGAACGCATCGAAGGGGTCTTTTCCGGCACGCTGGCGTTCGTCTTCAGCCGCCTCTCCGAGGGCGTTCTTTTCTCCAGGGCCGTGCAGGAGGCGATGGAAAAGGGCTACACCGAGCCCGACCCCCGCGACGACCTCGCCGGGGAGGACGTGGCCCGCAAGGTGCTCATTCTCGCTCGCGAGGCGGGCTGGGAGGTGGAGCGCAGCGACGTGACGGTAGAGTCGCTCGTGCCTGAAGAACTCCGCGACGTGCCGCGCGACGCCTTCCTCGACCGCCTGCCCGAGCTGGACGAAGCGTGGGCCGCGCGCATCGCCGCCGCCGCCGCAGACGGGCACCGGCTCTACTACGTCGGCCGCATCGGAGCGGACGGGCTGTCCGTCGGCGTCCACGCCGCGCCGCCGGGCCCGCCCTTCGGCGGCGGCCCGCGCGGCACCGACAACGTGGTCATCATCCACTCCCTCCGCTACCACGAGGCCCCCCTCATCGTCCAGGGCCCCGGCGCCGGCCCCGACGTGACGGCGGCGGGCCTGCTGGCCGACCTGGTGAAGGCGGCGGAGTTGATGCCGTGAGCGTTTCGGGCTTGGGTCTTCGGTCTTTGATCTTTGGAAATGCAGAAGAGGGCCTGCTGCATAGGCATAGTCCGCCCCTCCTCAGATGAGAGCCTGTCCTGAGGCCGCCGAAGGAAGGGGCAACGGCGAGCGGAGCGAGACATGGGGAGGTTGACCGGGGTGGCGGTGACCGTCCGGTGCGAAAGACCCCCCGCCTTCCGCCCATCGCGCTTCGCGCTCACGCGCGGAAGCCTGTCCCCCTTGAAGCGGGGACAATCTTGGTGGGTGGCACTCCGATAAAGAGGGGCGCCGACGCAGCCCCCCTCCTGAACCGGAGGTCTGCGCAGCAGAACAGGAGGGGCGGGGGGGTGGTAGATCCGATGTGGCAGTGGCGCACCAATCACACCACCCTGCCTTTCGCTCGACGCTTAAGGCGGTCCCTCCTCGTCTGAGGAGGGACGGTCGCGTTTTACCTACGGGTACCGCTAATCTGGTCAACCTCCCCGCGCCTGCGCTCCGCTGGGCGCTGCCCCTCCTCATCTGAGGAGGGGCGGATGGTGCAAGAATCCACCGGAGGGGCCATAAACCAAAATTGTCCCCGCTTCAAGGGGGACAGGTTTCCGCCCGTGAGCGCGAAGCGCGATGGGAGAACCGAAGGTCTGCGAAGCAGAAAGGCGGGGGGTCTTTCGCCCCGGTCTGGTACCTACCATCCGTCTCCGCCTCCGCCCCTCCGCTTGACCGCCCCCGCCCGCCTCCCCGACGCCGTCGCCTTCGCGCCCGCGTCGCTCTCCAACCTCGGCCCCGGCTTCGACGCGCTGGGCCTCGCCGTCGTGGGCGTGGGGGACCACGTCGAGGCGTGGCGAATGGAAGAACCCGGCGTGACGGTCGAGATGGCGGGGGGCGACCCGACTATCCCCACCGACCCCGCCCGCAACACGGCAGGACGTGCGGCGGAATCGGTGCTGGCCTTCGCGCGGGCCCCCTTCGGGGTGCACCTCCGCGTGCGCAAGGGGATCCCGCTGGGCTCCGGGATCGGCGGCTCGGCCGCGAGCGCCGTCGCGGGCGCGTGGGCCGCCAACGCGCTGCTGCACGCCCCGCTGCCGAAGGCCGCGCTCGTAGGGGCCGTGCTCGACGGCGAAAGCGTCGCCGCCGGGGCGCGCCACGGCGACAACGTGCTCCCGTCGCTCTTCGGCGGGCTTCTGCTGGTTTCGCCGTCTGACCCCACCGAGTACCGCCGCCTCACGCTCCCGTCGCTCCCGGCGATCCCCCTCGTGCTCCCGCACGTCACCGTGCTCACGCGCGATGCGCGCGCCATCCTCCCCGCGACGGTGCCGCTGGCCCACGCGAGCGCGCAGGCCGCCGACCTCGCTTTTTTAGTCAATGCCCTGCAAGCAGGGGACACGGCGGCGGCGGGCCGCTTCCTCATGCGCGACCGCCTCGCCGAGCCCTTCCGCGCCGCGCTGGTGCCGCCCTACGAGGCGATCCGCCGGGCCGCCCTCGCCGCCGGGGCGGCGGGGTGCGCGCTCACCGGCTCCGGCCCGGCCATGTTCGCCCTCCCCCGCGATCGTTCGGACGAAGACGCCATCCTCGCCGCGATGGAGGCGGCCTGCCGCGACGCGGGCGTGGGCGTCACGGGCTTTTTACTTATGGTGGACACGGAGGGCGCCCGCCTCCTGCCTCCCGACACCATGCTGCCGCCGCCCCTGTGAGCCCCGCCCCCCGCTACGTCAGCACGCGCGGCCAGAGCCCCGCCGTCCCGTTCGCCACGGCCCTCCTCGACGGGCTCGCCCCCGACGGCGGGCTCTACGTGCCCGACCACGTCCCCGCGCTCCCTGCCGACTGGCGCGACGCCCCCACCCTCCCCGCCCTCGCTAGCCGGGTGCTGACGCCCTGGCTGGGCGACTGGCTGGCGCCCGACACGCTGGGCGCGCTCGTAGACGACGCCCTTTCTTTTCCTATTCCCCTGGTCTCACTGGAGGGCCCGTGGGAAGGCGTCCGGGTGCTCGAACTCTTCCACGGCCCCACCCTCTCGTTCAAGGACGTGGGCGCCCGCACGATGGCTCGCCTGACGGCCGCCGCGCTGGGGGACGAGACGCTGACGGTCCTCGTCGCCACCTCGGGCGACACCGGCAGCGCCGTGGCCGACGGCTTCGCGGGCCAGCCAGGCGTCCGGGTTGTCCTGCTCTACCCCAATGGACAAGTGAGCCCGGTGCAGGAGCGGCAACTCATCGTCGAGCGCCCCGGCGTGCAGGCGCTGGCCGTCGAGGGCACGTTCGATGACTGCCAGCGGCTTGTGAAAGCGGCCTTCGCGGAGCCGCCCCAGGATGGCGTGCGCCTGTCCTCGGCCAACTCGATCAGCGTGGGGCGGCTCCTCCCGCAGATGCTCTACTACCCGTGGGCGCTCGCGCAGAGCGGACTGGAAGACGCCGTGTTCTGCGTCCCCAGCGGCAACCTCGGCAACCTCACGGCGGGCGTGCTGGCGAACCTCGCGGGCCTCCCCGTCCGTCGCTTCGTGGCCGCCCACAACCGCAACCGGTTCTTCCCCCGCAACCTCAGCGGCAGGGTCGAGCCGTTCCCCCCGTCTGTCTCTACGCTCTCGAACGCGATGGACGTGGGCGCCCCGAGCAACTTCGAGCGGCTACAAATCCTCCTCCCCGGCCCCGCCCTGGCCGAGCGCGTCTGGGGCACGAGCGTGGACGACGCCGCCACGCTGGGGACGATGCGCGCCGTCCACGACGCCACCGGCTACGTGGCCGACCCGCACACGGCCGTTGGCCTCGAAGGCATCCGCCGCTACCGCGAGCACACGGGCGACCCCACCCCCGCCATCGTCCTCTCCACCGCCCACCCCGCCAAATTCCCCGAGGCGGTACAGGAAGCGCTCGGCGTCACCCCGCCCACCCCGGACGCCCTCGCCGCCCTCGAAGGCCGCCCCACCCGCGTCGAGACCATCGCGCCGACGCTGGACGCGCTCCGGCGGTTTTTGTAGGGGTCCGCGCGCCTGTCTCGCCCCCCACCCCTCCGAAGCGTGCGGCCCGCATGGCCCAAACCAAAAAGAACTACTCGGAGGGCGGCGAGGCGACGGGCTGGTTCCGGGAGTGGCAGTGGAGGCCGGCTCCGTCGTAGACCAGCGGGAGCGCATCCACCTGCACCACCTCACGGCCGGGGAAGGCCGCTTCGAGCGCCTCGCGCGCGCGCCGGTCCTTCTCCCGCTGCGACGCCGGCATCCCCTCGCGCCAGAACCGCGCCGTCACGACGACGCCGTTGGCGACGATGAAGTTGAGGTAACCCCCCGGAAGGTAGAACTCGACCACGTCGCCGGGCCCGGCGCCCTCGAACCACGACCGCGCCTCCGCCGAGAGGGTGTCGTAGGCCGCCGTCGCCGTCGCGGGGTCGGGCACGGGGACGCGGAGGATGCGGAACGGGCGGCCGTCCTGGTCCGTCGCCGCCGCGAGGAGGCGGTAGTTCTCCTCCATCCGCTCGTACGTCTCCCGGAGGATCGGGCTGCGGTCCCGGTCCTCCTCCGCCACCGACGCGAGGAGGATGGTGTGGGCGTCGGCGAACCGGGCGAACACATCGACGTGGCCGCCCGTCCCGATCCCCCACCGCCCGTCGGGGAGCCGCCCCCACTCCTCGTCGGCCGGGCCGCGCCGGAGCCAGACGGCGTGCGTGGCGCCGTGCACCCGGAGGTGCTCCCGCTCGATCTCCTCCCGCGTCAGCCCGGGGTTCCGGGCGAACTCGACGGCCTCGACGAGCAGCAGCGTCCCGCGCCCGTTCGACTGGCGTGCGCCGCCCTCGCTGACGAGCGACGAGTGGATCGTCGGCAGCCCCAGCCGGGCGGCGATGTCCCGGTCTATCGCCTCCGTCCGGGGGTCGGGGTGGTCGAAGCCATAGTCGGCGACGGCGAGCCCCCCGTCGGCTGCGCGCAGGAAGAAGGGGCCGGGGTCCTGGATGGCCCCGAAGGGCTGGGGGTGGTAGAAGAGGTCCACGCGGGCGAGGTCCACGCCCTCCCGCTGGAGCCGCTCCCGCAGCCGCGCCTCCGCCTCCGCCGGCGACAGCAGGTAGGGCCCCCGGTACGACGTGTCCCGGTCGGTGAAGGCGCTGTACATCAGCCGGACGCGGACGTGAGGCGTGAGGGCGCGCATCACGTCGAGCGCCACGTCCGAGAACGGCCCGCCGCCGAGCCAGCCCTTCTCGACCCAGCTCAACCAGATGGCCTCCTGCGGCTCGAACTCGCCCGGCGCGACGAACCGTGCCGGGGACTCGGCCGGCGGCGGGGACTGGGCGAGCGCTGGCACGCTCGCCAGGGCACCCACGAGGAGGCCGGTCAGGAAACGGAGACGGAACGCCATGGCAGCCGCGAACGAGAGAACGCAGGGTAAACACCGGCCACGTCCCAACCTACCGCCCCGCCTCCCCTCTTCTTTCCCCTCTCCTTTCTGCCTTTTCCCTCATCCCTCATCGCGCTCAATAAAGCCCACCGGGCTTACGTCGAGAGCGGGGGCGCGCTCAGCGGAGCACCGTCACCCGCTGCGCCACCTGCACGTCGCCCACGCGGGCCCGCACGACGTACACCCCGGCCGGGAGCCCCGACGCGTCGAGCGTGAGGGGGTGCGTGCCGGCCGCCATCGGGCCCTCGTGGAGCACGGCCACGCGGCGCCCGAGCGCGTCGTAGGCCGCCACCTCCGCCGGGCCTGCCTCGGCCACCGTGAGCGAGAGGCGGACGGGGCCGGACGCCGGGTTCGCCGAGGCGAGCGTGAGCCGGAGCCCGTCCGACGGCGGCGCCCCCTCGCTCGCCGTCAGGGTCCCCCGCCCATAGCGCGCGATGAAGAGGCCGGACCCCACGATGCTCGTCACCGCCGGGTCGGGGTCCACGTCGGCCGGCCCGCTGAGTTGGCCCGCCACGTACAGCCCCTCGCCGGGGGCCGGGATGGCGTAACTGAACCTGTTGGAGATCCCGATGGGGAGCGATAACACGCGTCGGAACGCCCCCTGCGCGTCGAGGGCGATTAGCACAGGCCCCGCGTTTACCCAGACTGCGCCGGGCCCGGGGTCCACGTCCATGCTCATGTGCACGACGCCCAGCACGTAGACGCCCCCATCGGGCGCCGCCGCGAGGTTGATGTCGAGGAGCCCCGCGGTGGTCGGTCCCCCCGAGTTTCGCCAGCAGGCCACATACGTGAGGGCGTCGGCGGCGTACCACGCGACGAATCGGGAATCGGTGCTTCCGCACCCCTGGTCGCCCGACGTCCAGGGGTCGAAGTCCGTCCAGTAGGTCTTCCCCTCGACGACGACGCCCCCCTGCGCGTCCGGGATGGCGCTGAGCTCCTGGACCGTACTGTTTGCGTGCCCACCGCTCGACAGGCTGCCGTCGTACGCCCCGCGCTCGTCGTAGGCCGCCACGAACAGGTCCCGCGACCCCACGGCCGTGAGCACGCCCGCCGGCGGGGGGCCCGGATCGGTCGCGAGCCCCCCCCTGAAACGCCCGACCACCCGGAAGCCCCCCTGCCCATCGGGCACGACGGCGTTCGCGTCCGCCGTGAGGCCGGTCCCCGACACGCGGGGGAGCGGGAAGGCGAACCGGAGCTCCCCGGTCGGGCTCAGCGCCGCGACGAACGGGAGGCCCTCGGGGTCCTGGAGGACGGTCTTGCCCTCGGGGGAGGGGTCGAAGTCGACGGTGCCGGTGAAGTCCCCCGTCATCAGGAGGCCGCCCGACGCGTCAACGGCGAGGCTCAGGAACCGCACGGTCGCCGGGGCCTGGTCGGGGACGCTGTTGTCGAACGCCGTCCCGTAGACGAGCGGGCCCGCGGACGAGAAGCAGACGACGTAGACGCTGCCGGCCCCGCCCGTCCCCCCCGTCACGATCAGCTCCCCGTCGGAGGGATCGAGGTCGAGCGTCCCGCTGAAGCCGCCGGCGACGCACGCCTGCCCCCCGTCGGTGACGGCGAGCGCGGGCGGCCCGGCCCCGGAGTCGTGCCGCTCCAGGTGATGCGCGTAGCGGAGCGCGCCCTCCGCGCTGTAGCTCGCCAGGAAGAGGTCCCTCACGTCGTCGGCGTTGACCATCTCCCGCACGGCGGGCGACGGGTCCACGTCCACCTGGTCCGAAAAAGAGCCGAGCACGTAGGTGTTCCCCGCCGCGTCGGTCCCCAGTCCATAGGGCCAGGCACCGGCAATCGAGAAGGGGTACTGGGCGCGGGCGCTCGGGGCGACGAGGCCGAACGCCACCACGGCGAGGAGGAGCGCGCGCATCGGCGGAACGGTTAGGGAGCCGGGGGAAAGTAGGGCGCCGGGGCCCTATCGTCACCTCATCCAACCCCTGCCGCTTCGCCCTTCTCGCTCAGTACAGCCCCACCGGGTCCACGTCCACGTTCACGCGGTAGCGGGGCGCCGGGCGGCCGATGGCCTTTTCGGCAGTGCGGATGAGCTTTGCCAGCAGCGCGGGCGGGACGTTGCGGCCCGCCTTCAGCATCGTGTGGTGGCGGAAGAGGCCCTTGATGCGGCCCACGAAGGCGGCGGCGGGGCCGAGCACCCACACCTCCTCCACGCCCTGCGCCGCCTCGGCCAGCGCGGCCGTCCACCGCCGGGCGAGGTCTTCTACCTGTCGCTCCTCCGGCCCCTTGAACTCAATGCCGATCACCCGACCAAAGGGGGGATAACCGAGCGCGTGGCGCTCGTCCATCTCCTGCTGCGCGAAGCCGTCGTAGTCGTGGCGGACGGCGAAGCTCACGGCCGGGTGGTCGGGGTTGCGCGTCTGCAGGATCACCTCGCCCTCCAGCTCGGCCCGCCCGGCGCGGCCCGCCACCTGCGCCAGCAATTGAAAAGAACGCTCGGCGGCCCGGAAGTCCGGCAGGAGCATGCCGGTGTCCGCGTTGACGACGCCGACGAGCGTGACGCGCGGGAAGTCGAGCCCCTTCGCCACCATCTGCGTGCCCAGCAGGATGTCCGCCTCACCGCGCCCGAAGGCGTCCAGGATCTCGCGGTGGGACCCTTTCCCGCTCGTCGTGTCGAGGTCCATGCGCAGCACGCGGGCCGTGGGGAAGACCTCGGCCAGTTCCTCCTCCACGCGCTGCGTGCCCGCGCCGAGGAAGGCCAGCGCGGTCGAGCCGCAGCCGGGGCACGTCTGGGGCAGCCGCTCGGCGCGCCCGCAGTAGTGGCAGCGGAGCTGGTGGTGCGCGCGGTGGACCGTCAGGCTCACGGCGCAGTCGCGGCACTGCGGCGTGAACCCGCAGTCGTCGCACGTGAGCACGGGGCTGTAGCCGCGACGGTTCTGCAGCAGGATCGTCTGCTCCTTCCGCTCCAGCCGGACGCCGATGGCGAGGCGGAGGGGGTGCGAGAGGGCGCCCTTCAGGCGGCGGACCTCCTTCTCGCGGGCGAGGTTGACGATGCGCACGGGCGGCAGCGGCGCGGGTTTTTCCCCACGCACCGGCACGCGCTCCGGCATCGGCAGCATCCGGTACTTCCCGGCGCGGGCGTTGGCGAGGCTCTCCAGGCTGGGCGTGGCGCTGCCGAGCACGCACACGGCGCCCGCGCGGTGGGCCCGCATGACGGCCACGTCGCGGGCGTGGTAGCGGGGCGCGGGGTCGAACTGCTTGTAGCTCGTCTCGTGCTCCTCGTCCACGACGACCAGCCCGAGGTTCGCCAGCGGCGCGAACACGGCCGACCGGGGCCCGACGGCAATCGAAAAGCGCCCGTCGCGCAGCGCCCGCCACGCGTCGAGCCGCTCGCCGTCGGACATGCGGGAGTGGAGCACGGCCACCTCGTCGCCGAAGTGCGCCCGGAAGCGGCGCACGGTCTGCGGCGTCAGCGCGATCTCGGGCACGAGCACCAGCGCCGTCTTCCCCAACGCCCGCGCCGCCTTCATCGCCCGGATGTAGACCTCCGTTTTTCCTGAGCCCGTGACGCCGTGCAGGAGGAAGGTGTGGGGGCCGGGGACCGCCGACCGCCGACCGCCGACCGCCGCATCCCGATTCCCCGATTCCCCGATCCCCGGATTCCCCGATTCGCTCAGCGCCCCCTCGATCGCCTCCAGCGCCGCCACCTGCCCCCCGTGGAGGGCGTGCTCGGGGGCGGGGCCGACGGCCTCGTCCAGTTCGGCCGTGCGGCGCTCCGTCTCGACCTCGAACGCCTCGGCCAGCCCTTTTTCAATGAGCGCCTTCGCCACGGCCGACGACGCGCCGGTCTCTTTCAATAGCTCGGCCTGCGGGCCGTCGCCGTGCGTGATGAGGGCTTCGACCAGCGCCACCTGACGCGCGCCGCGCACGGCCGCGCGGGCCTCGTCGGGGGCGGCCGTCAGGCGGAGGCGGCGCTCCGTTTTGGCGCGCACGCGGGCGTCCACGACCTCCTGCTCCACCGTCACGAGCCCGGCGCGCGCCAGCCGCCGCAGCAGGCTCGCCGGGACGCGCTCGCCGACGGCGTCGTCCAGCGCCCGCGTCGTGAAGCCGCGCCCGTTGCGCGAGGCCACCACGTCGAGCACGCGCCGGTCGAAGGGCGGCAGGCCGCGCGCCGTCTCGCCCGTGGCGCGCACCAGCCGGCGGCTCTCGACCTCGGTGCCCGAGGGGAGCGCCGTCCGCAGCGCCTCGCCCCACGAGCAGAGGTAGTAGCCCGCCACCCAGCGCGTGAGCGCGAGCAGGTCGGCCGAGACGGCGGGCGCGTCGTCCAGCACGTCCAGCAGTTCCTTCGCCCCGCCCGCGTCCCCCTCCCTTCGGGCGACGACGACGCCGGTGAGCGTGCGCCTGCCGAACGGGATGAGCACGCGGGCCCCCACGACGGCCTCGGCCTCCAGCGCCGCGGGCACCGCGTAGGTGTACGGCCCCTCCACCGGGGCGAGCGGGGCAACGTC
>Ga0193752_1000394_pt1 | contig 42872 bp, 33 predicted proteins | sample H1c1metaG_FD_144924 | JGI IMG/M metagenome (GOLD analysis project Ga0193752, IMG submission 144924) | Soil microbial communities from a riparian zone of the East river system, Colorado, United States - H1c1 | ecosystem: Environmental > Terrestrial > Soil > Riparian zone | place: USA: East River...
AGCCGCAGCAAAATGTCCTCTACTTTGCCCAGCGCGAGCCCGTTGCCACCGTTCAACGCCAACACGTCGCGCGGGATGAACAACGCGTACTCGCCGTACAGGCCACGCGCGGCCAGTTCGGACGTCGCCCCGCTCGCATAGTCGTCTGCTTCGAAGTCGGCGCGCTCGACGTTGAAGTACGCCTCGATCCGCGCCCTTGATTCCGCACCCGTCTGATTTTCCAGCCCGAGCCCTGCGCCGACCCCGCCCGCGACACCGTATTCGGGGTCGCGGAACAGATTGCGCGACGGGCGAACGGACGCCGTTTGATAGATCGGCGCGCCCGCGGGTGGGCTGCCGCACCACTGACTAAAGAACGTGTTCGACTTGAGGATGTCGACGCGCGCAAACGTAGGTTCATCGCCGACGTACAGATCTTCGGGGCCGAGCACGGACGCATTCACCGACCACAAGCGCTCTGCACAATCGGTACCGGCGAGCACCGGGACGCCTTGCGACTGTCCGCCGCTCACGGCTGACAGCGGTGCGAGCGTGAACGGAATGCGCTGGCCCAGGTACTTCCCGGCGTTGTCGTAGGCTGCGTTTTGAGGCGAGGTCAGGAGCAGCCGGAAGCGTTCGACTTCGCTCAAGCGTTGCTCGGTCTTCGGCGCGTTCTTCAGATCCGCGATCTGCAGGAGCTGATTGCGCAGCGACAACACGACCTTCAGATCGGTCGGGCGATTGCCGCGAACCGAGCGTTGCCCGCTCATACTCCAGAGTTCTTCGAGCACGCTCCACAACTCGTCGGGCAAGCGTGACTTCAGCACGGTGTCGCGCAGCGGCAGCGACACCTGTTGTTCGTACTCGACTGCGCGCACCGCGAGATACGTCACGCGCCGGGCCATCCGCATGTCGCGCCAGAAGCGCTTTGCTTGATCACCGATCCAGAAGTCGTGTGCGAGCGGTGCAACGAACCGACCCTTCGCGGTGTCGAGCGCTGCGCGGCCATCGGCCATCACCGTCGCGGCGGAGATCTTCAACTCTTGAATTCGGTAGAGCGACTCCGCGACGTTGCTCGCAGCCTGTGCCACCCGCACCGCTTGCGCTTTCTGTTGGACGAACTCGCTCGCGGCCTCGGCGAGACATTGGCGAAGCTCCGATTTCTCGTCGAGCTTGTCGATCAGCTGCTGATATGCACGCTCGGTTTCGTCCAACTGGCGCTGAGCCTCGAGGCTACCGATTCTGAAACTGGCCCCCGCGAACCGCGAGACGCAGCCCCCGATCGCAAGTCCGGGCCCGAGAAACTTGCCAATGTCTTCGGCGGAAAGGACGCTCACGACGGTGTCGATGCAATCGGCAGCCGCATCGCAGTACTCCGCGGCTGAGTCGAGCCCCGTCTTGGTCCGCTCGATTCGATTCAACAGATCGTCTCGCGATTCGCGCAGCACCTGGCGTTCGGTACCTTCCGACATCACCTGGGAGCAGTTGTCGAGCGCCCGTGCGTAGCGTTCGACGTTGCCTTCGAACTCCGCCTGCGCTTCGCGAGCCTCTTGCCGCGCTTGCCGGAGGTCGAACACCGCTTCGCCGATGGAGCCGTTGTAACACTCGGGGTTCAACACGGCCGGATTCGCCGCATCGTCTTGCCCCGGCAGCTTAGCGCTCGCAGTCGGGTACTTTTCGAGGCAGGTTTTCTCGATCTTTTCACGCGCCGAAGCGGAGATTGCACTCGCACCCAGCACGCTGCTGATCACTCCCGGAGAGACCTCCAAAGTCATCCCATCAGAACACTCGATGCACGACACATCGGTGCCCGTCGCGCTCTTACACATGGTTTGTGTAAACGTGCTGCACTTCGCCTCGAAGTCGTTCGCATACATGTCTAGCTTCGCGTCGAGACCGCGAGCGGCAAACCCCGCGTTGTTCGAGATCTTGTGGGACTCCGAGATCACGCACATCTGATACTTCATCGACTCCGGCGACAACTGCGCGGTATCGCCGATCTCGCAGCCCGCCTTTTCCGCATTGAAGAAGCAGTTGTCCGGACTGAAGTTTTTCCATTCCTCGACTAACTCGATGGTGTCGAGGTCGCTCGGATAGCAGTACTCGGCCAGCCGCGAACCGTAGTCGAGCCGCATCTCGTCGAGTGCCTGCGCGCGGTCGTTGTTCGCTTGTTTGACTTGGATCTCGCGATCCAGCTGATCGATGAAGAGTGGCATTGCGGTCTCCCAGCCGACCCGCGCCATGTCGACGAGGTTGGGTGCCCACGTGCTGCCGGATACGACTGCGCCAGGCATCTGACCGATCAAGAAATCGCTGACCGCGGAATACCGAGTAGTCGGCGTCTCTTCGTCGCCGTAGAAGTACAGCGGTAGGTCGTCATCTTCGACGCCGAGCGGGTTACGCCCCTCGACGATCGCCGCGGCCGCCATCCCGAGCTTGTTGAGATGTGCCTCGATCTCGGCATTTGCGGAGAGGTACTTCGACCCCCACGAGAGTCCGGCAGCGCCGCCTGCCTGTTTCGCTCGCTCGTACAACGCAGCTGCGAGCGGCCGAACGACGAGTGTGTACCGCACGGCTTCAGCCAGTCGGTCGAGCGCACTCAGATCGCGATCGAGCGCGGCCCACTCGAGCCGCGGCTCGAGCAGTGCGAGCTGCGCATTCGCCAGATCGAGCAATGCGATCGGCAAACCCAAAGTTTGCTCGTGTTCGGCTTCGGATGTCACGCTCTGCCCGAGCGCGAGCGGTCGATAGTCCGGCGTCGCGAGCAACTCCCCCGGAATTTGATCGATCGCGGTCGCAAAGCGCGGGTGGAGCACCAAGTCCCACAGCGGCAGATTCTTCGCGAGCACTTCATCCGCACTCGCGAGCTTGTTCCGCCCTTCGGCGGCGCGAAACATTTCGCCGAGTAGCTCGCGCTGCGCAGCCTCGCGGGCTTGAAACGCACCGTACGAGAGATAGCGCTGGAGCAACCGCTGTGCGACTCGACTCGCGAGGGCGGTCTTCGCCGTGTCGGGCTCGCGCGCGCGGTTGCGGTCCGCTTCAGTCGCGAGACCGAGCGCAGTCACGAAGCGGGCAGCGTCCACGCACGCCGGATTTTCCGCGAGCAGGTTTGGAAGTTGCGCAAAATCGCCGGCGTTCGTTCCCGGGGCGGCATCCTTCTGAACGCGCGCGAGTTCCGTCGCACACGCATCGATTAGACCTTGGGCTCCAAGCCGATCACACGCCGGGTCGCTCGAGGAACACGGACTCTTCGCGAGATTCACGTCGGCGGCGAACAGCGAGAGATCGCTACCCTCACAGCCGAGGTCACCCGAGTAGCTGACCTTGGTCGCGCCGAAGCGAGCGCTCGTGCTGCTGGTTGCAACGCGCGGCAGGCACAACGCCATCTCCGCGCAGCCTTGGGCGACCGGTGGCAGCTGGCACGCGCGGCGCACGTTTCCGCGAACCACGGTCGATTTCAAGGTCTCGGAGCACCCTCCACTCGTGATGCTACCGGTTGCGGTCACCTCGAGCTTCGAGGCATCGCTCGTCTCGATCACGTCGCAACCGTATTCAGCTGCGACCGCATCGCAGATGTCGACCGGCTGCAAGTGATACTTCGACCCCGACACGCATGTGCTGTTCGTCGCCGAATCTTCGAACTCGACCGCACATGGAATCGCGCGCGTTCGCAACTTGGGATCGATGCTCGCAGCAATCGTGGGCATCATGTTTGCCGCTCTGAACGGTCCACCGAGCCGCGTCGGGAGCGATGGCGACACCATCGGCCCGTTCCAAACCTTGCGCGCGGCCGTCAGCCCGAGTTGATCGAGCCCAGCCGGATCGAACGCGCATGCGGCGAGGTTCTTCGCGCCCGCGGCCGACTCGATTGGAAACGCATCCAAGATCGATTGACGCGCTGCATCGTCGAGCGTCGAAACGTCAGCGGCCCCAAACACGGTGCGCAGCGCGTTCTCCCAAGGCAAACGCGTGAACGCGCGGTCGGCCGACGCCGTCAGCTTCGCATCCGTTGGGACTGAAGGCGCACTCATGCCGTCGGGTAGCTCGGCAGTCTTGGACAGCACGATCGACCAGCGCACGAAGGGTGCGCGTTCACTCGCGAGCAATCCGCGCAAGCGCAGATTGAGATCGAACGAAACGTTCCCCGCGTTTAGAACCGCTTTAGCCGCCGGTGCTTCCGCGAGGACTTCGAGCCCTGCGCCCGACCATGCGTCGCTCTTGAGAAACGGCGCGGAGGGAAGTTTCACCTGCGCCTGTGCGCCCGAGCTGATCGACCCGGTCCAGCTCCCGGAAGGCGCAAACACCTTGCGTGGATCATTCAGCACGATCACACCGGCCGTGCCCGATTCGGGGGCGTAGATCGTCGCAGTCAACTTCAACGTGATCCCGTTCGCTTCGCTGCCGCCTTCGACTGCTGGATCGCTCGCGGTCCCGACTCGAGTGACCTGCGCAATTCCTTCGTATGCGCCCGATTGCAACACCTGTTCGGTCGCGGACGCCGTGTGATCGGTCGGATCGAAGATCGCTCCCACGTGCTGCGTGCCGCTCTTCGTCACGGCCGTGATTCCACCAGCGGATGTTTTAGTCGTCAGTTTTTGGAGGCTGACGCCCACGTGCAAGTTGGACTTCGGCTGAATCGCCATCGTGGGCGCCTTCGTGAGCTTGGCCCATACCGTCACGCTCGAGCCGGCTTTGAGATCTTTGAAGGTGCATTCAGCAGCGTAGCTACCGTCATCACCGCAGCGCACCACGAGCGAGCCACTCGCTTTGATTCGCGTCACGCCAGCGGCTTCGCGATCGGTCACGAACGTCACCGGTCGTTCGTCGTCCATGCTGACGAACGTCAGCTGCGCCGTAGTCGCACGCAGCGTGGACTGCGTCGGTGGCACGAGCGGCGTGACGCTGTCGGGGTCGCCACCTTTGCGGCACCGGCCGAAGCGATCGCACGCACCCTTGTCACCACAGTCTTTGTCTGCTTTGCACACCGCGACGCACTTGCCGAGCTCGCAGCCGGTGCCGCAGGCGCAGTCACCGTCGTTGCCGCATTCACGTGCTGCAGCCATCAGCTTTGGATCACGCGTGCAACTGGTTTGGATCACACCCGGATCATCGGACGGAATTCCGAGGCTGCCCGGCGTGGCGCCCTCCGGTCCGGCGTCGCCTAGGGCAGGTTTTGCGCCGTCGTCATCGCCGCAAGCTGCACTGAGCAGCAGGCTGACCGCACAAACCACACTTCCGAACGTTCGAACGCTGCGTGTCTCCACGTTTCCTCCGTAACAAGCCCGAGCCGAGCTCGATCCAAAATTTTTTATGTCGCAGCCGTCAGCTGCAGGTCACCAGCCGTGGTCCTGCGCGGTCACCCCTGGAAGTCCAGTTTGCGCAGCCGCGGCGCCCGTGGGTGAGCTGCCCGCCGTGCCGCCCTCGCCGCCTAAACTTGCCGGCACGGTCGGGCAGACACTTGCGACGTTGATCGCACCACTGTTGTCGCCGAGTAGAAGAGACGTACCGGCGCGCGCCCAGCACATCGAGGGGCCGCCGTTGCCACCTGCACCGCCACCGCCATTACCACCGTTGCCACCGAATCCTCCGTTGCCGCCGTTCGCTGCAGAGCGGCCTTGGCACGAGTTGCCCACGGTGCCCGCGCGTCCTGCGCTGCCACTAGTTCCCGCCGCACCACTCGCGCCGTCGCCACCGCGGCCGCCCTTGCCCGCCTCGAGTCGCGATCTCGCTTCGAAGCGAACGTCGGCACCCCAGGTTTGAAGTGCGATCGAAGGTCCACCGGGTCGCCCACCCGTTCCGCCGCCACCACCACAACCGCGAGGGCCGCCTCCGCCTCCGGTTCCACCGGTGAGTGGCGATGGGCACGCGGGAATGCATGTGATCATGGCTTTCATGCCGCCCTGACCACCCTGGCCGCCTTGTGCACCGTGCAAGCCCGGCTGGCCCGAGGTGCCAGCGGGTGCAACCCACGAACTGTCGTATTCCAACGTTCCGAACCGATCGACGCTCGCAGCTGCAGGCGTAGTGGCGCTCAGCCCAGCCGCACCGTTGCTGCCAGGGTTGCCCGTAGTCACACCGTCTTGATTCAGCAAACCGCAGATCCCGCCGCAGAAGCTCTGACCTCCGAGCCCGCCGGCGCCACCTGGAGCGCCAGTGCGGCCCGGTGCGGATTCAGCTGCGACTCCGCCAATGCCGTCCACGCCGCGTGGCTGACACGTGCCGCTGACAGTCGACGGCTCGGACACATCGGTCGTGCACGCGCGCAACGATCCCGCGATCCCGGGCTCCCCTGCGCCGCCTGGTCCACCGCGAATCACCGACGCGTGCAGAGTGACCTCGCGCGCAGTCGGACCCCCGATGATCAAGAGTCCAGTCGAAGCTTGGCTTGGACCGACGTTCGGTCCTTCGATCACCAGGCTATCGAGCAACACGGGGTTGGCCGCCGGACCCTGCGAAAAATCGAATCCGAGTGTGAACGCGTACGGTGCTTGCGCGAGTTTTACCGTCGTGATCTGGTCCAGATGACTGCTTGCGTCCGCGTCAGTCGGCCTTCGGGTCTCGCGCGTCCAACCGTTTTTGCAATTGTAGCCGCCGTAGATCGAGACCCCTGTCCGGGTGATGACGCCACCGAACTGTGGGCCGGTCGCGACGAAGAAGACGGTTTTGGTCGAGAGTTGGAGCGCTCGGTTGATCTGACAATAAGGCCGTGCCTCGGTGCCAGGCCCGGCTAACGAGCAGCCACAATCCGCGCCGACGAACACCGCATTTGCCCGATCACCGTCGATGCCATCGCAGTTGGAATCGAGGCCGGCGTCATCCGGTAGATCGGCTGCGTTCGGATGGATTCTGGGCGCCGCTGGATCGTCTTTGTTGTCATTGCAATCGTCGCCGTTCGGAACGCGCATCGCGCTCGGTGTCTCGCGCCTGCACGACGACTCTTTCGTGGTGGGATCGCCGTAACCATCCCCGTCGGCGTCCAAGTAGTCGTAGGCGCCTTCGACGTCTTCGTCGATCTCGCCGTCGCAATCGTCATCGAGCTCGTTGCACGCCTCGACGGCATCGCCGTTCCGCGTCCCGTCACTGTCGTTGCAGTCGGTCGCTTTGTCTTCCCGCGTATAGCCCGCCGGCGGATCGAACTCGCAAGTTCGCAGCACGGCGTCGTGATTGCCCCAACCGTCTGCGTCGGTGTCCGCGAAATACTGACTGGCGTTTTCGGCGTCTTCGTCGATCTCGCCGTCGCAATCTTCGTCGATCGAAAAGTCACAGTGTTCAATCGCGCCGGGATGCACCGTCGCCGCGCCGTCGTCGCAGTCGCCTGGCTTGTCCGCATAACCCTCGGGAGCGGTGCATGCCGTTTGTTTGGTCGATGTTCCGTAGCCGTCTTTGTCCGCGTCGCGATAGAACGTCTTCGTGTCGGTCGCGCCTTCATCGGTCGCGCCGTCGCAGTCTTCGTCTTTGCCGTTGCAGCTCTCGGCGGCGTCGGGGTGAACCTTCGAGTCCGCGTCGTCGCAGTCCTCGGGCGCAGTGTATCCGTCGCCGTCAGCGTCCGTTCTGCTCATCGGCATGCGAGGCGGAGGCGTTTCGGGGCGGGACATCGGCACGCCGCTGGAGCTTCCGCGACTCGCATCGACGCCACTGTCGATGCCGGCGTCAGACTCGAGAGTGCTCCCGTCCTGCCCGGCCTCGACGGCGCCGTCGGAGTTCGTCGCAGCACTTTGGTCGCTCTCGCCGTCATCGCCACAACTGGCGACGATCGATCCGGCGAGTACCAAATAGACAAAACGAAGCCTAAGCATCCCGTCATCCCTCCGCGAACGAGATCGTGCGATGCGCGCACGGCCTCGGCGGTCGGCAGATAAATCGCAGACCGTCGGTGGCGCGCATCGCTGAAGTGCGTCTGAAGTTGCGTGGACCCTAACGGCTACGCACGCTTTTACTCAACCCCCCTATTTGTTGGGGTTCCGAGAGGCCATGAAGACTGGTTCAAGTAGTTAGATCTGACTGTCGATGTGCAAGCGACAGTCGTAGGCCAAGCGCGCCCTCGACTCGGTCGCGCGGCAAAACCTACGCCGCCAGTTCGGCCATCCGCCGCCATTAGCTGCAAGCGGCACGGGTCTGCTCGTCCGTGCCGGGCCCCGCGCGCGACCTCATTCCTCGCTTCGCGAGCTGCCGGGGCGATCAGGTGGAACCGTCCGGCGGAATGTTAATTCGCGTCGTATCCAACCCGTTCGTGCCAAGCGGCAAACCCACGACAGCCTAGAAGGCCATATGGACCCGGTTTGTTGCGAGCGGTCGCTCTAGATCCCAACTTGAGCCATTGAATGTTCACCCGAAGTGAATGATCCAGCCCGAGGGACGCGGTGAGTCACCGCCTTTACCAGGTGAGAAGGATGCGCTGGATCAAGGTTTCGAGCTTCGTTGGGTTGTGTTGGATGGTCGTTGCGAGCTGCGGAGGCGATGACGACACCAGCACTGAGATGTCGTCAGCGATCAAGCTCGATGGCTCGCGACTCGCGGGATGTCTCGCGAGCGCGGATTGCAAGAACGACTTGGTTTGTTATGGCGCGATCACTAGTTCCACGATGGCTACCGCGGGGTTCTGCACGGATGCGTGCAACGCGGATCCAACGGAGGATCCGTTCGCGTCCGGAAACTTGTGCCCCGACATTGCGAATCAGGCGGCGTCGTGTTCGCCCGAGGGCCAATGTCGGATCGACTGCACCGGTGGAGGCAGTGGCGACGGCAAGTGCCCCGCGGGAATGGAGTGCCGGGACACGGACCCGAACGAGATGCGAATGGCGTTCCGCTGCGCGTATCCGATCGGTACGAAAGCCGCGGGTTCGAGGAAGAAGCTGTGGGACGAGTGCAGCCCGGCTCACGGCGACGCGGATTGTGAATCACCGAATGTGTGTGTGGCGTCCGGTAACGGACAGAATCGTCGGGGCTTCTGCTCAGCGCCGTGCACAACGGACGACGAGTGTAGTGCGCCATCGGGTGCCACTGCGCGGCCGCTGTGCGCGACGACGCTGGAAGCGTGTTCGCTCGATTGTGCCGATGGAGCGTCGTGTCCGGGCGGTATGGACTGCATCGACACGACTCCGGGTGATCAAGTCACGATGCGCTGCCGTTTCGTGCCACCCGGAACGATGCAGCCGGCTGATATGCCTGCAGAAGACATGCCGTCTGGCGATATGCCGGACGGAGACATGTCGGACGGAGACATGTCGGACGGAGACATGTAGCAACTAACGCGGATGCGCGAGCCGGCGACGTGCAGTAACGCCGGCTCGCGTTCGCTTCACTTGCGCTGCGTCAGGCTGAACAGGTTGCCGGAGTCGTCCACGAACATGGCTTCGATTCCGTACGGTCGCTCAGCGGGTTCGCTCTTGAACTCGACGCCTTTTGCTTTGAGCTCCGCGTACTCCTTGTGACAGTCGCGAGTTGCGAACACTGCGACCCCGAGCTTGCCGGATTGCACGAGCGTGCGAAGTGTCGCGGATGCCTCGTCTGACACGGGCCCGCCTTGAATCGACATCAGCACGATCTCGAGGTCGGGTTGGCCTTTGGTTCCGACAGTGAGCCAGCGGAAGTTGCCCATACGGACGTCTTCGCGCAGCTCGAAGCCGAGCTTCTCGATATAGAACGCCTTCGCTCGATCTTGATCCAGCACGTAAATCGTGGCGTGTGAGAGTCGATCGATCATCGTGTCCTCCTCCACCGGCGCTTTGTCGCGGTGTGCGCGCTCGGCGCTTGGCTTGGCCGCAGCGGCCGGGAGCTCAGGCTCTATCGCAGTCCTCGCGCCACGACTTCTTCAAAACGAACATTCTGCATTCACAGCGAATCGGTTGAAGAAGCACGAGGGAATGTAGAGGGCGGCGAGTCGCTCGGGCACGCTGCCGAACGCGCGCATCTGGCGTTGGAACGCGCGTGGGGAACATGACGTTTCGAGTGTAAACCGACGACTAAACGTACCGAGGCTCGTATATCCGACTGACAGGCAGACTTCGGTCACTGGAACGCCGTGCGAAAGCAGTCGTTTTGCGTGTGCGATGCGAAGTGTGGAGAGGTAGCGGCCGGGGCTGACGCCGTACGTCGCGCGGAACGTGCGAACGAAGTGTTGTTCGGAGAGGCACGCTTGTCGCGCGAGCTCGACGACGCGAAGCGTCGAATGAGATTCGTCGTGCATTCGTTCGCGAACGCTGGAGATGCGGCGTAGGACGTCGTCGTGAACGCGTGGAGCCATGAGTGGCGTTGAGCCTAGCACCCCCAGGCGGCGCGCGAGCCGAGACACCACGAATCAGCGCTGCTCATCAGGAGCCTGCAGCTCACGGCAGCATGAAGCGCAGAATTCCGATGGGATCAGCCTCGAACACACGCGTCACACCGAGACGTCCGGGGTCCAGCTCTCCCGCATTCACTCGCGCTTCCACGGCCTCGACGTCGATCTCAATGCCACTCAACGTCTCGTGACACACGACCTCCGCACCGGTTTGCTTGCACTCGGCCTCACCGAACTTGTCGCTTCGCAACGACCAACTCGAGTCATTAGTCGCCGGACCCGAAAACTCGACTCGCTGGGCGTGACCGATCAAGTCTGCCGGCAAGTCGTACTGCAAGCGTCGCTCCCCGTTTCGCTCGCGCCACTGCACCGACGCGACCTGATAGCGAGAAGAGTCGGCCAACTCGGCCGACACAGGAACTTCATAGCTCGGCGAACCCGGATCGAGAGCTGCAACTCCGGCACTCGGTGCCTGCTCCGACGACTCGGGCGCGGCGCCGCTTCCAGCTGCATCCTCCGGACTCTGCGGCTCACTCCCAGCCGCAGCTTCCGGAGTCTCGCCGCTTCCAGCTGCACCCTCCATCAGCCTGTCGTCTCGATCGGCGGGGCCCTTCGCGACTGAGTGCGGTTCATGCACGCCGTGATCAGCTGCACTGAGCGCATCCGTCGTCGACGTATCGGCGCAGCTCGCGAGCGCCACGCCTGCAAGCAACGCGATGCACCCGAATGCCGGCGCAGTGATGAGGGCTCGAGCGGTGAACGTGCATCGCGACATCGCTAGCTCTCCTGCATTTCATAACGCGTGGCACGACCGCGGCCGATGCGACGCAACACGCCGTTGGCCACGAGCTTTTGGAGCTCACGCAACGCGGTCATCTCCGACACTTGCAAAGCTTTCGCCAGCCGTCCCGTCGTCGCCTGCCCGTGCTCTTGAACGAACGCGAGCGCAGCAGTGGAGCCATCGTTCAGACTCGGGGAGAGGGTTTCCGCGGCGCGGGTAGGCCTGACGCTGGCAGCTGCAAGCGGCGCGGCGCGCGCATCGAAGCCGTGAATCTCATCCCGCCAGGGAAGGATTCGACACTCAGTCCCAGTGAGTCGGTACGCGCCGTGCTCATTCTCGAGCCAATCGCGGCATCCCCCGAGCGCCTGACGCGCGCGCGTCACGGCCATGTACACGACCGAATCGTGACGATCGGGCCGGTACGTCGCGATGCCCCACACCGCTGCCAATAGCGCTTCTTTCGACCACCATTGCCCGTCCGCGAGCGCGCGCAACAACTTTAGACTCGTCTCTCCGGGCCGCTCGAACGTCACATTGCCGTGGTTCTCGACCAGAATATGCCCGGGCTCGATCAGATAGATGCGCCTGCCCGGAGTGAGCCCGAGCGCGCGGGGCACGAGCCCTAGATATTGTTCGCGAAGCAAACGCGGCAGATGATGATCGTGCAACACCGACAACAAAAGCGCGCCGAGCCGGTCGTCTTCGAAATCGTGCAGGCTCACCGACGCTGGTAGCTTGAACGTCGGCTCGAGCAGATGGGCAAACAAGCTCGCGCGTGCAATCGCAGTCGAACGCGCAGCCCGCTCGAGCTCCGCCGCCAACGTTCGGCGCTCCTCCGGTGCCGCACACCAAGCCTTGGCGCACAGCACTTCGACCCGTAGAGCGCGATCCCAATCGTCGTGCAAGAGCGCCTCAGCGGCCGTCACCAGCGCGCGACCCGCGGCTTGTCCGTCACGGAGCGTCGTGACGAGCGCAGCCGTCAGCAGCAGGCGAATCTGCATCCGCCGGTCGCCCTCGGGAATGACCTGTTGATCGACACTACGCAACTGCGCGAGCGCGGCATCGCTCTGCCCCGCAAACGCCATGAGCAGCGCGCGATCGAGCGCGACCAACCGCACCGAATACGAATCGTGGACACTCTCGCTCGAAAGCTCTGCGAGTCGCTCCAGCGCCGCGAAAATGCCCCGAGTGCCGAAGCGCGCTTCGTACATCGTGCACGAGAACTGAATGGCCGCAGCGTGCGCGTCGAGCTCCACCGACTCGGCCAACTCCTTCGCGCGCTGCAGTAACGCTAGCCCACGCTTGACCTGCCCCATCTGCACCCATGCGTGGCCCTGTATGTCGGTAGCCAAGACGCGTCCGAGGGCCGAGTCCGCCGCGAACGCCGCCTGCAGTGCGCGTCGCGCGAGCCACTCCGCCCGTTGCATCGAGCCACTGAAATAGCGAATGCAGCTCAGGCCTTGCAGTGCGTAGAAGCGCCGCTCCGGGTCGGTCCACCGCCGCCGCCAGCTGCGATAGTTCTCGAGGAACAAGCGCTCTGCATGCCTGAAGTCACCGGCACGGCAGTAAGCGACCGCGATGAAGAACCGCGCGATGCAGAGCTCACGCTCACGCTCATCGGTGTCCGGAACGCGGCCGAGCAACGCGTCATCCAAACGGCCAGTCGCGGCGAGCGACGCTGCTACGTGACCGAGTTGCGGCTCGTTGCGCGCGTCGAACTCCGGCGCGTCGACGGTGCTAGCGATCACGTCGGCGTAACGGCCGCGCGCAAACAACCTTTCAATCTCGCTTGCACGCCGCACGGGAGCCACACTCGGCTTCGAGAGTACCACGAGGTTCGATGCACCTCGGGATCCCGGGCGGCGCTTGCGAGGATTCATCAGTGCCGTCCGGGCCCGCCGTGCTTCGCGCACAGGCCGTCTTCGCAGCGCTGGCCACCGGCACAGTCTGTATCGCCTTGGCACGCTTGTCCCGAAACTCCTGGAATACCCGCGTCCACATGCCCGCCATTGCCCGGTCCACTGTTGTCGTGGTCAGCATCGCCGTCGTCGTCGCTGGCGTTGCCCGGTCCACTATTGTCGGCGTCGTCGCCGTCACGCCCTCCGTGATCATCGACTCCAGCGTCGTCGCCGTGACCCCGATGCGGCTGACAGCTGCTGTGCTCGCACTCCAGGCCGAGCGGGCAATCTGCATCGAACGTGCAGCTGGTCAGGGGTGCAGTCGAACCACCGGTGCCTGCAGCGGTAGCACCACTCGCGCCGGCCTGTGGCCGATGCGGACGATTGGGATTGTTCTCATGCAGCTGGCAGCTGCCGTGTTCGCATTCGAAGCCGGGACCACAAGTCAAATCGACCTGGCAGCTCATGCCTGCTCGTCCGGCCACACCTGCGTCATCGTCGTCACCGCGGTGACGCGCACACGCGCCATGCTCGCACTCGAAGCCGCTCCCGCATTCGCTCTGCAGCTGACAGCGGCAAAGTTGGTTCAGGCACTGCGTGCTGCCTGGACAGTCGCTCGCTTGCGCGCAGCGCAGCTCAGCCTGCGAGCTATCGCTGCCGCGTGAGTTGAATCCGCACGCGCTCGCGAAGAGTGCGCCCCACAGTATGATTCGAGTCGGCGACATGAATGGCTCCCGGTTGTCGGAAACAGACTACGGGGACCGGAGGTCGCGGGCTCACAACGCCTCCTAACGAGGCGTTGTGGGGATTGGCTTGGTCGGTGGTCGTGCCGCCGACTAGTTCATTTCGCTGCGAGAAGCGCCTGTGGCGGGCCTAGAATCGCGGCGCTGCAGCTCTTCGAGCACTTCGCGTGGGCTACGCGACTGAGCCGGGAGATCCATCGAGACCTCAAACTCTGCTCCTTGTCGGAACACACGAACGGTCAGGCACCCAGTGCAGACGCGCCGGGCTTGGAAGAAGTCGTTCCAAGAAGCAGTCGGCATGCCATTGATCGCTAGAACGATGTCGCCGTAGCGCAACCCGGCGCGATCCGCCGGACTCCCTTCGAGGCAACCCGAGATCGGCAAGCCGCCCAGCGTCGTAGCAATACGACAAAGATCGGATGGATCGACCATGTGACTCGTATGTAGGACATGGTCTCACCCGCTGCAAGTCGGGCGCCCGCAGGGTCCCAAATAAGGAAACTGAGGATTCTTAGGGCCGCTCGTTACTTCTCGTTCGCAGGCTCAGGCGACGCTAGATCCTTCACCAAGTTGTACAACGCCTCGTGCGCCCCGTAGAAGGCTGTCACCAACACTCGCTCGTCGCGGCCGTGGTCTCGGACGTCCGTAATGTCTGTCACCACCGCGCTGAAGCCGTACGTCGGGATGCCGGCGTTTCGTAGATAGGTTGCGTCGCTTGCACCCGGCGTCATGTACGCAGTGATCGGCAGCTTCGGCCAGAACTCATCGCGCAACTTCTCGATCGCTCGCATGAACTCGGGCGTGATCGGCGATCGATCGCTTGGAACGAACACACTGTCCTGTGTGATCGTGAGCTGATCGTTCGCGACAACCTGTCGCAACGTCGCCAGCGTATCCTCCGGAGACTCGCCCGGAAGCAAACGGCAGTTCAACGTGGCCCGTGCAGTCTGAGGCAACGCATTGTAGGCATGACCGGCTTGCAACAGCGTTGCAACACACGTCGAGTGCACGAGCGGACCGATCGTCGGGTCTGCCAACAACCGTGCGACTGCAGCGTCATCGAGCACTCCGTCGGTCGTCAGCAACTTCAAGTCAGCGTTGAGCGGCGGTGGCTGCAACCCAGCGTACAGCGCCAACAACGGGCGCGTCGTGTCGTTCAGTGAGATTGGAAACTGGAAGGCCTCGACCTTCGTCAACGCACTCGCCAGCTCATAGATTGCGTTATCCTTGCGCGGCTGCGAGCTGTGTCCGCCTCGGTTGTGAGTCTCCAACACGAAGTTCACGGTCGCTTTCTCCGAGTCCTGCACGGCGACGAGCAGAGGCATGGTACCCACCGCCCCGACCGCGCCTCCTTCGTTGATGGCCAACTCGGCGTCGATCAAGTCGCGTTGATTCTCCAGTAACCACTGGATCCCGTGGCCATCGCGATCGAACGTTTCTTCATCGGTTTCGAGTACGAGAATCAGATCGCGTGCCGGCTGATAGCCTTCCCGCTTGTAGCGGATCAAGTTGGCAACGAAGCTCGCGGCCATGAGTTTGTCGTCGTTCGAGCCGCGTGCGTAGAAGTAACCATCCTTCTCGACCAGCTCGAACGGATCGGTCGACCAGTCCTCTCGGAGTGCTTCCACCACATCGAGATGCGCCATCAAGAGCATGGGGCGACGCGAACCATCCCCTCGCAAGCGCGCGACGAGGTTTCCCTTGCGCGGCAACGGCTTGAAAACGCGCACGTCTTCTTTGGCGAAGCCTGCATCGAGAAGGCGTTTCGCCATAGCGTCGGCTGCACGCGCGGTGTCGCCTTTATCCGTGACCGTGTTGATCTCTATCAGTTCTTCGTAGATGTCCCGCACCGTCCGCCGGTCGGACTCCAAGCCATCCTGAGCGGCGATGCACGCCAGATAGCTGCTTGCGATCCCTACGACTGCGACCAACACGAATACCGGTGAACGATACTTAGTCGACATGGCATGACCTCGAATGTTTAGACGAATAAGAGCGTGTGAGATCTGCTCAAGGCTGCCGGCATTCAGTGTAACTGGGCGGCCAGTCCTCACAGAACTTGCACGGATACTCCGTGTTGCCGGCGCACGCGTCGCAGACCGCGTCGTCGCAGCACTGCGCCCCTTCGCAAGCCACTGTCGAAGGCGCTTCGTCACCGAGCACGAACTGTTGCGTCCAGTCGGCCAACTTCACGCCCTGCACTTCGCGGGTGTAGAAGAACGGATACGGGATCGCACAATGCATCGACCCAGGCGCCACGTACGACCGGAAGTTCGGCGCGCCCGTGGCGATCTCGTTCAGACTGGTGCGAAACATGCGAGACCAGTCCGCCGAAGCGCCGCCCATCGCAGTGTAGAAGAACGTCTGGTCATCGTCGTACTGCGTCGCGGTTTGAGCGAAGCGATGTTGCGGATACGCGGCGCTGAGCGCTTTGTAGATGTCGGGTAAGCTGAGCTCAGTCAGCGGCTGGTCGAGTCCACCGATGAATCTGGGCAGCGTCTTTTCGGCATTCCAATTCGGCAGGCTGTCGTTCAAGAACCTCTCGGTGATGATGCCCGCACCTGAATCGGCGAGAACGGCAAGCTTTGCAGCGCTGTAGTGCCGCGCGATGTAGGCGCTATGCAGCGCTGCACCGTAGGCACCTGCGCTGCAGCCAGACACGAAAATGTTTTCAGGATTTGCGTAGCGTGCGTAGACCCAGTCGAGTGCGCTCGATGCATTTGTGTAGCCTCGATGTTCGACCGTGATGCCGCTTCCGTAGTCTTTGACTGCGTCGCCCCAGTGAATATCACCGGTGCAGTAGGGGATGTGCACGAGTGTCCAGTCGGCAAAGGGGAGACCCTCAGTCGCGTCGTAGATCCCACCGAGGAATCCGGAATCGATGTTCGCGCGAAACTCGGTGAGTGTTCGCGCGTCTTCGCGAAACAGACTCTCGCGCAGTGAGCATGTCAGAGCGTTCCAACATGCTCCGCCGCCTTCGAAGTCGATCAAGATACGATCGCTGCGGCCGCCGCGAACGTAAAACCTATAAGGCGTTCCGCGAGAGCACTTGGTCTCGCCGCCGGGCAGAATCTCGAGCCACTCACCGGCGGCTGGTATCCCAGCGGGTTGGGTAGCGCCCCCTCCTGCTGCTTCCCGCGCGACTCGACTGTTCGGTCGCGACGACGACGTGTCGTTACAGGCGATCAAAGCCAGTGCAATGATTGTTACAGCTAACGCGCGACCCATTCGGTCCCCCGTGTTCAGTGAGCGTCAGTCCGAGTACGTGCGACGGTCGCGTTCGGTTCTCCGGCGGGGCAGCCAAAACAAACACGCCGAAGTCGTGCAAGGCTCCACGCTTCACGCGAGCGCTCCACGAAGTGCGCTTCGTACTCGAAGATTCAGCCGCGAGCGTGCGCAACGCCGCCTTCGCGCGCGAGCTTCTCGACGACGCAGAGCGCCAGCTCGTGCAGAAGACCGCACCGTAAGCCCACGACGCGCGCTCAGACGCGTCGCAGCCAGTACCAGTGCGAACGCACCAAGCGCCGACGGCTCGCCTTCGCTTCCTGCAATTCGAACTCAGGCGCGAAGAGCGCGCGCATCGTCTCCGGCGCGAGCGGCACATCGCTGGGCGACGCATCGAGCGCCCAAATCAGATGAGTACCTCCCGGCGCGAGCACCCGAAACACCTCCGCGACGTAGGCCTTCTGATGGGCTGCATCGAGACAGTGAAAGCAACCGATGTCGAACGCAAAGTCGAACGGCCCACTCACCCCGTCGAGGCGAGTCACGTCGCCCACCAAGTACTCGGGCGGCGCGTCGTCATGCGCCGCGGCCTCCCGCGCTTTCGCGATCGCCACCGCCGAAAAATCGACCGCCGTCGCACGCACGCCCTGTTTCGCCAAGTAGCGCGAAAACCTACCAACGCCGCAGCCCAACTCCAAAGACAAGCGATGCGAGCCAAGCCGAGCCAGCGCTTTCAGCTCTTTCGGAATGCGGATGTCGCCCCAAAACGTGATGGGCGACCCGTAGGCGCGGTCGAAATCGGCCGCAGTCGAGGGCGGCGCGGATCCTGAGCGCCCGGGCTTTCTTGGGTCAACCTCGGGATTTTCGTTTGTGCACTGCATGCTATATGTTTTATATAGCATGCGATGGATGTCAAGCGAACCACCAATTGGAACCCACAGGCAGCCCCGACCTTCTGGATCAACCACGCGTCGAGGCTCGTACTGCGACTGTTCGAGCAGCGGCTTCGTCCGCTCGGGTTTGGTTTCGCCTACGTCCCCGTGGTCGCCGCGCTCGAAGATACCGCCCCGCTCACACAAAAAGAACTGATCGAGTCCGCTCACGTCGAGCAGCCCACCATGGCTGCACTTCTCGCCCGCATGGAGCGAGACGGAGTCATCTCGCGTACACCGCACCCAGCTGATCAGCGCGCGAGCCTCATCGCACTCACTGCCAAGGCCAAGTCACGCCTCCCAAAGGCGCGAGAACAGCTCCGCCAGGGCGCGGAACAGGCGCTCGCCGGTCTCAGTAAACAAGAGCGCGCCACACTGCTGGCGCTCCTGCAACGCGTGGTCGCGAACCTCAGTGCGGCGGCGGAGTGAGTGGGCGGCTCTCGCAGCCGGCAGGCCGCACCTCGAAAGGAGTCGCGAGAGCGGCGCCGACCGCTTCTGGGACCGCGGCAACAAAGATCAAAAAAGTTCGAAGCACGTGTCGATTCGGCCGGGGTTGATTCGTCGCCCTCCCAGAACCTAGGCACGAACCGAGGAGATACCCCGATGCGATTCATGATCATGCACAAGATGACGGAAGAAATGGAAAAGGGCCTCCCGCCGGATCGCTCGATCATGGAAGGCATGGACACGCTCGTGGGTGAGGCGATCAACGCGAAAGTTTTCGTCTCGGGCGAAGGGCTCAAGCCGTCGTCAGAGCGAATGCACATCGCCTACGCCAACGGCAAGCGCACGATCACCGATGGCCCGTTCACCGCTGCCAAGGAACTCACCGCCGGCTTTGCGCTTCTGCGCGTGCGCTCGAAGGCCGAGGCGATCGCATGCTGCGACAAGTTCGCAGCCGTGGTCGGCAACGTCGAGCTGTTCTTGGGTCCGGTCGTGGAAACTTGGGACCTCGGCATCGAGCCGAAGCCTGAAAACGCACCGCTTCGCTTCTTGTCGATGCACCAGACCGATGAGCGCGCAGAGAGTGACGCGCCGCCGGATCCCAAGCTCATGGCAAAGATGGCCGCCCTCATCGACGAGATGACGAAGGCAGGCGTGCTCGAAGCTACCGGCGGCCTCGCCAGCACCAAGCAGGGGGCACGGGTCCGGTTCGAAGGCAGCAAGCACACCGTGATCGACGGGCCCTTCGCGGAGTCGAAGGAAATGATCGCGGGTTACGCGATCTTCGACGTGCCGTCGAAGGCCGAAGCGATCGAATGGGCAGTACGCTTTGGCGACGTAGTGAAGGTGAACGAGGTCGACGTCCGCCAAATGCCGGAGAGGTGATCGGAGCCGGCAGACTCGCCTGAACGAGCAGTTCGCGCTCAGAACGACGACTTTTCTAATTCGGCTCGGACCGGTTTGGGTTGTTCGGGTTCCTAATCCACAACTCAGGGGAGGAACCGAATCATGGTGTGTCCCAAAACCCGGTACCCATCGCTACTCGCAACACTCGTACTCGCAAGTTGCGCCGCTCAAGCCACGACCGACTATCAAGGCGACCCCTTGTTCTCGATGAAAGGCCGCGTGGAGCTGCCGCTCACGGCTGCGGACGCGCAGCTGACTCCGGCCGTCGCATTCGGTACCGGCACGTTCGACGAGATTCGTTTCATGCCGACCGAAGTGGTCGGCGAGTTCCCAGCCAACTTTCAGGTCGATCTCTACACGCCTCCCCCCAGTGCAATCCTCGGCAGCTTCGCGAGTGAGGACATTCCCGACGAACCTCGACACGCAGTCGGATACATCACGGCCGTGACGCCCGATCACCTCACCACCCTGTACTATGCGAGCGTTCTAACCGGTGGCAGTGACGAAACGTGCGACGACGCAGGCTGCACTTTCAGCATGGATGCGCAAGATTTCAGTGCCACGCACAAGGGCACTGTCACCATGTTCTGTCCACACGGAGTCAGCTACTTCCCTGATAGTGTCTTCGCTCCCAAGTGCACGCTGAAGAGCCGCTCCGGCGATCCGATGTTCGTCTCGATCTTGGACGACCCGATGTTCGCCGGCGCAGCCAACAACTACGCGATCGGGTATCTCGAGTCCGCAGCAAAGCCAAACGGCTACGTCGCCAACAGGTTCGGCGCTCCAGAAGGTCTCGCCGCGGGTTATCACCTGCTGCGACTGCTTCCGTGGGACCTCGACGGTGAAGACGAACGGCAGGCGTGTCGCGACTCAGCCCTCACGCAAGCCGTCGAAAACTACAACGCAGCGAACGGCACGCACGTCGGCAGTGCAGACATCGGCTACAGCAACTGCAACGAGCCCGGCTGCGTGATGTTCGGAGAACACACGCGGCAGCTGCGCGGCGAGTGGTACCGGCTGATGGCCGAACACAAGTGCTTGTTCGGACCGGGCTTCGAGCGCGAAACGAATCCCAACGCGACGGTGTCGCTGCGAATCCAGCCCGGTCTCAACTTCGTCGCCGCCGCCATCACACCGCCCATTTGAGCAAGCCCGACCCCACGATCGAGCAGTTGTATCGCCTGCATGCGCCGGCCGCGTTTCGACGTGCCCGGCGCATCCTCGGCGATGAAGCCGATGCGCACGAAGTCGTGCAGGACGTGTTCGTGTCCCTCCTGCAACAGCCTGAGCAGTACTCCGGCAAGAGCAGCCTCGCGACGTTCTTGTACAGCGCGGTCACACACGCCTGTTTGAATCGCATCCGCAACCGCCGCACCCGCGAGAGGCTCGGCGCGCACGAAAGCAGCGCCACCTCGCGCTCGCAGCCGCTGAATGCCGAAGAGCAACTCGCATTGCATTCAGCGCTTCGCGAGCTTCCCGAACAGCTCGCGCAAGTTGCGGTCTACTTCTACATGGACGAGCTCACCCACGACGAGATCGCTCGCGTCATCGGTTGTTCACGGCGACAAGTCGGCAAGCTGCTCGAGCGGATTTCGTCGCATCCCGCCCACAAGGAGCTCTCTCAATGCAGCTAGAAGATCGCGAAGCCTGCGCGACCGACCTCGCGTTCGATCAGTGGTTTGCGCAAGAATACACGCCCGCGCGGACCGCTCGTTTCGAAGAACACCTGCGGGGGTGCACACGGTGTCGCGTCCGCGGTGAGCTCCTCGAGCGCGAGCGCGCGAAGTTTCTCGCGAACGCCCCGACACTCGCGGCGAATCAGACCCGCCTCCGTCAGCTGCGGGCGATCTCACCGGGCGGGCGCCGGTTCAGCGTGCCGCGCTGGCTGCCGTTCGCCGTCGCTGCGATCGCCGTGTTCGGACTCGTGCCGGCGATCCGCTCGCTGACCTCGGATGCAGCGAACGGCGGCGAGCGCAGCAAGGGCGGATTCTACGTCGGCTTCTACGTGAAACACGGCGAAGAGCTGCGACCCGGCGCGAGCGGCGAAGTCGTGCAACCCGGGGATCAGCTGCGCTTCACCGTGTCGTCGAAGGCGCCGGTATACCTCGCGCTACTCGGCCGCGACGAACACACGGCGAGCGTGTACTTTCCGGCGGCATCCGATGCCGCACACGTCGCCGCGGGCAGCGAAGAACCGCTCGACTTCAGCCTGGAGCTCGACCCTCAGCTCGGCACCGAGCGCTTGTTCGCCATCGCATGTCCGACCGCATTTCCGGTGGCACCGCTACGCGCTGCGCTGCAAGCCGAACACAACTTGAAGGTGCCGGCAGACTGCCAGATTGAGCGCATTACGCTGCAAAAGGAGCCGCCGCGATGAAGCTTGGGGTACTGCTCGCAGTGGCCTGGATGTCGCTGCCGTTGCCGGCGGCAGCGACATCCAGCGAGCGGTTTGCCATCATCATTGGCAACAACATCGGCGCCCCGGACGAACCGGCACTCCGCTACGCCGAAACGGATGCGCTCCGCGTCTACGACGTGTTACGCGAGCTCGGCGGTTACGAACCCACGAACATGGCGCTCTTACGCGGCGCAGATGCCGAAACGGTTCGCAGCAGTTTGATCGCGTGGAACGATCGGATTCGCGAGCGCAGCTCCGCGCCGAATACCGAAGTCGTGCTCTTCGTATACTACTCGGGACACGCCGACCCCGAACGCCTCCACCTCGGAGGCACCGCGCTACGCATGACTGAGCTCGCGCAGCTCGTCCGCGGATCAGCCGCGCAGTTTCGACTGGTGGTGCTGGATGCCTGTCACTCCGGCGCGGTGACGCGAACGAAAGGCGCGCGCGTGAAGCCGGCGTTTGCCCTACCGTCGGAGCACGGTGCAGGTGAAGGCGTCGCCTTTTTGACCGCGACTACGGCCGACGAAGACGCGCAGGAATCGGATGCGCTCGGTGGATCGTTCTTCACGCACGCATTTGTCTCGGCACTTCTCGGCGCGGCGGATCGCAACCACGATGGTCGGGTCGTGCTCGACGAGGCTTATCAATACGCCTACGAAGCGACGTTGCGCGCAACGAGCCGCACGCTCGCTGGGACACAACACGCGTCGTTTCGCTACGACTACAGCGGCCGCGGTGACATCGTGTTGACCGCGCCGGCAGCCCATGGCGAAGAGCGCGCGACGCTGCACTTTCCCGCGACTGGCGAGTTCTTGTTGTTGCGCGATTCGGAAAGCGGAACCGTGGTTGCGGATCTCGGCGGTCACGCCGACAACCGGCAGCTGAGCGTCGCGCCGGGTCGCTACTTCGTGCGCGCGCGTCTGCCCGAGGTCTTGTACGAAGGGACGATCGACGCCCGCGCCGGCAGCTCACACGAGATCGATCTCGGAGGCTTCACGCGGATCGCGTACTCACGTTTGGTTCGCAAAGGTTTGTCGCCGTCGACCGCGGTGCACGGCCTCGAAACCGGCTTTCGCTTCCGAACACCGCTTCCGAACGAACGCGATCCATGCCTCGGGGGATTTCTGGGCTACTCGCTCGATCTCGAAGAGTTTGGCCTCGGAGGGCGCTTCAGCGCCTGTACGAGTCGTTGGAGCCGCAACAGCCTCTTCGCGACGACGGACAGTTACGATTTCGCCGGCCGCATCTATCGGGCGTGGGACTGGTCGCGCTTCTCGGTCGAAGTCGGGGTCGAGCTCGGCGCAGCCGTGTTTTTACAGCGCTTCGATACGGTCGGGCGGGCGGCGAGCCGGCTTACGTTCGCTCCAATGGTCGGGCCGCGACTGTTGATCGGCTTCGACTTCGGGGGAGGCTTCTTCGGCGCGCTCGACGTCGGCGGCGAGACGTATTTCCTACGCACGCAAGCACCACGCGAAGATCCGACGACCGAACCGCACTTCGCGCTGCGGACGTCTCTGGCGCTCGGCAAGCGCCTCTGAGACGGCAAGCCAGCCGGCAATTGCCCTAAGATCTGACTAGGATAGCTCTGTCACGATGCGAAATGCGTGGACCCTGAGCAAGCATGACCGGCACTACTAAAGAGTATGAAACTTTTTTCCCTGGCCTTGCTCGCAGTGCTCTCGAGCGCCTGCCTGGAACGAGAGCTCGCACCACTCAATCCCTGTTTGGTGTCTACGGTCAGTCGTAAGGTCACGGTGACCAGCATCGACCGGGTCGATCTGCTGTTCATGGTCGATAATTCGGTCTCGATGACGAGCAAGCAGAACTCGCTCAAGGCGCAGTTCCCGCGGATGATTCAGGTTTTGAGCACGGGCATGCGGTCGGCCAACGACGCCAGCCCGTTTCCGCCGGTCCGCGACATGCATCTGGCGGTCGTCTCGAGCGACATGGGCGTGGTCGGGCAAGCCGGCATCATGGGATGCGACCCGAACGGAGGCGACGACGGGCGTCTCAAACACGATTCGAGCGGTGACGCTGGGTGTCAGGCGACGTATCCGCCATTCCTCAGCTACGACGCCGCCCGCGACAACCCGATGCAGATCGGCGTGGACTTCGGCTGCATCGCGTCTCTCGGCGCCATGGGCTGCACCTACGAAAACCAGCTCGAATCCGCACTGAAGGCGCTCTGGCCGAAGGTCGCATCCGACGCGAATGGGAACATCCTCACGCCGAACCCATTCACGTTCCTCGCGCCCGCCGGAGGCTTCACGACGGGCCGCGGTGATACCCCGCCCCCCGAAGGCAGCCTTGGCTTCATGCGGAACGACCCTGCCGATCCGGCGGTGCTCGGGATCATTCTGCTCACGGACGAGGACGATCAGTCTTCGGCCACCACGAACTACTTGAGCACGTCCGACGCGAGCGCGAACCAGGCGGCGCAGGTACGCCCCGCGATGAACGCGCAGAACTTGTATCCCGTGAAGCGCTACATCGACGGGTTCAAGGGACTGCGGCCTACCGAACAAGAGCTGATCGTGTTTGCGGCGATCGCCGGCGTGCCGACGGATCTCGTCGATCAACGCGCGCGCATGAACGTCGACTTCAGCGACACCGCACAGCGCACTGCCTACTACGATCGGATCGCGAACGATCGCCGCATGCAGCCGAACGTGCAGGGCGGCCAAGGCCAAGGCGCGGCCTTCGCGCCCGCGTGTCAGCGCACCAACGCGATGCGACAGGCCGAGACGGCCACGCCCGCGCGTCGCATTCTCGATGTCGTGCGCGGCTTCGGCGAGAACGGGACGATCCAGTCGATCTGCGCCGATGACTACGGTCCCGGCATGGACGCGATCATCGATATCATCGCGAAGCAACTCGGCGCTGTCTGCCTGCCCCGGCCGCTGATTCGCAGGTCTGACGGTCTCGTGCCTTGCGACGTTGTTTGGGAGCTCCCGAAACCGGGCAGCGCGCCACCGGGAACGCCCGTAACGTGCAGTGAGCTGCCGTTCCTGAAGCCAGTCGATCCCGGCCGGCCGGGGATCAACGCTCAGGGTGGGATCAACTGTAAGGTCGAACAACTGCCCATCATTGGCGCCAACGCGGTTCCGAATTCAGCCGGCTGGTTTTATGACACGTTCTCGCCGGGTGTGATGTCGTCGTGTCCGCGCGATCGTCAACAGCGTGTGACCTTCACCGAAAGCGCGACACCGAGTAACGGTGTGTCGATCAAGTTGGAGTGTTTGAACGAAGTGCAGTCGCAACCGCAACTTCGTACAGACATCAGCACGTCGACACCCCAACCCACGATCGGCAGCGCGTGCTCAGGGACGGCCACGACTCCCACAACGCCCACGACTCCCACGACTCCCACGACGCCGAGAACAACCGGGCGAACCCGTACGAACACGAACGCTTCGTCCATGAGCACCCCGGCAGCAGCAGCTTCAGGCCCGTGCACGGTGCAACTCCGAGGCGGCGGGACTGACACCTCGATGTTCTGTCACCCCGACCTGAACGTGTGCGTGCAAGGTTGCAAGGTCTCGGACGACTGCCCAGGAGCGTGGGTTTGCGACGAGCGCGAGGAAACCACCTCGATGACGAACGGCAGGCCTTACTGCACGAACCCCACGTGCGGAGGCGGCTGACCCGAGTCGTTCACTTCGCCCGGCGTGCTGACTTCGGGCGACGTACGGCTCGGATCGTTCCGCTGCGACCGCCGCCGCAATACAGCAGATCTTTGCCGTCCGCTTCGAGCCCCGAAACCATGGTGCCCTCCGGCAGCATCAAGCGGGTCAGCACTTCACCTGTGTCCATGTCGATGCGGCGCAGCTCGGACACGTCATCTTCTTGCGTGCCATGCCAGAGCTCGCCATCCACCCACGTCACGCCAGTGACGAAGCGATTCGATTCGATCGTGCGGAGCTTCGCGCCGGTCTCGGGATCGATCTGATGGATCTTGCGGTCGCGATACTGACCGACCCAAAGTGAGCCTTCCGCCCACGTGAGACCGGCATCACCGCCGCGTCCAGGCGACGGGATCGTAGAGATGATCCGTCCGTCGTTGGGATCGATCTTCTGAATGCGGTCTTCGGCGAGTTGATACAAGTACTTGCCGTCGAACGCCGTGCCTGCATACGCCGGCACGTTGAACTCGCGCACGACTTCGCCCTTCGCGGGGTCGAGCGCGTTCAGCTTCGTGCCCGATGCGAACCACACGAGCGTTCCATCGAACGTCAAGCCGTGAACTTGCTCGACGCCTTCGAACGGCCCGTACTCACGAACGACTTCTGCATTTTCGATTGGCTTTGTCATGTTCAAAACTTAATCGCGGGAGAGCGTACTGGGGAGTAACAAAGTCGTCGTGAATCCGGTGAGCGGCGTAGCGAGCCAACGCTTCGCCCGCGCCTGCCCGAAACTGCGTACGCGGTTGGCGGTTTCGAGCGAGGAAAGCAGGCGCTGTACCGTCCTCTGGCTCGAGCCATGTGCGAGCGCAAGCGCCGAGGTCGACCAGGCGGTGCCATCGGCGAGCAGCGCGAGCAGCGTCGTGTCGACCTCTTCGATCGGCGGCGCGAGCACGACGATCGGCTGCTTCCCGCGCGGGTGCAGCTGAAAGCCGCGCGCAGTCGCACGAACCTCGGCGATGCCGCGGAGCTCACGGCGCAATCGGCCGAGCTCGACGCGCAGCCGTGCGCGATGCGAATCATTGGCCCGACGCGCACCAAATGCGCGTTCGATCAACTCATCGCGCGTGGCGTCCGACGGCCAAGCTTCGGCGAGTGTGCGCGCGAGCGAGAACAGCACCGGACGCTTGGCGAAAGCTACGACGCGTTCGCGTGCGCGCACCGAGCGCCGGCACGCGTCGACCACGATGCTCGTGGACGCAAACAAATCTTCGACTGCATCGAGCCGCAGGACCCGCTCTTGACCGTTCGCGATGAGGCGCGCGGCGGGCGTGGTGAGCGCTTGCATCGCAGACTCGACCTCGGCTGCGAGCATCGGAATGCGTGCACGCTCCGCTGCCGCACGTGCCCGCTCGAGCGCTTGACGTGCGGTGCGCGCGTGTGCTCGGCGAAGCGCGATATCCGCGGCCGCGAGCTCTGCGATCGCGGTGAGCATCGGCGGCGCGGACGACCAATCGCGCTCGGCTAGGAGCGCCTCGGCTTCGCGCACTCTGCCTAGCAGCAGCTGATGTCGAATCGCAATCAGCTGCGCGTGCGCGGCGTTCGCGCGATCCCCGTGCTGCTCGAGAAGGCGGCGCGCCGAGTCGATTGTACGGGTGGACGGCGAGAGATCTCGAGCAGCCAACGCGACCTCGGCCTCCGCGACCGCGCAGCGCGCGCGTGATAGTCGTTCGTGCGAGCCGAAGGCCCGTGTTGCGCGGCGCAACAGCTGTCGTGCGCGCGTGAGCTCGCCGAGCTGAGCCATCGCGATTCCGCGCAGTGCGAGCGCGGGCGGATCCTCGCGTAGAGCCACCCTGCGTAACGCTGCGAGCGGATCGCCGCTCGCGAGTGCATGCGCAGCTGCGTTGAGAAGGGAATCCATGCGAGACGCATTCTAGGGGCGAGACGGCAGAATCACGTCGGTTTTGTTACTCCCCGCCCTGCCCCTGCGCGCGCTACAACAAATCTCATGAAGGAGGCAGTCATGACCGACAAACACGCCATAGTCTCGAGCGAGGAATGGATCGCCGCGCGCAAGCAGCTGCTCACGCGGGAAAAGGAGCTCACCCGCCTGTCTGACGAGCTGAGTGCCGAGCGCCGCAAGCTGCCGTGGGAGCGCGTCGACAAGGGCTACGTGTTCCAAACTGAAGCTGGCCAGAAGACACTCGAGGAGTTGTTTGGCGCCAAACGCCAGCTCGTCGTCTACCACTTGATGTTCGGGCCTGACTGGGAGCAGGCTTGCAAGAGCTGCTCGTTCTGGGCTGACAACTTCAATGGCATCGTCTCGCACCTCGAGCAGCGCGACATCAGTTTCGTCGCGATCTCACGAGCTCCACTGTCCAAGCTCCAGGCGTTCGCCAAGCGCATGGGTTGGAGCTTTCGTTGGGTCTCGTCGAACGAGACGGACTTCAACTTCGACTACCGCGTGTCGTTTCGGCCCGAAGAGCTAGCCGCCGGCAAGGCCGTGTATAACTACAATCCGCTCAAAGAGCGCGAAGAAGAGTGGCCCGGCATCAGTGTCTTCTACAAAGACGAGAGTGGCGCAGTGTTCCACACGTATTCGGCTTTTGGACGCGGTATCGAAGCAGTGAACGGCGCCTACCAGTGGCTCGATCTCGTGCCGAAGGGTCGCGATGAGGATGGCCTCGATTTCTCGATGTCTTGGGTGAAGCTCCATGACGAGTATGCGCGCTGAACGCGCTGCGCCGCGAACGCGGTTGTTGTCGTGGGGTCTAGCCTACACGCCGGCAGCTGCGCTCGCGGTGTTACTTCCGAAGTGCCCGCTGTGTATCGCGGCACAGCTGGCGTTCCTCGGCGTGGCGATTCCGTTGCCGAGTTATGCGCGTGCGCTCATCGTCGCGGTGAGTGTGCTGTTGGGTACGGTCGTCGTAGTTGCACGTGCGAGGAGAGTGCGCGGTGCCAAGGCTCGCGCGGCGCGTTGGCTAAGCGCAGAGAGCTCGTGTTGCGGCAGGCGCGGAACGCACGCGATTCGTAGTCATTGATCGCTATTCGCGTGTGCGAACGCAAGACAACCTAGGCTGGCGACCGCGGCAGCCGGGGCTTCTCGCGGATCTCGAGCACGGTCGCTATTTCGAAGGCTGAAGCGGCCGCGCTTCGACACGCTCGCGACGAACGGTACCCGCTCAAGTAGCGCGAGCGCCGTTCGCTGCGAAGTCTTCCGCGAGTTTTGCGTACAGGTCGAACGACGGTTGCGTCTCAAAACTGTGAACCGCGCCGGTTGCCGCCCAAGGCAGCTTCTCGCTCGTCCACGTCTCGACGAACGGAACGAACCAGCTTCGATCGTCGAGCATGGTCGCTCTCACGTTCACGAAGCTGTCGATCACGTCGGGGCGCGTGAACATCCAGCTCTTGCAGTGGTCACAAAACAGGTGTTTGACCGGACCATGGAGCCCGCCGATGACCGGCTCCCCTTGGGTCACTTCGAAGCCTTGCGTCGGAACGGTGAGCGTGAGCGAGTACGCGCTCCCAGTCATCCGTTGGCAACCGGAGCAGTGACACGCTGAAGCCAGTAGCGGCGTCGCCGTCACGCGAAAGCGAACTCGGTCGCAGCGACAGCCGCCGGTGAGGGGCAGTTTCCAATCTTTCATGTTCGACCTCCGCCGCGAGTATAGCGCTCGGCTTGGAGGTGCCAGCTCAACCCGCGCGTTCAACTCCGTCGTAGTCTTCGCGCAAGCTCTGCCAGATCAGAGCGCGGCACGCATCCACGATCCCACGATCGAGCCGCTCACGCAGCCGAAGTCGTACATGATCACCGTTCCGTCCTTCCGGAACGCGAAGTTGGACGGATTCGGATCGGCGTGAAAGCAGCCCAGCTCGAGGACCTGCGACCTGGATCGCGAGGCTACCGCGAAGGTGGCGAGCCAAGTTCTAGCGGCGATGACCGAGCTCGATCCAGCTGCGCGTCGAGCTCGTTGAAGCTCTAACCCCATCAGGACGGGCGCGGGGCGATGAGGTTGAGGACCGGCCCAGCTCCGAATACACCTGCCAGGGATGAGCGAACGCACCCTGGTGATCGCAGCCACCAACCTGCTCTCGCGCGGGTTCCTCGTGGTCCCGACCGACCGCAAGTCACGGGCCGGCGCGCCCGTAAATGGCCTGTATGCCGTCGCACGCGCGGTGCAGCACGTCCTCGAGTGGAAGGTGCCCGCGCGTGCCGTCGCGATCGTGGACCCACACGGACGAGAATGGCCTGAGCTGCTCGTGCCGCAGCTCGAGCAGCTGCCGGCGTTGCTTCGTGCGCTGGGCCTCACGGTGGTCGAAGCTGAAGAAGAAACGCAGGTCGTCGCCAGCTACACGCGTGCGGCAGTCGCGGCTGGCGACGATGTCGTCATCATCGGCGTCGACAAACGATTCGCGCAACTCGTGACCGACACGGTCTGGTGGTACGACGCGAACAAGGACGCGCGTTACACCCCCGAGATCGTCAGGAAGCGGTTCGGCGTTGCACCGGCCCAGTGCGGCGACTGGTTGGCGCTCGTCGGCGACGACGACCAAGTGCCGGGTGTGAGCGGCATCGGAGCCAAAGGCGCGACGCAGCTATTGGCTGCACACGGCAACGTCGAAGCCGCGATGGCGCCAACGGCCACGCTCGAAGGCCGCGCGCGCAAAGCACTCGAAGCTGCCAGCGGCGAGCTGTCGCAACACCTTGCGCGCGCGCGGCTCGACGGCACTCGGCCGTTGCCGCGCCCGCTGATCGAGTGTGCGTTCACGGCGCCCGAATCGTCGGCGCTCAACGCGCACTTCGATGCGCTCGGATTCGTGGAGCTGCTGTTGAGTGTCTCCGCTCCGATCCGCGTGGAGGTCTGCTCCGCGCCCGGCGATGTCGATGCAGCGTTACGAGCGATGGCGACGGCGACGCCGAGTCTGTACGCGCTAATCGAGGACGCCGATCCCCGAGACGAGCAGATTCACGGCATCGCACTCTCCGCGGGCAACGGCCGGGGTTGGTACGTTCCTGCGGCGAGCGCAGCGTGGCCCGCGCTAGTTGCATGGCTCGAGGATCCGAAAGCACCGAAGTCGGGCCATGACTTGGTCGCGACTCTCGTCACACTTCAGCGCCGAGGCGGGCACGTGGCCGGCATCGTTGCGGACTCCGCATACGCGTCACACCTCACGCAGCCGAGCGGTTGGGCGACCCATGAGTTGCCGGTGGTCGCTCGCCATGTCCTCGGGCGCTCGCTGCCCGACGACGATGAAGTGCGCGGCACCGGCGGCGAGCGCAAGGCCTGGAAGGACTTTGGTCTGGAGCGCGCAGCCGAGGTGGCAATCCAGCGAGCCGACGCCGCCGCGGCGATCATCCAGGCGCTCGTGCCGAACATCGACGGCGCGCTCATGAAGGAGTACCTCGAGCTTTCAGACACGCTCGTGCGGATGGAGCTCACGGGCATCGCCATCGATTCGAGTCAGTTGGATCGAACCGAGGTCAGGTTCGCGGCGATCGAGATCGAGCTGCAAGCTGAAATCGAAGCGATGGCCGGGCACGCGTTCAACATCAACTCGTCCGCGCAGCTCGGCAAGGTCTTGTTCGAAGAGCTCGCGCTACCAGTGGTGCTTCGCACGAAGACAGGCTTCAGTACTTCGAACGAGGCTCTCGAGCGGATCGAACACGCCCATCCGATCGTCGAACGCGTGCTGCGCTGGCGCCGGCTGCGACGCCTGCGCGACAGTTGGGTCAGCTCGCTCCGCCGCTGCATCCACGCGGACGGGAGAGTGCATTCGCGCTTTCACCATGCGCGCTCGTTTTCGGGCGAGCTCGTCAACACCAATCCAGATCTCGGCCGCGTCCCCGGCAGGACTCCCGAGATGGCAGAGATTCGGCGCGCGTTCGTGGCGCCACCCGGGCGCTTGTTGATGTCGGTGGACTTCAGCCAGCTCGGGCTCTACGTGCTCGCACATCTCACGAAAGACCCCGCGCTCGTGGAGCCGCTTCGCCAGCGAGCCGACATGCATCGCCTCACTGCATCGGCGGTGCTGGAAAAGCCGGCCGATCAAATCACGCTCGAGGAGCGGCAGATCGGCAAGGTCGTCAACTTCGCGACCTTTGCAGGCCAGGGCGCGAGCGCGCTCGCGTTGCAGTTGGGTGTTACCGCAGCCGAAGCCAAGCAATACATCGCTCGCTTCGACCGCCGCTACGCGCGAGTCCGAGCGTTTCAAGATGAACAGCTTCGCCTCGCAAAGGAGCAGGGCTTCATCGTGACGATCGCCGGCCGACACTGGCCGATCGGAGGCCTCGAGTCACTCGATTCGCAGTTGCGTTCGTACGCCGAACGAATGGCCCGTCGCGGCACGCACGAAGGTTCGGTCGCGGACGTGTCACGTCGGGCGCTGCTAGAGGCAGACCGTGCGCTCCGTCGGGCCGGTTCATCCGCGGTGCCGCTCGTCGAGGTGGTGGATGAAATCCTCTTCGAGGTGGCGGAGTCCGAGGTCGCGGAGGCTGCACGAATCTGCGCGAACGCGATGACGCATGCGTTCGAGTTGGAGGTGCCGCTGGTGGTCGGGGTCGAGGCCGGGAAGACGTGGGCCGACTTGGAGCCGTTGAAATAGGCGAGCCGACCCACGTGACCCATGCGCTCCAGCGAGCTCAGTCCTGGTAGCCAGTGATGTGCGGATCGTTTGGGAACGCGGCGCCTTTCCCGGTTTCGATCAGCGACTTGATGCTCATCAGATAGATCGCCCACTTGGTGCTGCAGTGGTGCATGAACTCCACCGGCTCCTTCCAGCCCTGGTGTTTGAACAGGATCGTGGTGAAGTCCTTGTTCTTCGCGAGGTCGAAGCTCACCTTCGTGCCGATCCAGTCTTCTGGCCCGCCGACCACTTCCCAGAGCACGCGCTTCGCGGGTTCGAGCTCGAGCACCTTCATATCGAAGCCCCCGAGTGTTCCGAAGCGAAACTTGATCACGCCGCCGACGTTGAAGTCACCTTGTGTGTCTGATGTCCACCAGTCGGCAAGACCTTGCCGACTGCTCAACACCTCATAGGTATTCTTGGGAGACGCTTTGACTTCGATTCTGTGTAAGATGTCTGGCATTTGAATTTCTCCGTTTGGTTTGTGGTTTCTGCCTGAATCGCTCAACGCTGCTCGTATTCGTCGTGGCGGCGAAGCCAAACGCCGTTCTCGTTGCGCCCCTTCGAAGCGCGGTCGAGCCACTGGTACACGCCCCAAAGCGTGTCGACCCCGCGCGAGTACGTGGAATAGGTGTGGTAGACAACGCCGTCCTCGCGCGCGAACGCGCTCACACCCATCCGTTCCCGCACGTAGGCCGGCACGTCCGTTCCGGTCATGGCAGCGAACTTCGTCGCCCCGTCGGGTGTCGTCCGAGAGGCTATCGTGGGTCCCTCAGCGCTGTCTGAAGGCAACCCCGCGTCGCGCGCATAGTTGAATTCGATGCGCCCATCACGCTGCTGCGCTTCGGTAAACGAGACGTTGAAGTCGAAGTTGAAGTCGCTGCCGAGCGAGGATGCCCAAGGAAACGTCCACCCCATTCGCTGTTTGAAAGTCTGCAGCCGCGCGACAGGCGCCTGCGAGACTGCCGAAAACGCGACATCGTGATTCGCCAGGTGCACGAACAGGCCGTTGAACCCATCCGCGATCGACGAACACGATGGACACCCGGAGGTGTAGGTCGGTCCAAACATGAAATGGTAGATGAGCAGTTGCGAGCGCCCTCGAAAGAGATCTGCGAGCGAGGCCCTTCCCTCGTCGGTCTCGAATCCATACTCCGCGTCGATGCGGACCCACGGCAGCTCTTGCCGTCGACGGGCCAGCTCATCGCTGCGCCGTGTGAGTTGTTTTTCGGCCTCGAGCAGTTCGAGCCGCGCTGCGAGCCACTCCTCGCGTGTTCCGGTTGCGTGTGAAGTCATCGCTCCTCTCCCTTCGTTTGTGGTCCGGCGTTCGTCCTAGAGAAGGATCTAGCGCCGGAGGTCGAGGGGGTGGGAGTTACAACTCTGTCGGGATTCGGCTGGGTCGCGCGGGCAGCGGGTTTTCTCGAGTCTTCGAGCGCTTCAGGCGACCCAGAACCTTCGCATCAGCTTGCCGGAGCGGGGCGAGAGCGCCTCGTCCGAGAGCACGCCGCCGTTGCGTTCGATGACGGCGATCGAGCCGAGGTTATCGGCGTCGCAGGTGATCAGGACGGGGCGAATTCCGCGTGCGTGTGCTTCCGCCAGTCCCAGCTGTAGCAGCCGAGTGCCGTAGCCGCGCCGACGCAGCGAGGGCCGCACGTCGTAGCCGACGTGACCGCCTTCATCGGTAAGTGCTGGGGTCAAGCGCGCGCGCAAACGCAGACAGCCTACGGCTGCGTCGTCATCGACCAACCAAAAACGTCATCTGAGGAACGACGCCGACAGCGGCATCCTCAACGTTGCGGTCAAGGTCGAGTTTACGCAGATAAGCCGCGAAGTCTGTGATTGCCGGAGCATAGCGAGTCTCGCCAGCGGCAAGGCTTTCGCGGGCCATGGCAACGAATGCAACCTCCCAGTCTGCCGACGGTTCAACGAGTTTCACGGCGTGGTCCAACGGTTCTCAGACCTAGCATACTCCGTCTGACCTATCCCACGTCGCCGCCGTGCTATAGCTCCCCGCCGCCCATGGGTAAGCGCTCCAAGCGTGCCGCACGCTGTCCTCGCTGCAGAGTTCATCTTGAAAGTTGCCTGTGCGCAGAGTTGCCGCTCATCGCGCTGGACACTCACGTCGCTCTCGTCATGCACCATCGCGAACTGGTCAAGACCACCGCGACCGGACCACTCGCCCTCGCCTGCCTGCCAAACAGCACACACCATCTACACGGCCTGGTCGATGCCCCGCTCGACCTCACACACCTGCACGAAGACGGCAAACGCCGCGTGCTCGTACTGTTTCCCGTCGAAGGCGCACGACCTCTCAGCCAAGCGCTGAAAGACGAAGACAGTCGACCCATCACACTGGTCGTTCCAGATGGAAACTGGCGCCAAGCTAGGCGCATCCCCGTGCGCGTCCAAGGCCTCGCAAACGCTGAGTGTGTTGGATTGCAACCCGGACCAGCCAGCGCCTGGGGCGTTCGCCACGAACCGATGGAGGGCGGCCTCGCAACGTTCGAAGCCATCGCGCGCGCCATCGGCGTGCTGGAGAATCCCGAGGCACAAGCGCGTCTGGAAGCCGCGTTCGCTCGCATCGTGCGCGTCACCCTCGCAGCAAGCGGTCGGGCTGCTGCAGTAGACTCCACTGCCGCTGAGACGATGCACGAGCCACCCGCAGCCATCAGCGGCGGCGAGCCAGACGCACTGGAAGTCGTCTATCGCGACGCACATTTGGTTGCAGTCAATAAGCCCGCGGGTGTTCCCTCTCACCACGGATGGTCGCGCGACGTGCTCCCCGCACTGCAGCGCGTCCGCGATCAGATTGGGCAACCCGTGTATCCGGTTCATCGGCTCGATCGCGCCACCAGCGGTCTGCTGCTATTTGCACTGAGCTCGGAAGTCGCGCGGGACATGCAAGGCGTTCTGGCTGCGAGCGACAAACGGTATCTCGCACTGTGTCGTGGCCACGATGAAGAGTTGACGCAGGTCGATCATCCGCTCGCCAAAGAGCCTGGTGCCGAACGACGGGCCGCCGTGACGGACTTTCGTTGGCTCGGCACGTTCGAGCGGTACGGCTTGTACGAAGCACGGCCGCGTACCGGGCGAACGCATCAGATCCGCCGCCATCTCAAGCATGTCTCACAACCTATCGTGGGGGATGTCCGGTACGGCAAAGGGGAACATAACCGGCTCTTTCGAGAGCGCTTCGGGTTCCATCGGCTCGCGTTGCACTGTCACCACATAGCCTTCGTCCACCCGCGAGGAGCCCAGCGAATCGAGCTGAACGCGCCGCTCGACCAAGACTTCACGCGGTTGCTCGAATCGATCGGTCTGAAGCCGGGCTGAGGCCCACCACGGGTCGCCAAAAACAAGCACCGCGCCGAGCAGCGGATGGCTGCGGGCGCGGCGCTTTCATGCACTGCAGTATCCGGAGGATCGAACGAGCCTTCGCCGAACCCAGCCGTCAGCGGCTAGTTTTCCGCGTTCTCAACATCGAGCTCGTTGACATCACCCGAGTCGATCTCGGGGATTTCGTCCGAGTCGAGTGGACCGGCGTCGCCCGCGTCGATCGCAGGGCTTTCGCCCTCCCCGAACAGAGGTTGAGGTCCAGCGGACAGCGGCTTCATTCCCAACACGTCGACGCTCGCTCCGGCGTAGTTGATGTTGCCGCTGGCGTCGCCCAGCGCGAGCTCCAGCGTGTAGAACAGCGTGCCGCCACTGGCGTCCGGCGCACGCTCGAAGCGGAAGTCCGTGATCGCTGCGCCCATCTGCTCGACGTGATGATCCGTGCACAAATAGCCGAGCTCCCAACCGGTCAGTATCGGCACTGCATAGGCGTAAGGCACGTTGTCGATCCGAAACTGCTGGACCGTCGGGGTGCTGTCACCCACTGCGGTACAGAAGGAATCCGAAGCCATCGGGGTCAGCGAAACGGAGTTCGTGCGCGTTTTGAAGCCTTGCGGTGTTTGGACGGAGACCTCGACGGGGTGGTACTGCTGCGGACTCGAATACGTCATCGTCGAGACCAGCTCCGCCGCATAGTAGTCATTATTGTCACCGTTGTCTTTGAACAGCGCGCGCGAGGTCCAAGCCATTTCACCGGTGCCGCTCGAGTAGTGCTGACCGTAGTCGAACCCTGTCTGAATGACGTGCCGATCGCCGTGATCGTCCCACATCATGGCGAAGCCTTGAGGCAGCACGACTCCGCTGCCGTACGAGTTTCGAGCTGCGCCTGAGATCAGGTGCAGCGCCGTACTGTTGCCTGGATCCGAAGGCCGAATGAATGCACGGCCCCGCTCTCCGGCGACTGCGTCGAAACCGCTGCTCGATCGAGTCCAGCCCACGATCGTATACGAGTAACACCACTCGTAAGGGTCGTCGCCATTCTGATCGCTCAGAACGCCGCCGGCTTCCCACTGCAACTGCAGGCCGTCGAGTTGCCGAGACTCATTGATGTTCACGATGGCGGAGCCGAAGCCTTGGACGTGGTGGTCGCCGTTCTGGTAGCGCAGTTTCCAACCGTTCATGAACACGGTTGCACTGTCCGCGTACGCAGCCGGCAGGGTTTCCGACTGTTGGATGCGAAATGCGAACTGTTTGCTGTCTGCCGCGCGCGGTGCACTAACGCAGCTCTGACCGTGCAACACGCGCAACTTGCCCGGGGCTTGGTAGACGATCTGACGGGTGTCGGAGCCAGGCTGGACAATCGGTGCCATGTTCAGCGCACACGTGATGAAGTCCTCCGTCGCGTTAGGTCCACATGCCGCCGCGACGGGTGAGCTGAATCCGCAGCCGCTCGCTGCAGCTCCGAGTGCGCCGAGGCACGCGAGCGCAGTCCAGATCGTGCTGGAGTTACGCAGGGTTCGCGTAGAAAGGATCTGTGCTCCGCCGTCCTCAGCCGGGCGTCGCGCGTGCAACTGATAGTCTCGCATTCGAGTGTCTCCAAGATGAGCTCCGGCGTCGTGCCGTCTCGTAAGGAGACAAACGTAAAACCGCGCCGAAACCGGACACGGCTCGCACAGCCATGTTGCTCAGCTCACTGGCCTGAAAAATATATGCGCCGCAACGCGCGGTCCTGGCCGGCATCGAAGTAACCGGTTCCGGGCTCGATCCAGCTCGCGTCTTCGAGCAAGTGCTTGGTTCGTTCAGCTGCGACGCCAGAGTCCGCACCCGCAAACGTCAGTGACTCGCGAAACGCGTAGTGCGAAAACAACCGCATGAACTCGCCGAGGTAGATGTCCGCGACCGAAGCATTGCCGCGAATGATCAACATGTTTTCATCATTGTCGGTCGTCGATGCAGCTGAAAAATTCGCGGACCCTACGATCACGATCGGTTCCGACCCGAGCGGATCGATCAGCAGATATTTCGTGTGCACGTACAACACGTGCGCCTCGACCACGATGCGATCGAGCTCCTCGAGCCAGCGATCGAATGCATTCAGCTCGATACGATGGCCGACTGAGACCACGACGTTCGGCAGCTGGCGGATCCGATCGACGTCGTCGGCCTGCTGCTTGTACTGCGCGCCGTTGCCTTTCTTCTCCATGAGGGCAAAGCGCAAGACGTTCGACGGTCCACCTTCGTAGGCACGCACGAAGCGGTCGTTCATGCCAAACGCGAACGTTCCGAACATCGCGCGCTGCGCTTCGGTCGCCAGCTTCGCGTACCAATCGAGGGCCTTTAGGTCTGTGCGCGGCGAAAACACGACTGAAGTCTCTCGACTCCAAGGATCGGGCTGCGCCTTCGAGATTGCCTCCACATCACCCGAAGTCGGCTTGCGCGTCTTGTCCGCATCGAGCACGCGCCAATACTTCAAATATTGATCGGCCACGTCCGTGTCTCGCACCACGTGCGCATTGTTCGAGTGTCCGTAAATGCCGTTCTGAGTGAGGTTCGTCGATCCCGTCCAGACTTCACGCGCTTCATCGCCGCGACAAAACACGAGGAACTTGTTATGCGCAAAGCCGCCCGAGTGCTCGCGCGGCTTCACGAGCGCGTCGATGCCCGCACCGGCGAGCGCCTCTTCGTTGGCTTCGGCCGCACTGTCGCTGTCGTAACGAACCTGTACGGTCACGCCGCGCGCGGCTGCAGCCGCAAGCGCATCGAACACCTGCGAGTTCTGAAACTCGAAGAACGCTCCGTACAACGCGTCGCCACTTTGCGTGCGCGTGATGAACGCCATCAGTTCTTCGAACAAACCGCGCGACAGCCAATCGAACGCAGACTGCCCGATCTCGTCCGGTGGCCGGTTTTGAAAGCGCCGTGCGTACTCTTGCGACGCGACTGCACCGCGATTGAAGAACACGGCATGCTTGCCGACTTCGATCGATTCAGTCGTGACTGTGAGATTCACCTCTGCGTACGCTTTCGTCTGACCCGGCATGCCCTTCATCGCCACGATGCGATACGTGTAGGTCTGTCCGGGCGACACCGTGAAGTCCGCCCACTGAAACGTCTGGAACGGATGCGTGAACGACGAGACCTGCACGCCAGGTGCCGGATCGGGAGTCACGCTGGCAAAGGTCTTCGTGCCTTTGAGCCAGTTCGTCTCGCCATCAGAGTTGCGCGTGCGACGGATCCCAAAGCCCAACACCGGCTCGCTGCGGATCACGTCCGCGGGCAGGTCCCAGCCCAACAACACGACGTGGTTGCCAGCCACTGCCAACGCGGTCAACCCGTTACTCGCTTCGCGAACGCGCATGTCGACTCTCCGGGACGGAGTGTGGAGCAACAAACATAGCGCCTCGCACGACGCGAGAGGTGGTCGACCTCACATCGCTACAGATCTGTAACTTGTGTCCCGGGGACGCAACACAAACAGCTAGTTCCCGCAGCCATCCGCGGCAGCTTCGATGCGAGAGCGCCGAGCCAACTCTAGCCCGCGCGCGCGTAGCGACTCGGAGGCTGGCCCACGTGCCGGCTGAACGCTGTGCTGAAAGTGCTCGCCGAACCGTAGCCGACGCGCTCGGCGACCTCGGCGATTCCGACATCTTGACGACGGAGCAGATCCCTCGCGACAGCCATGCGCCACGCGAGCAGGTACTCCATCGGAGCCACGCCCACGGTGCGGCTGAACCGCTCGAAGAACGCGGAGCGCGAAAGCGCCGCAGTCTTCGCCAGCTGAGCGACCGTCCACGGACGCGCGAACTGGGCGTGCATTTGCCTTATTGCGGGGGCGAGCCGCGTGTCGGCCAGCCCGCGTAGTAGCCCCGGCGGTGCATCTTCAGCTGGAGCCGCCCGCAACGCCTCGATGAGCAACACCTCGACGAGGCGCGTGAGCACGAGGTCGCGACCCGCTCTCTTCTCGATCGATTCATCACCGACGAGCCGCACCAATGTCGACAGCCGCTCGACACCGCGCACGTGCACCAGCGCCGGCAGCAGCGACACGAATAGTGCTGCGTCAGGCGAGTCGAAGACGAAATAGCCACCGAGGATCCGCACATCCGGCCGGCCTCCGCGCGTGCCGTGGCGAACTTCACCAGTCGCCGCAGCCATCCGCTTCGGGTCGACCGGCTGCGGCTCGACCGGCTCGAAGCCCGTCATCGTGAATCCCGGCGTCGCCGGCAGCAGCACGAAGTCGCCCGCCTCGAGCGCGAGGACACGCTGGCCGTCGACCGCGAGACGACAGCTGCCCTCTAACACGGCACAGAAGCTCGGCTGTCCAAACTCCGAATAGCGAACACCCCAGCGGCCAGCGCCGCTGATGCGCTTGGAAAACACAGTGCGCGGCTGTAGCAACGCGATGACTTCCGACAACGGATCATTCATGGTCTGGACTCTCGCAAACGAAATGTGGACCTTCCATCATCGATAGTCCAGCCAGCTGCCACTACGTTTCTCTCATGGACGCCGCGTTCCTCGCGGCAAAGGAGAAACGCCATGAAGACGGTACTGATCACGGGTTGTTCTTCGGGCTACGGCCTCGAGACCGCGCGCCACTTCCACGCGCAAGGCTGGAACGTGATCGCCACCATGCGCACGCCGCGCGAGGACGTGTTGCCCCGATCGGACCGGCTACGTGTCGTCGCGCTCGACGTGACGGATCCCGGCAGCATCGCGGGTGCGATCGCTGCAAGCGGCCCGATCGACGTGCTCGTCAACAACGCCGGCATCGGCCTCATGGGCGCCTTCGAGGCGACGCCGATGCGCACGGTGCGCACGGTGTTCGAGACCAACACCTTCGGCGTGATGGCGATGACTCAGGCCGTCCTGCCGCAGTTCCGCGCGCGGAGATCGGGAATGGTGGTGAACGTGACCTCGAGTGCGACGCTTGCGCCGATGCCGTTGGTGGCCGTGTACACCGCGAGCAAGATGGCGATCGAAGCGTTCACCGCGTCGCTCGCGTTCGAGCTCGAGGAGTTCGGTGTGCGAGTGAAGCTGGTCGAGCCGGGGTACGGCCCAGGCACCAGCTTTACGAGTAACGGCGGGTCTCGCATGGAAGGGCTGTTCCCCGAGGCGTACGCGCCGTTCGCGCAGCGCATTTTCGCTTCACTTGGCCAGCCGACCGCGGTGACGAGTCCGTCCGACGTGGCCGAGGTGGTGTTGCGTGTGGCGAACGACGCGTCAGCCCAGCTGCGTTTCCCGGCCGGTCCGGATGCGGTGGCGCTCGCGCAGGCGCAGGCGCAGGCGAAACACTAGCCGGTTTGTCTCGAGGCTCTCAGCGCCGGATGCTGGGAGCATGGAAACGACAAATTCGAAGGTATGGTTCGTCACGGGCAGCTCTCGCGGTCTCGGTCGCGCAATCGTCGAGGCCGCGCTCGACGCAGGGCATCGCGTCGTCGCCACCGCGCGCAAGCCGGCCGATCTCGATCACTTCCTCGGGCGCTACGGCGATCGCGTGAAGGCGGTCGCGCTCGACGTCACGCAACCCGAGCAATGTGCGCGCGCGGTGGACGAAGCAGTCGCGGCGTTTGGCCGCCTCGACGTGGTCGTCAACAACGCGGGCTACGCGAACACGGACTCGGCAGAGAACATGTCGCTCGATGACTTTCGCGCCCAGCTCGAGACCAACTTCTACGGCGTGGTGAACGTGACACGCGCCGTGCTGCCCGTGATGCGCAAGCAACGGAGCGGACGCATTCTCCAGATCAGCTCGATCGGCGGACGTCGTGGCGGCACGCCGGGATTGAGCGCATATCAGGCGGCGAAGTTTGCCGTCGCGGGCTTCAGCGAGGTCGTCATCAACGAGGTCGCGCCGCTCGGCATTCAGGTCACGATCGTCGAACCGGGCGGCTTTGCCACCGACTGGGCCGGCAGCTCGATGAAGGTCTACGACGTGAAGCCCGACTACGAGGCGACGGTCGGCGCGACGACCAAGCGGCTCCGAGGCAACCCCGGCGCGACGCGTGGTGTGGCCGCGAAGGCCGCGAAGGTGTTGCTCGAGCTAGCGTCGATGGAGAAACAACCGCGGCGCCTGCTCCTCGGGAGCGACGCGTACGTGCTCGCGAAGGTCACGCTGCAGGAGTTGGCCGAAAGCGACGATGCGAACCGCGCGCTCAGCGTGAGCACCGATGCGGATGGGGTGCCGGATTTCGCCGAGACGGATGTGGGGAAGCAGATGTTGAAGCTGCATCGGGCGTGAGAGGTGGGTGCTGGTTTTGGTTTTGCGTAGGGAGTCAGGCGAGGCTGATCGGGCCTCACGGACGTGGCACGCCGCGTCCGCAGAGTTGCGAGCCGCGGCGCGGCTCGCTGTTGTACAGTCCCAGGATGCGCAGAAGAATGAACGTGCCTCGACCCGGGCACCTCGATCTGTCGAAACTTCTCCCCGGACTGCTCGCGATTTTCGCCGTCGCTTCGAGCGTCGCCGCTCTCGGCTGCACCGTTCGTTCGCGGCGACCCGACGGCCCGCAGCGTGAAGCACAAGAGCTCGCCGATGCGCTGAGCGACGAAGCGGTCGACTGCACGCGCGAACACACACCCGAAGGAAAGGGCCAAGTGATCATCGCAGCGGATATTTCACGCGCGGGTGAGCGGACGGAAGTCCGTGATGCGGGCAGCTCGGCTGGCTGCGACGCAGTGATCGAATGCATTCGAGGACGCGCGAGCGAGAAGCTCCGCAACCCACGCACCACACCTGCGCCGTTCGTGCGCATCAAGCTTCCGCTGCCGCTCGTGACCTCCGAGATCACGTACGCGTTCGTGCAGGAGCTACCCAGCGCGGAGCCCACGCCGTAACTGAGCGACGCCAACGCTACGCCGGCTCACTTCACGATCTTGCAGAAGCTCGGAAACCCCGCTGGCAGAGCTGATACGTAGGGGCTCGGCTTGGTGTTGTACGGATGGTCGGCCAAGAACTGCAGGGCCTTGCCGCCAACGCCCGCGCGCGTGAACCAGCCGCCGATGTGATCGCCGTTGTCATCGCAGTCGATGGCGAAGCCGCCGAGCTTCACGATCTCACCCTCGATCGCGATGGTGCCGTCGTGGAAGTCGAGCCCGAGCGAATCTTGTCCCTGCGCCCCGTGCGCACCAATGATCGCCGGTACGTGACTCGGGTCTTGAAGATTGCCTGCGCCGAAAGGCTTGCCGCCGGAGTAAACGATGCCGCTCGCGACGTAGTTCGACCGAGCGAAGACAGCAGCACCCGTCTCCAAGCCACCAGCGCTGTACCCCGAAACGTGGATGCGAGCGGTGTCGATGATGCCCTTCTCGACACCACATGCCACGAGCTGATCCATCCCCTCGAGGTCGCCCGTATACCAGATGGTTCCGGTGTTAGTTCCCTTGCCGTTCGAAGTGTCCCAGGACCCCACGAGACCGCCTTTAGTTCTGACACCTGACGTCGCGCCGGGGAGCCCCTGGTCGACTTCGCCAGGAACGGTGCCGGTGCCGTGGAAATAGAAGTACGCGGGACCGGGTGAGCTTCCGACCCAGATGCGCACCTTCGCGCCGGCAACAGTCACTGTGCCGTCGACGAGCATGGGGCACGTTCCGCTGACTTTCGGCAGCTTGTCCGTGGGCGGCTTCGTCGCATTCGGATCCGTCGGTATCGGAGGCATGCCAGCCACCGGAATGCCGGCTGCACCGCCTCTGCCTGCGGGCGGCAACCCT
>Ga0193752_1000395_pt1 | contig 42862 bp, 37 predicted proteins | sample H1c1metaG_FD_144924 | JGI IMG/M metagenome (GOLD analysis project Ga0193752, IMG submission 144924) | Soil microbial communities from a riparian zone of the East river system, Colorado, United States - H1c1 | ecosystem: Environmental > Terrestrial > Soil > Riparian zone | place: USA: East River...
GCATTTATATTGATGTCAGCTGTAATCTATGTTATTGCGACTATTTTTAAAAAGGGAGTTGAAATCCAAAACGAAAACGATTTAACTGTTTAAGCTATGCCAATCATTGTAAATTTAGATGTGATGATGGCAAAACGAAAAATTTCTCTGAATGAACTTTCTGAAAGAGTTGAATTGACATTATCTAATCTTTCTATCTTAAAGACTGGAAAAGCAAAGGCAATCCGATTTAGCACATTAGAAGCTATTTGTAAAGCCTTAGATTGCCAACCAGGTGATATTTTGGAACACGTAAGTGACGAAAAAAGAACAACGCATTAATTTCTTTCATTCTTTCCAGGACTGCCATCCGAACTAATTAGAATTATACCTGTGGAGTTATTACTCTACAGGTATGTGCTAGTATGTCTTTCGATTTTTGTATTCTTCTGTAACTCAATGGGGACGAGTCTCCCGTTCGAATCCCTGAAATCCCCGCGGGACCACAGAAAATTGATATAACGCTTTGCAGGTTATTTACTTGCAAAGCTTTTTTTTGCCAGGTACAACATAGGTAAAACATTAGGGCATAAATTGATTCTTTGTTCACAGAAAATCTCCATCGCTTTATCCAGTTCGCAGTCTAAAATCTTCGGAAAGATCTCCAGGTTTAATAGGGTTGTAGCGTTTCATACTGATCATTATAATGGTGAATGCAATGGTTACCCGACTGCGGGCCGTTCAAAATATGCCTACTGACGTTCTAACTCAATGGACAAACAACGAGAAATAATATATTTTTTACCTTTTTAGATCCACCTGTAAGGGGTTATAGAATTGACACAAAAAATTTTTGCGTCGATTTTTACTTTGCGTCTTTAGGTGGGGCTTTTCATTTAAAGTAGAATGTACATTATTTCCTACCATCCTTCCATTGTCCCACGCAATAGTAAAAAATAATTTTGTGCTACTTCCATATTTAGGAATAAGGGTAGCCGAAAACTTTATAGAGTAGGCATTTAAAAAAATATTTTAAAAATGACAAACCTCCGTGGTATGAATTTCCACAGCGAAGCAAAAGCAGTTGAAGCTTCGCATAAATTGATCGAACTGGAATCGTTCGGCGACATCTCAATATTTGAAAAAGGAATTATAAGAAAAGATGCCTTCGGGGAAATTTCTGTTGAGCAGTCAGAAACTACTGATGGCGTTCGAACTATTTCAGGTATAAAAGAAAAGAATAACAAGTGAAATACCAATATCAGTAAAGGCAGATGACTCATATGCTTAAATGTAAGAAAATACCTTCTCCTTCGATCTTGTGATATTACCAAAGCATAGCACAAGTGTACCCTGATAATAATTATTGGATGTCCAGCCAGTATTTCATCTGAGTTTATTCATCGGCTTTCATACCAGTAGGCTTCCTGATCGTCTTTATGATCTTCGCCACCAGGGAAACTGTCACTGCGAGGACAAAGAAAGTAATGATATATTTTAACCAGGGTTGTAAGAATGGCAGGCTACCTATCAGATATCCCGCCTGCACGAACAACGATATGAAGATCAACAATCCTATAATATTTAAAATGAGGCATCGTTGCAATTATTCGGTTTTGCGACCGAGCCTAGTAAGAAAACTGAGTAAAAAGAGAGCTGACCCCATTCTAAATCCTTATTTTGTTGCATCCTTCCACAACAGTCAAGGTGCCGTTTGCAGGAGCACATCGTGCGCTCGTAATTGTATATTGGTAAGTTCCAACTTCGAGCAAAATATATCCGCCGACTTGATTTACACATGTCGCAGGCGGGCTCACAGGATAATATTCCGAAATAATGGTTTGTTGTCCTGTGCTCAGTGTAATAACAACGTTTCCGCATCGAGGAATAACGCTCGCATCACTAATATAGAAAAGTACACCACCCTTTTTGGGTGGGAAGACACAGCAGGAATTACATGCTAGATCTGCATCTAAATCGTAATTTGTAGCACTTCGATCCATACAACCGATACGGTCCTCGTCACTACCACATGAGTTCGTTGAACATAGTATTGCAAAAGCGATTAAGGAAATCATTAACTTTTTCATATTTGTAGTTTAAAAATTATCATCGGCGAAATCTTTTTAAGTATATAAACATTTTTCTTAACACCTTTCGCCTGAATATGCAATTTGAAACGAACTCTAGTGGTTGGATAAATAACATTATGGAATGATAATGACTTTCAAGGTTACAGGAGCTATGAGAGAAGGATTCGTAGAAGAAGCGACCTGAATACCTACCTGTCCCGGCAAAACATAGTACATGTAATTAACACCACTTACAAAAAATGGCATTTCCGTACTCAGGTTACTCTGCATCCAGGTTACCGATACAGTTCCTTTGTTTATTATATCAATGTTAATGAGTGGAACTGTTAGAGTGAGTGACCAGGCACCTGAATTGAATGACCAATTATTCGCACCAGGTGAAAATAGTAAAGCTTGTGCGTTAACACTTCCCGGAGGACCTGCAGGTCCAGGCAAACCCTGTGGTCCCTGAGCACCTATTGGTCCCTGCGGACCGATGGGCCCTTCCTTGGTGCAGGCCCCACAAAATGTAGTAAAAAAAAACAGAACACTGGTTAATGATTTCAGAGGTATTTTATTCATGACTTATTTTTTAAAGAGTTAGAGTCTAAGGCTTCGAACTGATTTATGTTAACCATGACCTGTCAGGTACAGTTTATTTAGTTTGAGTGTGGTTTCCGTTTGGGATATAAATTGTATACAGTCCATTTAATAAACCTGGCCATTCTCTCTTAGTGTCGAATTCAATGACCTCCACAGTTAATCTTGCATTCAAAGGCCCATTAGCATAAAGATATCTACCACTCCGGCATAATATCCTCATAGTCGAGCTTTGTATCCGGACCTTACATCATTTTAGTTGGAACCGCATCATTTCGATTGGTTGTTCTGAAGATTTATCCATTCAAACCAAAGGAAAATCTTCAAAGCGTATGTTGTAAACAGCAGGACCGACTCCATAATTTGTGATAAATTCAATACTACGCCGGAGTGAAATGGTAAGGGTTCAGTATTAGATATATCAGATGTTTCCAGTATCAAATTCTTCCATAGAATAAATCGCTTTGAGAATGCGTTGTAAAAATACCAAACGCGGATTAGCCTCACAATCGCAATTTTCTATGATTTTTAAATCGTACTACCAGATTTATAATAGAAGACGTTTAATGAAATTTGGCAGCTATCTCAGCACGAGAGTGTATGTTGAGCTTGTTGTAAGTGTTTCGTGTATGGGTAAATAAGGTTTGCATGCTTATAAAACATGTATCGGCAATCTGCTTATAAGATTTACCTGCGATAAGTAGTTCCAGTATTTCCTTTTCTCGTTTAGTAAGATTGTATTGTTCTAATTTCTGCTGACGATCGGTCTCTTTTCTGTTAAAGTAATCAAGCATTTTTCTGGCAATCTTTCCATTTATTATGCTTTCCCCATTGTAGATGGCAGTAATAGCCTCGACAATTTTTTCAGGAGAATCTTTCTTGAGTAAATACCCGTCGGCGCCTGCTTTTACAGATCCGAATATTTTTTCTTCATCCTCAAAAACAGTCAGCATAAGGATTCCGGCGCCTGGTATTCTTTGCCTTACTAAAGCTGCCCCTTCAATACCGGTTATCCCGGGGAGGTCTATATCAAGAATAACTACATCAGGAGAGGTATTCAATAATCCATCTATATTCAGCAAACTTTGAACTGTATAAACTAAAAGCAAGTCGGGCCTTGAACCAATCAGTGCCTGCAGTGCCTTTAAGTAAGAGAGATTATCTTCAACAACTGCAACTCGTATCATGCTAATAAAAGTAAGGGTTCCAATATTCAAAAAAAATACCAGTTTTATGTTAGACAAGAGGAATGCGAATAGAAATATTTACACCGCCATCATTACCTGAATTGATGGTTAAAGATCCATTTACTGAATGAATTCTATGCTTAATATTTTCTAGACCGTTTCGTTGCATATTACTGGTTGCCGGATCAAACCCTTTTCCATTGTCTGCGACGGAAATTTGCAAATATCCGGATTGCCGGAAAAAACTTATTTTGATGCTATCACAGCCGGAATGTTTTACAGCATTGTTCACCAGCTCTTTTAGAATCATATACAAGTGATGTTTCGTATCGGCAGAAAACTTTTGAGTTTTACTATCCGCATCTTCCTGGACCGAGAAAAATATTTTTTTTGAATTGGCAAGGGGTTCAGCATAGGCCATAATTCTGTAAATGACACTGCCAATAGTATCGTATTTCGGATTTATCCGCCAAACCAGATCATCTAATTTGCCCACCACCTCATTTACATTGGTACTAATCGAATCAAGATATAGGTCTTTATTCGTTTCTTTTTTTGCCAGGCCCGTATATATAGAAATGCTGCTAAGCGTTGAACCAATTTCATCATGCAGATCAGATGAAATTCGTTGGCGCTCATTTTGCAATAGAAGTTCATTCTCTAGTAATCGTTGCTTTTTTCGTAACTGATACCGGCTTACTGACCTGCTAACAAAATATACAGCTACGGCAAAAGCAATAAGGGCGAAGGTCCGAAACCAAAAGGTTTGCCACCAGGGGGGGCGGATCGTAAACACATACGAATATTCATTGCTCCAATCACCACGATAATTCATGGCCCTTACTTTGAAGGTATATTTACCGGGCGAAAGATTGCCATACGATGCAGTTGAATAAGTGGTTAAAACACTTTTAGTTTTATCAAGCCCCACTAATTGAAACTGATACTTTATATTTTGTGGCTGGTCTGTTGTAATCGCTACGAAATCAAAACTGAGACTGTTATTTTCATAATCAAGATTCAAATTATTTGGTACGCCGTACCACCGGCTTAAGGTATCAAAACTGAAGTTTTGAAAAATTACTGCATTATTTAATAGAAATGATGAGTCGGGCTTCTGTTTCAATCCAGACCAGTCTATCGTTTGATTGGAGATTCTTATCGCAGTGATCTGAATATTAAAGGGATTAGATTTTGGCTCATCTTGTGCAGGATCGAAATATGTAATTCCATTGTTGGTGCCGACATATATTGTTCCTGTACTTGCTTTTATCATTGCATTTATATTAGCTCCAACTCCGAGAAATCCATCTGAATATGTGTAATTACTGAAAAAAATATCATCTTCCCTGATTTGTCCTGATTTCACTCGACCCGAAAGGAATGCTGATTTATCTGGTGACAATTTGCTTAGCCCATTATTAGTGCCAAGCCATAAATTACCGAGATCGTCCTGCGTAATGCTCATCACTACGTTATTAACTAAACCTTCTTCTTCAGTCAAACGCGTAAGATTATGGCCGTCGTATTTTACCAGCCCTTTGTCGCATCCAAACCATAATATACCAGATGGATCCTCATACATGCAATTGAAAGATGCCTGTAACGAATTATCGGTACTGGTAAGTTGATCAAAACGATATCCATCATACCTGAGAATGCCTGCCGAAGTGCAAAACCAAATGTTACCTTTTTGATCCTGAGTGACGGCATATATTTTTTTTGCCTCCTTACCATGGTGAAATAAATTCGTGAAGGAATTTCCTGTATATTTTGAAACACCATCATCCGTGCCAAACCAAAGAGCCCCGAGGCTATCTTCCATGATATAATTAACATCTTCATGAACTAATCCCTCATCTTCAGTAAAATAACTGAATGATTCGCCATCATATTTCGCGACTCCTTTGTAAACGGCAAACCAAAAATTACCATCTTTGTCCTGGCAAATGCTTTTCACTTCATTTTGAAATAATTTCTGATCCCCTGTTATAACTTTCAGTTTAGTTCCATCGTAAATTGAAATCCCACCTCGCCAGGTACCTGCCCATAGGTCACCTTTTTTATCTTCAAATAAACTGAACACATAGTTTTTCTTCAGGCCTTCACTCTGCGTTAGATGTGTGAATGAATGTGAGTTATACTTTAAGACGCCTCCACTGCCGGTGCCAACCCAAACTTTACCTGAATTGTCTTCCAGCAAACAGAAAATGTTGTCGTTGGTTAGTCCCTCTTTTTCTGTAAAATTTAAAAACCATTTTCCGTTATATTTTATAAGTCCATCTCCTGTTCCTATCCAGATGTTACCTTCTTTATCCTCAATTAAACTGTTAACCTGATCATTTATCAGACCTTCTTTCAATGTCAAATGTTCAAAGGAATTTCCATTAAATATTGAAATGCCACCATCGGGTGTACCCAGCCATATTTGTCCTTTTTTATCTTCCAACAATGATATTACCGCATTCGAACTCAATCCTTCTGCCCGGGTATAATTGGTAAAAGAAATTCCATTAAATTTTGAAAGACCACCCTTAGTTCCCAACCAGATATTTCCAGCTTTATCTTTAAGGATAGTTTCAACAGTTGGATGCACCAGACCGTTCCGGTGAGTATAGTTGATAAATGAATGGCCATCATATTTTGAAAGACCTCCCCAAGTCGCCATCCATATATTGCCAAGGGAATCCTCTACCATTCCACTAACAACATAATTACTAACCAGTCCATCACTTACCGTAAAATTTGTAAACGAGTAGCCATCGTACTTTGATACACCTCCGCCGTTGGTTCCAAACCATATATTTCCTTTGCTGTCCTGGAACACACTCCTCACGTCGTTATAAACCAGGCCTTGCTCTGTAGTGAAATTCGAAAAAGATTTGCCGTCATATCTTGTTACACCTCGTGAAGTGCAGATCCAGATATTGTCAAGTTTATCCTGCAACAGATCTGTGACTGTCTCACTTTTTAAACCGTGTAATTTACCCCACGAAGCAAAAGTAAAAGGATTCGGAGTCTTCGTATCCATCTCTTTTGGTGTAAAAGGGTCTGGCATTCCAGAAGGAATGGGTTTTTCAAAAACGCGAATATTTTGTGGTTTTAAAAAGCCTTCTGTCCCTGGTGTACAGATGTTAGGTTGTTTAGCGGGGGTGATTTTAGAAGAAGAAGGCCAAATCATATTATTTGCTATCTGAATATTGACTGCCTTCTCCGCACGAAATCTTCTAACTTTGTCTTTGTTTACAGGAACCACCATAAGATCATTTACACTATCGAGAGAGATAGGTTGAAATCTGGCTTCCGAAATTATAAGAGGAAAGCTTCGCGCTGGAATTTCTTCATTCTTTTGCTGACAAGATTGAATTATCTGCATGGTAAAAATGATAATGAGTGCTCTATTTAGCTTTAACTGCTTCATCGACCCAAAATTTCTTTGATTTGATAGGCAGATCCATATAATTGGTTTTATGCTATTGTTGTAACCTTTGATACAACCAATTGCTGCGAAGCAATTTAGTATTAAACTTAACGATAATTTAATTATCATGCGGGTTGACTTATATATTTGGCCATAATAGACAAAATTGAAAAGTATAACTAAACTTGTATCGCATAATAAATTGAGAACGTCTTATACATTCGCTTTCCTGTTCCTTTGTATACCGCTCGGCCAGCTGTCGGCGATGATGTTAACGAAATTAATTTATGGCATCAGCTCTGTAGAAATGCTTGACATTTTGGGAAACCCTGGTACCGCTGATAATTCACAGCTCCTGGTTCTCGCCTTTTTCAATTCGTTATTTAGCTTTATACTCATTCCGATGGCTTACCTTTCAATGGTCAACAAAGCATCGATAACAGAGTTATACCCTAAAAATCGAATCGATGTATTCGCTTTTCTATTATCCATATTATCAATAATTGCCATCGCTCCATTTATAAGTTTTGTAATAAAACTTAACTATAGTATTGAGCTTCCTGTCTGGCTGTCAGAATTTGAACGAAACATTAAGGCAAGTGACGCAAGAAGTAAGGAAATGACCAGTGCATTGCTCGCTCTTAGAACCCCAACAGATTTAATTGCAGTGATAGTTGTGATGGCAATCGTCCCAGGAATTTGTGAAGAGGTTTTCTTTCGTGGTTTCCTTCAGATCCAGCTTCAGAATGTACTGAAAAACGAACACTATGCAATCCTGTTTGCTTCCGGTTTGTTCAGCTTATTCCATTTTCAATTCTACGGCTTTTTTCCAAGACTAATTTCAGGTGCGTTGTTAGGCTACATTTTTTTTTGGTCAAAAAATATTTGGTATCCAATTGCAGTCCATATTTTCAATAATCTGATAGCACTTCTATTGTACAACTTTTCTGAAGAAAACATGAAAAATTCAATGAATCATTGGTTTGTATTGATAATTCTCGCGTCTTTTTCAGTAATGATAACGGTTTGGATCTTGATTTCTGTTCGAAAAAAGATTTATAGAACACCACAGATGGACCATTGATAACATCGCCAGGCCTCCGTTTAGCGGCCACATTAACACACAGCTGCAAGGTGATGGCTGGCAAAAGGAATCTGATCAGGCTAGATGTAATTCAAACTGCACTATACAGAATTGCAGATCATGATAAAAAGCTTGATAAGAAAAAGTTGGATGAAATAAAAAATAAGATTCTGCAACAGGATTTTTTATTTCATTTCAAGCTAAAAAAATTTCCTAACTCCAGGGATAGAAAGTTAATCGCATTTAATGTTGTAAATCCTTTAATGGATAGGTTTATTTATTATGTTTCCGCAGAACGCGACGGTGTAGAAATCCATAAGATTGAAGTTTACCAGGGGATCACAGATCTTTATTACTATTCCATGTTTTTCCAAACTGGAAAGTGGAAAGATGAAAATACATTGATATTGCCTGGCAAGAAGAATGAAGTTGAAACACATGTTAAATTTGACCAACAAAGAGCTCAGCATATCAATTTAACGCAACATCCTCATCCTCCAATGTTTCAAATGATGAGAGCTAATGTTGATAAAAAGGAAAAAGATCTGGCTCTTAAGAATTGGTTTCAAAGCCTTCCACCAAATATTGCCTCGATCATCACAGATGAACCTAAATTAGATTTGTGAAGCAATAAGGGTGGCCATCAATATATTGTTATGCAAAAAGATGAATTATCGTGGGACTTTGCAATGTCATGGAAGAGAAATATCTTTCAAGAAGAATGATCAACGAGCCGTTTAAAAACCCATAATATGACAATTTCCAATTCAAGTGCAATTCAACTCAAGCCATCAGAAACTTCTTCAAAAGATGACTTTGATTTTCTATTGGGCTCATGGGTAATATACAATGAGAAACTTAAATCCAGGCTAACCGGGTCAAACGAATGGCTGGAATTTCAGGCCACCGGGACGATGCGTAAATTATTGCATGGGTTAGGCAATATCGACGATTTTATCGCGGAGTTTAACGGAGTGCCCTTTGAGGGCATGTCGCTGAGATTATTTAATCCACAAACAAAACTTTGGAATATATATTGGTCAGATACAAATTCCGGAACGTTAGAAAAGCCGGTAAGCGGATCCTTCAAAAACGGTTATGGTAATTTTTTCGCACGCGATGTTTTCGGTGGGATTGATATACTTGTCCAATTTAAATGGGATGTGACCAATCCTGAAAAACCTATCTGGAGTCAGGCCTTTTCAGCTGACGACGGAAAAACCTGGGAATGGAACTGGTATATGAGATTTCACAAGCAATAATTTGCGCCGGGCCGGTAATCTTCCTCTGGGAGTTTTGGTATATAACTAAAAGAAGGATGATTGATTACTGACCAAATCGACATCAATTCATCATTGAGAAGTTTAATGGAAGAAGATATTTGGATCGGTGAGGGCACTGCTTGCGGTTTTGGTCAACATGTTACGGTCGCCAGTAATACTTTTCATGTTCATTCCTTACGGGCTCTCAATTTCCCATTCTGCATCTTTACCCCGGCTATTATAGGTAACTATTTTTATTGCCTTGCCGTTGTTTTTCATTATAAATTCAAATTTTAACTCCGCAACTTCTCTAATTCCAAACTTGTATTCAGATTCAGGTATCAAACGAACCTTCGGAAGTCTTACCGCTGGATTTGTACACTTTATAAATAATTGATCATTCTCGAGAGTAACTTCGAGTTTTGTTTTAGGGTTGAATTCATAGACGCCTATGTAATTCCTTAACGAGTCCTTATTCAAAACAAATAGACTCTCTACCGATTTTCCAAGTGTAACCTTCACAATGTCATTCGATAAAATCTGCCAGTCCATATCAGCTTCATAACAGTTAAACAAGGTGATTACAGTAATATCTTCGTCTGGCAAATAAATCAGGTCAGACTGAAAACCATCTGTTGAACCGCTATGTTCAATAGTCTTAATACCTTCAATTCCTTTTATATACAATCCGTATCCATATGAAGAGAAGCTTCCATCTGAAAGTTGGAATGGTGAAATCGCTCGCGTTAGTAATTGTTTTGATATTAATTTGCCGGCGTATAAGTATTGATTCCATTTTAACAAGTCTTCTGCGTTTGAAAGTAGCCCTCCTGCTGAATATATAGTTGAAATCTCTTCTAATTCTGCTTGTTCAATTTTTCCGTCAAATTTTGAATAGCCTTTGGTCATATTTACAACTTGCTTATCGGGGTCATCGTATGAGGTGTTAATTAAAGGTAATTTGCTTAGAATATTTTCTCGCAAATATGCGGCGTAACTTTTACCCGTTACAATTTCTATTATATAGCCTAATAGATAGTAATTAGAATTGCTGTACTGAAACCTGCTACCCGGAAAGAATACCAAAGGTTCGTCTTTGAAGTAATCAACGCCTTGTGCCGGGGTATAGGTGGTTTTAGTCTTGGATGGATTTGATATTTCAAAATAATTTTTAATTCCAGATGTTTGCGTCAACAAGTTTTCAATAGTGATTACTTCTCTGGAAGGGAAATCCTTGACATATTTCTGTATACTGTCATTCAAAGCAATTTTTCCTTGCTCAACAAGCTGCAAGATGGCAATAGCTGTAAATTGTTTTGTTATTGAACCGATACGAAAAATCATATCCGACTGCATAGGCGAATTCTGGATGATATTTGAAGTGCCGAATGCTTTTTTGTAAATGGTATTCCCCTTTTTTGCTACCAGAACCACACAGCCAGGTGCGATTTCGGCATACCGCTTATAAATGAGATCATCCAAGTTTTTCACTATGGTGCTTTGATCCGTTTTTTGACCATATGTGTTGGTCAATAACAAGAGAGTAGCAATAAATAGTACTAGCTTTTTAAACATTTTGAATAGTTATTCAAGTTCTGAAAAATGCAATGTAATATTTTAACCAGGGTTGCAAGAATGGCAGGCTAACTATCAGATATCCTGTCAGCACGAACACCGATATGAAGATCGAAGATCCTATAATTTAAAATGAAAAGTCGTTGAAATTTAACCTTAACGATGCCTGCTAATACTGGGTCAAACGGATTCCAGGTTATTGATGTCAATTGGTAATTTTCTTTTCCGAATCCCGGTAGCGGCAAAAATAGCATTGCCCAGTGCCGGGGCAACCGGGGGAAGACCTGCTTCACCGACACCCCCGGGCATCTCACTGTTCTCCATAACATATACTTTGATCGGAGGCGTTTCATTGATCCTCAGAATGGGGTAATTGTTAAAGTTGTTTTGTTCACAGATTCCATTTTTGAAAACAATACCTGGCTTGATTGCCGCGGTAATACCCATAATGATATTTCCTTCGGTTTGCGCCTTCACTGTATCGGAATTTACATACATGCCGCAATCGATAACGGAAATAACACTATCGAGCTTTACCCCGTTACCGGATTTTGTCACAGTGATGCAGCAAGCGACGATCGTTCCAAATGCCCTGGTGATGCCAATGCCGCGACCCGTGCCCCCAGGTAGTTTTTGGTTGTAGTTTACTTTTTCAGCAAGTGTTTGCAGGACCCTGATGAACCGTTCGTCCTCAATTATATCGAGCCTGGCCTGGTATGGGTCTTTTCCAGCCAGGTGTGCGAGCTCATCTATAAAACATTCCTGGCCCCAACCAATGTTGGATGCATTCACAGCGCGCCACCACATGATGGGGATCACCGTCTTAACATTGGTCCAACTAATCTTGTGCGCCTGTCTAAAAATATACTTGTTATTATGTGGACTTGACTCTTCGCCAATCCATGGATCAGCCTGGTCATCCTTAAGCCCTTTGAAAACCTGGCCCAGGATCGATTCACCGATCATATGATGATGAAAGCCTGCAATTTTATCCCCCTCCACGAAACCCTGCATGTGCTGTATCAACATGGGCCGGTAGGGGCCTTGCCCTATATCGTCGCCTCTTGTCCAGATAACTTTTACAGGCACTTTAAGTTTGTTTGAAAGAAAGCATGCTTCCTTTATAAAATCCATGTAGGCTTTCCGTCCGAATGACCCACCCATCAGTGTCACATTGATTTTTATTTTATCCTCCGGCGTATTGAGGTAGCGGGAGATTTCTCCTAAGGCTTCACCGGGACCTTGAATAGGTGCCCACAGTTCAATCGAACCATCTTCCTTCACATGCGCCGTTGCCGTTTCCGGTTCTATCGGAACATGAGACAGAAACGGAGTTTCATATGTAACGTCGAGCTTGAAAGGCGCCGCAGCAAACTTACCAGGAAAGTCATTGTTTTCTTCAAAACGAATACCTTCTTTCTTCGCTGCTGCGTAACACCGCGATGAATACTCCTCATTGTCAAGCGTTTTTTCCAGGTCCGAATTGTCCCAGGTGACCTTGAGCGCTGCACGGCCTTTGTTTGCCGCCCACCAGTTGGAGGCTATCACGGCAACAGAATCCGTGGTGGTATATATCATTGTTCGTTCACATTGCAGCACCTTGAGGACGCCGGGAATTTTCATTGTTTCCACCTCGTCGATAGTTAACAATTTACCAAAGATCATCGGGCTATGCAGAATGGCAGCATAGACCATTAAGGGTACTTCAACATCAAGTCCGTAGACTGCTTTCCCTGTCAGGCGATCTGCTAAGTCAAAACGCCTGGCTGGCTTCCCTAAAATCCTGAATTCATGCTTTTGCTTGAGCACGGGGTCCTGAGGGACGGGAAGTTTAGATGCGTCTTCTACCAGTTCACCATATGAAAAACTTTCTCCATTATCCTTTCTGTAGACCCTGGCCCCGGAGGCATAACATTGACCTGGCACAATTTTCCATTTGCTGGCCGCAGCCTGGATGAGCATTTCTTTTGTTGCTGCGCCTGCTTTACGAAGCGGAATCCAAAGCCGGCGAATCGAGCTGCTATTTCCCGAAGTCTGCGCGCCAAATTTGCTTTGACCGTCGCTCTGAATAATTGTCACCTGTTCCATATCGACTTCAAGCTCTTCAAGGATCATCGCCGGGACCGCTTGAATAGTACCTTGTCCCATGCATGGCCTGGGGTTGATGATGGTGATAGCATTATCAATTCCAATCCGGATGAACGGGTTTATTTCTTTGAGGTCCTCCACTACGCTGCCAGAGAGGTTGAGGATATTGGCTTTCGTGTCCAGGCCAATCAGTAGTCCTGTCAAAGCAAGGCCCGATGTCTTGATGAAATCACGGCGATTTGTGTTCTTTGGTGCTGTTGTCATAGTTTTTTTACTTGCTTCCATTTTTAATTCCGGATTCTATTTCTGCCGCCAGATGAATAGCTTTTCGAATGCGGTCATAAGTACCGCAGCGGCAAAGGTTTCCGGCCATGGCCTTGTCTATTTCTTTGTCTGTAGGATTTGGCTTTTGCTTCAGAAGTGCAACAGCCGACATGATTTGTCCGGATTGACAGTAGCCACATTGAGGCACCTGGATTTCAAGCCATGCCTGCTGCACAACATGATACCCTTTTTCACTGATTCCCTCGATTGTAGTGATTTGAGCATTGGCTGGCAGTGTGGAGATCCGCAACTGGCAGGATCTTGCCGTGTTTCCGTTCAAGTGAATCGTGCAGGCACCACATGAAGCGATTCCGCAACCAAACTTGGTGCCTTTCAGTCCTACATAATCTCTTAAGATCCATACCAGGGGAACATCGGAATCGGCCTCGACGATGTATTGTTTTTTGTTTATCGTAAGGGTGTATTTGGGCATAGCGTAATTTATTTTGAGCAAAACGAACAGCTCAAAACTAATTAACTGCCAGGGCGAACTCTTTCGAATGCGTAATAACCTCTGACTGAAGTGTAAAACAGGTAGTGAAAAATAATCTCTAGCGCTTGTTAAGAGACTTACGGAAAGCTGAAGGAGTCGTCGATGTGAATTTCTTGAAAGCTGTGTTAAAAACTGAAAGGCTGTTGAACCCGGTTTCAAATGCTATTGTCGCGATCTTTTGATTGTCATACTCAGGATTTTCCAACATTGCTTTAGCATCACGCACGCGATAGCTGTTGATAAAATCCGGCAAATTGAATCCTGTCTTTTTGTTTATGGTTTCGGAAAGAAGGTTTGGCGTAACAGCTAGCTGCCCGGCAAGTTTGGGAAGGGTGATCCCTGTAGCCCGGAAGGGCTGGCTTTGAGTCAGCAGTTGCTGCAACCGCGCATAACAAGCATCAATCTGCACTTGTGTGTAGGTCGAACTTTCGTATTTCGTTTCAAGCTTGAAAATCGACCCTTCCCTTAAAGCAAGAAAACTCAGGAAACAAATCACTACCGAAAACAACACCGGAGAAGCGATATAGGGAACAATTCCAAACACGAAATTTCCAAGATAGCCACACCAAACGGCGGTTACACCCACGGTCAGACTAATAACCCACAGCCGCCGGATTTTAGTAAGCCGGCTCTGATGTTTTTTGATCAGGATAAAACAGAATGGTAAATAGGCCAACATTGACAAAAGAGAAATCGTATAGCCGTACTGATTCATCCAGAAATAGTCGGTCAGAAACGGGCTAAGCAGCAGCACTATTACACTCGGAATTAACTGGATGAAATCATAGTGCCAGGAAAATCGATACTCTTTATTTATGAATGCATTCAGGTAAAGCCACAGCAGCGGCAAGATCGCAAGGTTAGTGCCAAATCCGAAATTCATGAGCAAGTTCGGGATGAGATGACCATTTGAAAAGTAGTATCCGACTGATTTGAATATCCGGATCGCGAAAGCGATTAGCAGCAGAGCCAACAGCAAGTTGGCGATCGAACGCCCTTTCCGCACGGCGAAAAGGTAAATCCCAAAAAAAGCACTCTGAAAGGCACCTATGCTGCTGCTAACCAAAAGCATTTCGAATGACATCTCCATAAGATTCTAAATTACTGACTTCCAGTCTCTCCGCCAAGTTAAGCGTCATACATAAAAAGAGGGCATTTTATAGCTCCTGTTTCGTTTTGACGAAAGCTGGACAGGAAAAATACACATTAAAGCACCCGGAACTACCCGGGTGCTGCTCTAAGTGATCAACAAAAACTGCGCTAAAATAAATCAGGCATAGACCTCCGTATCAATTTCAATATCATTCTCCACTCTCGTTACACCGGGCGCAAGCCACGATTGTCTTTCCGCCTCTTTCTTTTCTGCCCAGGAACGAACTTTTCCACTCAGCCTCACGGTACTGCCATCAACGTTCACATTGATCCTTTCCGAATCAAAAGTTGCGCTTCTCAAAAAGGCAGATTTAATCTTTTGCTTGATCTCGCCTGGAAGCGCTTTAGGAGTAACTTTTACATTGTTGGTGACGCCTGCAACACCCTCAAGCTTTTCGACTGCTTTCCGGGCAGCATTTTTTTGGAATTCCCATTCAACATCTCCCTCCAACGTTACCCAGCCATTTTCTACCTTGATTTTTATTTTGTCTTTCGGCACCAGTACCGACCATTTAAATGCGCTTTGAATTGCTTCGGCAATGTCACTGTCCTTTCTTTTTCCGCTGTCCGATAACCTGACCTCAATCTTTTGAACTACCACTGTTACCCCTGCAACCTTTTTAATTGCATTTTCCGCCGCAAGCTTTTTCCAGTAAGAATCAACAACGCCTGTAAGAGTTACAATTCCATCTTTTACCGATACGCCAATCTCACTTGAGCTGAGATAAGGATCCCACTTCAGTTCGTCCTGAACGTCTTTCAGGATTTCATGATCTGTTTTCATTTTGACCTCCTTTTTTTAATGTGTCATTAAAGTAATTATTAAGAAAAACTTTTGGACAAGATTTCTGACTCTGAAATGCACTTTAATTTCTCCATCGATTCGTTAGAACCTGATGGAGAATTTCTACCAGGGTATTGAATTTATTAGGCTTTTTAATACACAACGTAGCCCCAAGAGAAATTGCAATTTTGCTTAATTCGTCAGTAATTGCGTTGGAGTATAAAATAACTGGAACATCTTTCAGATTGGTTATTTGTTTAATTTTTGTAAGACATTTCAATCCATTTATTTTAGGCATATTGTAGTCGAGAAAAATAGTATCCGGAACAGTGTAACAAAGAAGGTTTAATGCTTGCTCTGCAGTTTTGGCAAAAATGCAATCGCAGGTGAAATGCGTTTCGTGCAATGCTTCAATGAATAGTTCAAACTCATCTTCGTCATCATCAACCAAGAGAATCATTTTTTCCATGCTCAATATTTATTACGTAATTATAATAGTATCCCCTATAATAGTATCCCCGTCAGAAGGACAATAATCGTTAAGTATGGAGGAAGAAAAGAACATCTGTAGTACCTTTAAGCAAACTTTCGGAATATATTATTTACGCTCTTCTCTATTTCCTTATCCGTGATCTTGGCATGATTGAGACGTTCGGTTGTCCAGCCCTCCCACACAACTTTTTCTGTTTTTGAATCAATCATAGTAATGATGATCGTACCCTCTTTTACGGGCACCAGGTAAGTGTCGTAGCCCATGAACTGCGGAGGATAATAAATGGTGATCCAACGTCGCCTGAAAGGATTGTAGAAAACCCCTCAACCCACATGTAATTACGATAATTCGACAGGTTTACAGATGGGTCTTTTTGTACATATACCGGTCCGGAGCAGGAAAACCCCAAAAAAAAAGATAAAGCCGCTGGAAATAAAAATTTATTGAATTTCATTTAAATCTCCTTTGATTAAAATTTTGTCTGCGCCTTTTAACTGAAAGGCGAGGACGATGTTGAAAATACCTGCCGCGAAAAATCCAATTGCCGTCCAGGTGATAATGGTTAACGCTCCAATAACGGGCTGGATCATAATAAGCAGAGCAACCGATATCAATAATATGCCCCCGGCGATCATCCACGCCATACTGGCGGTGTCTCTTGCTATTCCCGAAAAGCTTAGCAAGGTGATGCCCCGAAATAAAAACCACAAGCCCACGAAGAATGGCAGTACAGCCATGCTGAGCCCGATATTCATTACGAGGATTATGCCAAGGATAAGATCAACAATTGCAGCGAACAGCCGCAAGCCCCATCCATTCGTTTTACGGTTTGATAGTGCATAGACCATCTCTATTATACCAGTTAAGAGCATGGTAACACCCATCAAAATGCTTAAAGTCAAATAACTTTCAATCGGATAACGAAAAGTAAGAAAGCCGGCAATGAGAAATAACAAAGCGCGCAGAAGAAAAACCCACCAGTAGCGAACACCGCTGCCGACAACAGGCGTAATTGTAGGCATAATAGTATAGTTTAAGATTTTTAGACTATTGTTTCATTCCCAATTTATTCCACGAAAGCCCAGTAAAGCCCGTTGTGCAAACTCGACTACTTTTTGGTCTCAGGGGATATTCTCTTTTTAAATGCATTCAGTTTCATTCTTAAACGGCTGATCATGTTTTGCCTGTCGGAACCCTTATCCTTTACTTCCTTTTTCAATTCTTTGATATCATCACGGAATTCTTTAAACTCAGCATCTCTTTTGCCATATCCCAGTTCTTCCGCAAACCGAATTTGATAATCTGCATTGTCAAGAAGTGAATTGATCTCTTCCTCCTTGATATTATTGGTTGCAGCAATTAATGAATCTGCGGTTGCCAACATTAGTTCGGCACGCACCAAAGGCAATGGAATAGACCTGTCGATCACTACTATTGTGTTAAGGGCAGCATTCAATAAAAGTGCGGCATCTGCAGCCCTGTTTTCCCTGGTTAATTCTACAGCTGTCTTTAGCGCCGCAGGATAAGTTCCCAAAGGAAGGTTGGAGGTAGTGATGCTGATTTCGCTGACCATAACATCTACCAATTGCCTTACGGTTTGCAAATATCCCTTGTCTGTAAGGTCTTCAATGTCATCCTTGGCCTCTTTAAGCGTTTCCATATCTGTCATCAGGTCCCGAACAATCACCCCTGCTCCAACCGGCACAAATCCCATATGAGGGTTGACTATGGTAATAGCTTCCGCTTTTCCCAAGGCTCTCTCGATTGCTTTTATAGCAGCGGTATAGTTGCTGTCCAGCAGCTGACGAATGGCGTTATGTGTTTCGGCAATCACCATAACTGCTTCCCCTTTTATTGAATCGTTTGAAGCTGCCAATGCTTCATGAATTTCCTTGTTAATCCGATCCTGTACCTTCTGTGGAGAAAGATTCGCTTCAGGAGGCTTGGCTATACCTGTATTTGTGTCTCTACCTGACGCCGGGCTATTAATTGTCGGACTTCTATTTTCATTACAGGATATTAGATATCCTATATAAATAATTAGCGCAACCATTGCCAAAATATTTTTCATAGCACTTACCGTTTTAGATTAATAAATTTGTTGCCCTTAATCCAGGTTGACAGGAATAACTTCCTTCTTAATCAATAGGGACCTCCTTTTCATTCCTAACCTGGGTTTGGTTTTTTGGGATTTTAACCTGTAACACACCATCAACATAGTGCGCTTCGATCGCTTCGCCGTTGACGTACTCCGGCAATTGAAAGGTGCGTGTAAATGCACTGTAAGTGTATTCACGCCGTGTGTAATCCTTTTTACTATCATCTTTTGATTCGGATTTACTTTCTGCACTAATGGTAAGTAAGTCATCGTCTGTCTTTATTTTTATATCTTCTTTTTTAAAGCCCGGAACAATGAGTTCCAAATTGTACTCCTTCTCACTCTCGGAGATGTTGACTGCGGGATAGTTCTTCTCCAAACGCGACAGCCAGCTGTCGTCAAAAAAACTGCCGACATCAAAAAAATTACGGATAATGGAACGGTTAGGTTCCAGGCCTTTTTTGATAATATTTGCCATAGATACACTCCCTTTTTTTGGTTTGATTTTATTTGATCTTTTGTAACCTCAATTCTTCCTGGTTTTAAGAGGGTAGGGATAGCTAAAGAATAGCACGCGTTTCCAGGAAATAGCGGTTGATTAATACGGCTATTGCCTGAAGCTGTTTCACAGTGACTCTTAAGGCTTTCGTTAATTGATGTAATTTGAATTTTTAGCTCCAACGAAGATAAACATGCTGACCGCCTTCTTGCGGGATGTAGTGTCAAAAGCAATTTGGGGAGATTGCTTATTGGTAATACAAAGCTAAAACTATTGCAACGGTAATACCAAATATTAATTTGACTTTTTTAAAAATATTTTTGCAGATCTTTTATGATGCATTGCTTCCATATAAATCGTTTCCGTATTAAGCTTAGCATACATGGTTACAAAATGAGGCGGCTGGCGAAGTTGACTGATGCGCGTTCGGTGCAAACTTTGTATTGATCCTGATTTAGTTTGATACGTTGGCGATCAGCACCCCGACCTGACAAATTCCGTGTACAACCTGCTTCCGTCAGATCAGTTTCACGAAAAAAGATTACGACAAGAAACCCTTACCAATAGAAATTAGCTACATTTATACAAGAGTAGCACCTAATGAGATAAGACGGTGTCGCGGCACTTTGACCTTTGTATCTCCAAGGGCGAGATTCTTACATTCGTAATGCCTAATGAATTACTCTACCGGCAACTTCACCCCAATTGCTGAAGCAGCTACATACTATAAGATCACTGGTTTATTGCGAGTTCTTATTGATCCATCAGTTCGCAAGAGTTGATCTTTAATTTATTCATTGGTATTTATTTCCTTCATTTTTATGCGAAATGTATGAACAGTAAATTTAGAACTTCTCTGAGTTTGAAGTTGGATATGCCATTCAAAGAAAACTTTGTACAGGCACTTTTTGATTTTGTTTTTAACATGATACAGATATTAAAACCTGTTAGAAGCGAAATAGGCCTGATCACGAATTTCAGAATAATGATCATCAGTAATGACCTGAAAGAGTTTCCAGAAAAACCTGAGTTTGAAAACAAACTTTACCTCGAAGAATTCCCTGAATCAATAAGCTCGGGTTTGTTTGACAAATTGGTAAATGTAGTTGAAAGAAAAGAGGCGCTGGATGGCATTTTCCACTTTCATGAGTGCGAAATTAGTAAATGGTTGCACTTTAAAGCTAAAAAGCTGGAGGACGGAATGATTATATTCCGCGAAGATGTAACCGAACGTGTTCAATCAGAGAAACAGGCCGAGCAGCAAACACATTTTGCCGAGCATATAGGAAGTATGACACCTGATATCATACAGGTCGTTGATATCGAAAAACAGGAAGTGATTTATTCAAATCGGATAATTTATGAAGATCTCGGATACACAAGTTTTGAGATCAGGGATCTGACTCTCAACCGAACACTGTTTTTACACCATCCTGATGATCGCCAGAAAGTACTTGAATTCAGGAATAGTTTCGAAACCGCATCCGAAAATGAGGTGAAAGAATATGAGGGACGCATTCTGTCAAAAGACGGTAATTGGATCTGGTATACCTCCCTCGGACGTGTCTTCGAACAAAATGAACAAGGCCGTCCCACTCAATATATCAAGGTTTCACGGAATATCACCCGATACAAGGAAACAGAACGGCAATTAGAACAAAGCAAAATTTTTTTGGAGGATATAATGAATACTGTGCCTGCTATTATCACCGTTTATTCAATCGGGGAAAACAAGATCATCTATGCCAATGAAAATCGGCTAATGGATCTCGGCGATACGTCCGGGCAAATTTTTCAGTTGAGTAACGACCAATGGATAGCTTTGTTGATACATCCTGATGACCAGGTAGCAGTTCAACAATTTATGAGTGAAAGAAACAAATTGCATGATGGAGAAATATTGGAAATTGAGCACAGGCTGAAAATGCGTAAAGGTGATTGGCAATGGTATAAAACCAGCAGTAAAGTTTTCGCAAGAGATACCTCCGGAGTCGCGACCCAAATCATTTCATTTATTACAAATATTAATACACAAAAGCAATCTGAGGAAAATATCAGGCGGCTGAGCCAGATGCTTGTGATTAAAAATCTGGAATTTGAGTCCTGCAATTCAGAATTAAATCTCTTCGCAAATGTTGCCGGACATGAATACAAAGAAACTTTCCGGCATCTCTATACTCTCTTAGAAAACACAATCACCAGGGACGGTAAATATCTTTCAAATGGTAGTAAAGCGGATTTGAGAAGAATCCAGTCGTCATTTCAAAAGCTGAAATTACTTACTGAGGATATTATCTTCTATTCTACGATCCATTCCAACACGGTTGAAATACAGGTTGACCTAAACGACACTATAAAAACATTGGAAAATGAGTTGAAGGATCAGATTGCTGAAACCGGAACGACTATTAATTATGATAATCTTCCCAATGTAATAGGTCAACCAGTCTTGATAGCACTGCTTCTTCGGCATTTAATTGTAAACGCGATAAAATTCAGGTCGCCGGATAGAAAACCAAACATTTTAATAAAATATTACTGCCTTGATGGCATAAACCTTCACAGCAACGATGTCATGGGCAACATTAAATTTACGGTTGTATCGATTATAGACAACGGTATCGGATTTGATAACCAATATGCAAAAGATATCTTTTCCCTGTTTTTCAGACTTCACGACAAAGGGAAATATAAAGGTTCAGGAATGGGTTTACCCGTATGCAAAAAGATAATGGTTATTCACCAGGGTTTTATAACCGCAGAAAGCAGCAACTTTCATGGAGCTACGTTCAATTGTTTCTTCCCATCAGAAACAATTAAGAATATTTCCTGATGGACATTGGAATATTGGCCAGGTTAAGGGAAAAGTAAAGATCGCGGTCATCCACGTGTTGAATGTAGCGTCCAGGATTTACGATCATTTCAGTGATTCTTCTTTTTTTAAAACTAAATGATGTTGCAGCTACAGCCCTATTTATACTTTGGTTTTCAGGATGGATGACCTCTTTTTAGATACCCTTTATACATGCAGTTGAAGGATCTCATAATATCAATTAAAAACCGCATCCATTATAAGTCTTTAGTTGAGCCTGTTCAACGAATTGATAACTGTTGAATAATCATCTGTTTTTGTTGATCTTAATTAATCATAACTGTTATGAGTAGTCGAAACGACTTGCACTAAGAAGAGTGTAGATCAGCAGGATTGCCGAAAAATATTTATTTTGATTCACAAATTCCCTGGGACAGGATTTTATTTTATAATTAATGGTATATTGGACCATAACCAATAAGCCTTGCCGTGAAAAATATTCTCCATCAACTGAGCTTTTTAATTCAGATTCTCCATACTGAGACAATTTTTTTTCTATGAAAATTTTACACACAGCCGATTGGCATTTAGGTCAACTTTTCCATGAGTATGATCGGGGATGGGAACATCAGCAATTCCTTGATTGGCTTATTCAAACCCTCAAAACGGAGCAAATAGATGTATTGCTTATCAGCGGTGATGTATTCGATCTTTCCAATCCGTCTGCATCAACCATCAGGATGTTCTATACATTTCTCAACAAAGCAACAAAGGCGAACTCAGCCCTCCAGGTTTTGATCACTGCTGGTAATCATGATTCTCCATCAAGGCTCGAATCGCCTCAGCCTTTATTGGAATCTACCAATATTCATATTGTAGGTTTAATCGAAAAAGATGCTGATGGCAGCATTAACTATGATAAACTGGTTTTTCCATTAAAAAATAAAAATGGTGATGTGAAGGCATGGTGCCTCACAGTGCCATTCCTGCGGATGGGTGATTACCCGGTCATGTCCGATTGTGATAATCCTTACGGTGAAGGGGTTGCTGAACTATATAAAGGAACTTATGCCCATGCATTGAAGTATAAAAAGCCCGGCCAGTCAATCATAGCAATGGGACATCTCCATACCCAACAGGCAGAGGTAACTGATATGGATAAGTCGGAAAGGCTTATCATGGGTGGAGTTGAATGTATTGCTGCATCAGCATTTCACCCGGATCTACTTTATGTTGCCCTGGGTCATATTCACAAAGCCCAGCGCATAGGTGGAAATGAACATATCCGTTATTGTGGAAGCCCTTTGCCTATGTCTTTTTCAGAATATAATTATAAACACCAGGTTATAGTTTTTGATCTTGAAGATGAAAAAATTGTTAGCCTGTCAGCGATAGAAGTACCTGTTTCCGTTTCACTGCTGCGTGTTCCATCGGTACATAGCAAATTGGTTGAAGTACTGGATGCCCTGGAGCAAATAGATGCGGATACTGATAATCCGAATTCTGTCGCTCCATACCTGGAAGTGAGGGTGCTGTCGGATGGCCCGGAGCCTGCGCTACGTTATAAAATAGAAACTGCCCTGGCTGGTAAACATGTGAAACTGGCAAAAATTGATCTGCGCTATGCTGAAGCGCCGGCAATTGAGCAGGGAATCGAATCAATAAAATTAGATCGGTTGAATGAGCTCAGGCCTTTGGATGTATTTACCAAAGTGTATCAATCACGATATAATACAGCTGTTCCGGAAGATCTCTTTCAATTGTTTAACCAAATAACCCAGGAGGCGAATCAGGCCTCATAGCTATATGAAGATATTAGCGATACGTATCAGGAACCTTGCCTCACTGGAAGGAACCACGGAAATAGATTTCAAACAAGAGCCGCTTTGTTCGGCTGGAATTTTTGCTATAACGGGTCCGACTGGTGCTGGCAAGTCTACGATCCTGGATGGCCTCTGCCTTGCATTGTACGGAAAAACGCCCCGGTTCCGCCTGGCGGAAATAGGTATAGAGGTAAAGGATGTGAAAGGTAGCACTATCAACCAGGGTGATGTTCGTGGGATACTGCGCGACGGCACCGCGGATGGTTTTGCCGAGGTGGATTTTGCAGGTGTTGATGGATCGGATTATCGTGCAACCTGGAGCGTTAGAAGGGCGCGAAATAAAGCTGATGGCAATTTACAGGCAAATGAAGTTTCGCTCAGGAACATTAGTAATAATGTGGTTGTGCCAGGCAGAAAAACTGAATTGCTGGAAGAGATTGAAAGGTTAGTGGGATTAAGCTTCGACCAGTTTACCCGCTCCGTTCTTTTGCCCCAGGGTGATTTCACCGCGTTTTTAAAAGCCGGTCGGGACGAAAAATCATCATTATTAGAGAAGCTAACGGGTACCCAGGTTTACTCGGAGATTTCGAGGCGGGTTTTTGAGAAACACCGGGTCAATGTGCAACAACTTCACGAACTCAATATACAAAGGGATGGAGTTTCCACGCTTACCTCAGAAGAAATTGATGCCTTAGAGTTGAAGAAAACTGAACTCGCGGTAATGATCCTGGAGGTCGAAACCCAGCTTGCCGCGCTGGGAAAGGAAATTGCATGGTATGAACAACTGGCAAACATCGAAAAGAATATCGCTGTTGCGTTAGAAAAAGCCGAACAGGCAACAGTCTTAAAAAATGAAACCGTTCCAAGAGTGCTTAAGCTGCAATTGATCTCGCGGGTGCAATCAATAAAGGCTGAAGTGGATGGTTTGAAGTCCACAGAAGATAATCTCAAAGATAAAACTGCATTATTTGAAAAGCTAAAGGGTGACTTAGCTTTCCTGGTTAAGCAGGTTGAATCAATTGAAGCTGAAACCTTGCTGGCAACGAAATCATTGGATGAAAATCTTCAGAAGCAGGAAAAGGCGCAGCCCCTGCTGGATGCCGCGAAAGCTTTGGATGCAAGACTTATCGAAACTGCAAAACAATTGAGGTTAACAGAAGGAGAAGAAAAAACAGCCGCAGAAAAATATAACCTGTACATACAACAATTAAAACAACGGCAGGATGAATCGAAATTGTTGGAAAAAAGAATCCTTGAACTTAATAATTGGAAGGATGCAAATATTTACCGCCAGTCAGTAGCTGAACACGAAAGTCTTATCATTTCAAAACTGCACGATGCTCAAATCTTACTTGGAAATATAAAGTCCTTAACGAAACTCATCAATTCACTGGCATTAGAAATAGTGGAATCTGATAAGATAAGAACACAGGGAGAAAAAGACATCAATACAATGGAGGCTTCCTTGCAAAAGCTAAGAGATAAATACAAACGCAACGAAGCTCTCTTATCCGGGATGTCAATCGCGGGCTTAAAAGCAGATGAGAATAACCTGGATTTTGTAGTGCAGGAAATCATTGCTGCAGATGCGCATTGGAAAGTATTACATGCAGCAACCAGGGAACACGGACTCGCATTGAAAAATTTACAAACCAACAAAACCGAATTAGAAGAAAGTGAGGAACAGATCACCAGTATTGGTGCATTGCTGGAGACTGCCAAAGTTCAGCGGGAAACATCCTTAGCCATTCTGGAAACAGCAAGGCTGTCGATTGCCGAAAATGTAGAACGGCTGAGGGACGGGTTAGTACCAGGCAAACCCTGTATTGTATGCGGCAGTACTTCTCATCCATATGCAGGTGAAAACCCGCAACTGCAGCGTGTACTGACCGAACTTGAAAATGCTAATAATGAGATAGAAAAAAACTATGTAGAATACTTCAGGACTCATAGTGGTCTTCAAAAGAGCATCCAGCAGTTGCGAAAGACAATTGGACTTCAGGCATCAGACCTTGAGACCAGGGAAAACCAGATCACCATTAAGAAACAACAATGGATACAATTCAGCATTCATGGTTCCTGTGAAGATATTATTTCAGATGATAGAACTGAGTGGTTACAGCAACAACTAAAAAACGAGAGGGAAAAGTTGAAAGTTGTGCGTGAACAAATCAAATCTTATGATGATAGGAAGAGTCAACTTGAGATGGACAAAATTAAGCTGGATGGTTTAGAAAAAAAGCTAACAGATCTGCTGAATCTTGCGAAGGATGAAGAAAGAAAATTGAAATCTTTAAAAGAACAACTCGCTGCCAGAACCGCAGAATTACAAAAAACCGAATCAGATCTTGTGTTAATGGAGCAAACTTTAGCGAATTTTTTTCCTTCTGAAGATTGGGTAATTAACTGGAAAAATGATCCTGAAGAATTTGCCTTATCTGTCAGGGAATTTTCCGTTTCATGGAAGGGTAATGTGCAGCAACTGGAGGAAGAGAATGGCAGGCAGGAGTTGCTTTTGGGAACAATAAAAGGTCTGCAGGAGCACTTGGAAAACCTGGAGGGAGATTATCATCAAAAATCTAAAAATAAAGCCCAACTCGGGATCGACCAGCAAGGTCTTCTCGAAAACCGGCGCGCGATTTTTAGCGGAGAGCTTGTGGCAAAAGTAGAATCAGACTTAAAGAAGGCAATCGACGAAGCCCGCAATAAATTCGAGGGTGGGAGGGCAGCCGTGACAAAAATCCAGGGGCAATTAACCCGCACTCAAACTCAGAAAGATCTTTTGCAAGAAGATATCTCAAACTTAATAACAAAGAAGACTTCGCTCAAAGAAAAAATCGCTTTATGGTTAACGGAACAAAATAAGGCTCATGAGAAACCAATAACGGAAACTGACTTAACCGAATTATTAAATTTCAACCAGGATTGGATAGAAAAAGAACGTTCGGCGATTCGTAATATTGACGATAGCCTTACGGAAGCCAATTCGGTTTTACGTGAACGCAATCATTCACTGGAAAATCATTTGCTGCTGCGCAGATCGGAACGTTCGCCTGAAGAACTTAAAATATTAGAGGCAGAAGCGAAAACTCATCTACAGAAAAACACGGGTGAGCACAACGAAATTGGTTTCCGTATCCGTGATGATAGCGCCAATAAAGAAAAAATCGGTAATCTTTTAAGCATTATAGCGGCGCAGGCTTTTGTTGTGGACAACTGGGCAAAGCTCAATGAAATTATTGGTTCTGCCGATGGTAAAAAATTCAGGCAGATCGCCCAGGAATATACATTAGATGTATTATTAAGTTATGCCAATGTTCATTTAGAGGTACTTAGTAAACGTTATGTGCTAGAACGAATACCCAATTCATTAGGATTACAGGTGATTGACCAGGATATGGGTGATGAGGTGCGTACTGTGTATTCACTTTCCGGTGGGGAATCTTTCCTTGTTTCTTTGGCGCTGGCATTAGGGTTGGCCTCTCTTTCTTCCAGCCGTATGAAGGTAGAATCATTATTTATTGATGAAGGCTTTGGCTCGCTTGATCCAGCCACACTAAATATTGCTATGGATGCATTGGAGCGTTTACATAACCAGGGACGTAAAGTGGGCGTGATTTCTCATGTACAGGAAATGACGGAACGGATACCAGTGCAGATTAACGTGAGTAAGCAGCAAAGCGGGAAGAGTAAAGTGGAAGTGTTGGGAATATAATTTTATCTAAAATAAACTTTTGAATAACTGAAATACCAATATTATATAATTATTCAATTACAAACTTGTTATTTGCTTTGATTTCTTCTATGAAAGTTGTTGTAAGATCAATTAACGCTTTGAGTTTGGTTGCCTGGTTGTAGTCATAGTTAATGTTCTTCTTTCCGTTGTCAAATTCGTTGAAGTCCAGATCATATATACTGGCATATATATATTCTAATTTTCTTTGGACTGGAATAGCAAAGCTGTGATACCAAGTATGATCAATTGTTGAAGTGACCGTTAACGAGTCCACCTTACCTCTATTTTTTTTGACTTCAAAATAGGTTGGCTGCTTTATTTCTTCTTTGTCAATGACTTTTCTGTTTTTGAGAAAAAAATTAAACGGGTTTAGTGTATCAAGCAAAAAGTGCTTATAAGTTTTGCAGTAGTCAAATCTCTTTAAATAATAATTTCCGTTTTGCTCCCAAAATAGATATTGAGACGTCTCGTATTCACAGCTATCAAAAGAAATACAGCCTCCACAAGAAAAAGAGTAAATAATAAATGAGTCAATAGCCTGTTCAACAACATATTTTTCTACTCTGTGTTCTATGATTTGAGCCTGAGGAGTTATGGCGAAAAAGGTAAAAAGGAAAAAAAGAGGCAGTTTTATCATAATTATTTACTGAGATTCTTAAGCTCTGTATTTCCATAAATTGACCATATGATATTATCAACTCAGCGGCTGATATTTGAATAAAACTCAATCGACAAGCAAAGGGTGGTTCGATATAAACAGAACGGTGGGTTAATATGCTTCATCATCAACAGTTACCTCCCGCTTTTCAGTTTGGTAACTGCATTATACATTGAATCCATGCCAGTCACATGCTTGAGCCAAAGAATTGTTTTAGCAATATCTCTCGTAGCTTTGTCTCCGCAATATTCCGGAACCCATCTAAATATGACATTATATTTCCCCTGGTTAATGCCCTCAATGATCCAATTTTCTCCGTCAACCCCGACCATGCAAGAAGTGTCTTGTTTAAGGGACCAAAAATTCTGGAGATGCAATTTTTCTTGTAGACTGTTATAAGTTGTATCCCCGAAATACCGTATAACTTCGGTATCCAAACTTCCAGGATAGTAACCACCTCTGCCATCCGTGGTTTTTAAAGTTATTTTCGTTTGGCCATTTTCCATTTCGGCGATAAGCATGTATGGAGTTCTGAAAACTGGATCTACTGTTACTCTAAACCAGAATTTGGATGCTTCGATCTGCGTCGTATCGATAAAGGGTTCGTACATCGCATAGATAAGTGGATTTATAACTCCAATATGTCCAATATTTCGGTATTTGGCAGACACCAAAGACAGAAAGCTGTTAGAATCAGACCATTCACGATGCACGTTACGCGTGTACGCAAACGTATCTATATATATATTTCTGAGCTGGGTATCTCTCAGGATATTATAGTGCCCTGTATCGGCAATTCTGATCGTACTATCGTTACAGGCGAGAAATAGAATGTGAATTAATAAAGCAATTATCGGAACTCTCATTAAAGTGGATTATAAGGTACATCGGCTTGCCGCTATGCGGTTATTCCGTGCTACATCTGTCTAAATTTATTTATTAAGTTAAGTATGTTCTATTAGCTCAGCTTATATTCTTCAGCCCGAATTTTGGCAAACCGCTGTTAGCAGCAATCTAGTTTTTTTGCTTTTGATCATACCTGCTTAATTTCAGAAAACCTATAGGATCATCCAGTTCAATGATATCAATAATTGCCTGTGATTTAATCTTTGCATCGTTGTAATAAGACTCTACTATTTTATACCCAATGTAATAGCCTAAGTCTGATGGTTTATTTTTTGACCTGGAGCCATTATAAAGCCAATTGCCGATATTCTGATTACAAAGTTCATTCTTGAACTGACTCCAAAGTTCAGCTTCGTGCTTGTCGCCATATTCATTCTTCTTATCGTTTCGGCTTACAAGTTCAGCGATAAAATCGCAGGCACCTTCACGTATTGACTTGTACAATAGTTCACATTTTATTGCCTCAGGATCAGGATGAAGTTTTTGTTGTGTATGTACACATTCGTGTGCCACAATGCTTTTTATTTTCTGAATGATTTCTTCATCAGTTGGTTTTTTGTTTTCTCCCAATGAAGTTGTCAACTCCGTGCCAATTAACACAAACTCGTTGGATACGGTACCTCCCGTATTTTTGATGCCAATTGCAAAACAAACTTTAAAGGGTTTAAAGTTCGGGTAAAGCTCTTTGAACCTGGTAAATACTTGCTCAATTGCCGGCTCGGCTTTTTTCGCCTGGTAAGTGTTTGGACGAACAGACTGATAAAACGAATAATTTTTGGAAATAGCATCTACAAATTTCTCTGCGGTAAATTCCCTCACCTGGATAAAGTCCAAAAGTCCGTTTGTTGCCCTGTCGAGGTAAAGTTTCTGAAACGAAGCTGCACTGTCCGAAAAGCTCTTACAGTTTTTTAAATTGTCGAAGGCTTCCCAAAAATGGTCGATATCAATCGTCTGCACGTTTTTCTTATTCTCAGGTTCTAACTCCTTTTTTATTTTAGTTCTTAATGCAATCTCATCTTTATTTAAACTCTTTACATGAATGGTAATCCTTCCCGAGTCAGGGTTTTCCGGGTCATCAAAACGTTTGATTGCAAGCTTAAAATTTCCTTTATTAGAAGGACTGTATTCAAATTTTTCATAGCCTACAAAATCATCAGGATAATTGCATTCATATAAGGCGGCATTAGCAGCATCAAGCAATTTATAATGCACAGCAATGCCTTGCTGTAGAATAGAAAACTGGTAGATGCCATTTTTAGACAAGTCTAATGTAAAAGTGAGGCTGGAAGACTTTGTGACCTCAATATTCTTATATTCTTTGTTTAATTCTAAATTTTGTAGTGTTTGGCCTGTTATTTGTAAAAATCCCAGCACCAGTAAGATTGAAATTGCTGTAATTCTCATTGGGAAATTATGGATTGTATTAAAAATTTCTGCCAACATAAATATATGCAACCCAAATCATTGTTCATAATTTAAAGCCATTCAACCCAGATAGATTCACACAGGGTTATTAACAATACTTTTACTGTTCAATACTGTCCAAATTAGCCCGCTTAATAGTCCAATTTGCCACCTTACCGGATAACGGTCATGCAGTACATTTGTTGAACAAAAACATTATACTTACTAATAAACCATTGAAAAAAATGACAACCAACACCTCCAGGAAATTGATCTCTGCAATGCAGGTCTCGTTGGATGGCTTCGTCGAAGACTCCGATGGTAAAACAGACTGGGTCGATTCGTGGGCGGATGCGATCCAGCTGATCGATGACGTCGACACGTTTCTTTTAGGCGGACATATGTATCCGGGTTATGGCGAGTACTGGGGATCGATCCATGCTAATCCTCATATCATCCCGCCAAACCCTGAAGTTCCGTCGCAGGAAGGGCGGCTCCCATCCAGCAGTGAGATTGAGTATGCGCGGTTCGCAGCGCAGACACCTCATGTTGTTTTATCGACCACGCTCAAGAGCGTCTCGTGGCCCAGGGCGCAGATCGTCCGGGACATCGCGGAGCTTCGGGCGATGAAGGCAACGCCAGGAAAGAACACTTATGTTGTCGGTGGAGCAGGTCTTGTCGCCAGCCTCTTGGATGCGGACCTGATAGACGAGCTGCGGCTGATCGTTCACCCGGTTGTCCTTGGCAGTGGAAAGCCGCTCTTTAAGGGTGTACGAAGGCACTCGCTTGAGTTCGTCCATGCACAACCGGGCAAGTCGGGCAGGGTGATTCTCACTTACCGGGCCTGACGATGCCCGGCAGCGACTTCCTGCAAGGAGTATCACTTCAATCAACAAACGCAGAAGATATGGCCAGGCAAATTTTAATTTATACTACTGCAATTCCTGATTCTTCTATTATTGATACCTTACTGGCAGCATGTTCATTTTTAATAACACTAACAATAAAATCATTAAGATCGTTCCTGTAGCTGCAATTATGTTGATGAATTTTTGTGCCTTAACACCATTATTGAATGCTTTATCAATTGCTTTAAATATTATCAACCCAATTATTCCGCCTAAAGTATTCGTAATTATATCTGTAACATCAAAAGCCCCAACGCGCAAAATATATTGAAGTCCTTCAACTATTAAACTAAGTAAGAAAAAGAAGAGAAGTGTTTTACCGAAAATCCATCTTACAAATAAAATTCCGGTATATATACCAAGCGGTACAAAAATCACTACATTCAAAATGTTTTCATTATTTAAAATCAAAGGTTCACTAAACGGAATTAAATTGAAGCGCCTCTTTCCCATATAAGAAAATTGTACACCCAACTTAAAAAGTAAAATCCAGCAAATTGCAATCAAATAAATTATAAACAATACAGTAGTCAATCTGTTTGTTACATTATTAACTTTTGATTTTTCCTTCATGTTTATTACAAATGCCATTACACCATTTAAGTTGCAAGCGGAGTTTTATTTTATTTTTGTATTAAGCCGTATACCCGGCGTTTGCTAATGTACGCCGAGTTCGTGCAACATACAAGCCGCGGAGGTGAGACTCGGCTAACAAAATAAAAAAAGGCTGCCTCAATTTTACTTTTGAGACAGCCTCACTCGATTTTGTAATTATTCCATGTCAAAATGTTTCTTCAACACAAAGCCTGATTTCGGTTCGCCAGTTTCCTGGTCAAGGAATGTGATAAGCATATATTTGTTCACGATTTCAATAACCGTTACCTGCTGGCCTGCCTTTACCTTTCCAATGGTTTTGGCGTTTTTCCTGGCTGAAAACTTCAGGTCGGCATCAATTCTAGCATTACTTATTTGGCTCAACTTTTTGAACATCTCTTCCATTTGGCCGAATAGCTTCTTGTTTTGCTTTTCTATTTCCTTTTGGACATGTTCTATAACCTGAGTATTGGATTTGTCGGTAAGTATGGCAATCGGATTGTAAATAGTCAGTATAAAGCTGATTATCGCTAACAACTCAAAAATTAGTTGTCTGGCTTTATCAGTTTTAGTTTTACCCAATATTGTCGACAATTCTGAAACGATACCTTCTTTCAACCTGTCAAGATCCTGTGCGGTTACCTCGCTTGCCGATTGAATTACCTGTTCCGCCACCTGCAAAATGGCTTCGTTGGCCTCTTCGGCAACGGTTATGTCTTCCCAGTCATTCGACAAAGCTGTTTTCCATACGTAGTTTTTTGTAATTCCCCTTAAAGCAATATCAAAGCCATTGAACTCATTCAAGTGGGGCTGGTTGATTTTTGCCGAAATAGTCCCTAAGCTCTTTGATAGCTGGAATTGGCTGGTGGCAAAGCCTATAAGATGGTGGGTCAGTAGCGGATTGATCCTCGCAAACTCAGCGAGTTTGGACGAGATGGTCCTTGGTAGTCCATGATGTTTCAAAAAATCAAAATCGGCTATTCTCTCTTGTACACGGTTATCCAAAAACATGGATACGCTAATCGATTTCTTTAATTGCCGTGTAACGTTTCTCGCGATGTCATTCGAACCATATAAGCTAGCAAACTGGGTGTTGATTTTGTTTTGTGCTGTTATTGCAGCCCAGAAAGCCGCGTTGTTGCCAATGGCGCCAATTTGATCAAAGACGTTTTTTTGTCTTTGAATACTCTTAATCATGTCTGTAATTTCTTTCATAAGTTCCGTTTCTTATAAATATGCAGCTATGGAGTAAACGGCTCAGAACGATAAAACATTGTTTCTAAACCTTATTTAACCTGTTGATTTACCGTTAGCGAATTTTATAAAGTTTTGAAGATTATTCGTCAACATTTGCGCCATTGATATTTTATTTCTTAATTATCTGCTTAAAAAGGTGGCCCTCTCTTTAACGCGTTCGGCGTAAATATGATCATCCAACCCTAGATGGGGAATAACCACGAAATAGTCAGGTCATCATCCGGTTTTCCTGCATTGCCTAAAACTATCCTGATCCCAGGCAAGCGGTGATTCTTGTACAGATTCAAGGAATCCGCTTGGGATTTTCGAATTGCCTACAACGTGTCCTTATCCCTGTCAGGCCCTGTTTTTTGTACAGATTCCACGAATCCGCAAGGGATTCTGAGCGTGGATACTAATTTCTTTTAAACCAAGCTCGTTCTTTGTTCATAAAAAAATATGTCCGGATTCCAGGTACAAATTAACAATCGGCCTTATAAAGTCGAGGCCGACCCGGCTATGCCTTTGCTATGGGTGATACGCGATCTTGTTGGGCTAAAGGGGACCAAATACGGTTGTGGATTAGGGTTGTGCGGAGCATGCACGGTGCACCTGGCCGGTAAGCCAGTCCGTTCTTGTTTAATTACAATCAGTTCAGTAAAAGAAAAAAAAATTACAACCATCGAAGGGCTGGGTGGGGAGACTTTGCACCCGGTACAAGAGGCCTGGATCGAGCTTCAGGTTCCGCAATGTGGCTATTGTCAAAGTGGTCAGATCATGTCGGCTGCCGCATTGTTGGCTAAAAACCCCCAACCCGGTCCTGAAGAAACACGAACCGCAATGAGCGGCAATCTATGTCGCTGTGGAACCTATGATCGGATCGGGAAGGGAATTGCCCTGGCATCCCAAAAACTAATGAACAGTAAAAAGACTAATGAACATTAAAAACGCTAATGAATAGTAAAAATGCTAATCAACCAGTAAAGCCTAATGAACGGGAAAAAAACTAATCAACAATAAAATGAGTGTAAAAAGCAGCAGGAGGGTCTTTTTAAAACAATCATGGTTAATAGGTTCAGGCCTGGCGATTGGATTCTCGCCGGTGGCCGCCAATACATTGGCAGGAAGAACCGAACTGGAAAAATTTGAACTTACTCCCTTTATTATTATCGGTACTGACGGTATTATCACACTGATAAATAAAAACCCGGACATGGGACAGGGTTCTATCCAGGCTATTCCCACTTTGATAGCAGAGGAACTGGAAGTTGACCTGGAGCAGGTAAAAATTATTCAAAGCAATGGAGATGAAAAATATGGATTACAAATATCCGGAGGCAGTGGTGGTGTGGTAAGGGCCTGGGAACCTTTACGAAAAGCAGGTGCCGCTGCCCGGCAAATGCTGATAAGCGCAGCAGCTCAAACCTGGAATATACCGTTAGAAAACTGCAAGGCAGAAAAAGGCGAAGTATTAAACCTGCTAACAAAAGAAAAACTCAATTACGGAAAATTGGTGACGGCGGCCTCCCTTTTGGAGGTGCCGCAAAATCCGGTATTAAAAGAACGATCTGAATTCCGGCTCATTGGTAAAACCACAAAACGCCTTGATGTGCCTGATCGCGTTTTAGGAAAAGCCAGGTACGGAATTGATATTGAGATACCCGGAATGGTTTATGCCTGCATTTTACATTCCCCTTCTTTGTATAGTAAAATAAAAAACGTTGATGACTACGAGGCACGTAAGATAAAAGGCGTACTGGATATTATTAAATGTGAAAGGCCGATGCCACATCGTAAAATGGAAGCAGTAGCTGTCATCGCCTCAAATTTTTGGGTAGCAATGCAGGGACGGAAGTTGTTAAATGTAACCTGGGAAGATGCCCCGGATCAAATTGAAAGTGCAGATTATGTGAGAAGAATGTATGCCGCGGCAAAAGAGCCAGGTCCGGTCCAGGCAGAAAAAGGAAACTTCGACCTGGCTTATACTAAGTCCAATACAAAAATCGAAAGCATTTACGAAAGCAATTTCCTGGCACATGCATCTATGGAACCTGAGAATACAGTGGCTCATGTAAAAAATGACGGAACGGTAGAAGTGTGGGTCCCTTATCAATCACCTGATTGGGCCAAAGGAGAAATTGCAAAATACTTTGAGATACCCGCAGAGAAGGTAACCGTGAACATCACCTTATTGGGAGGATCTTTTGGTAGAAAATCTTATTCCGATTTTTTATTGGAGGCTTGTATTCTTTCCAGGAAAATTCAAAAACCAGTCAAGCTGGTTTGGTCAAGAGAAGATGACTTAACACAAGGTCCATATCGTCCCGCCATGCTTAGCCGGTTGCAGGGAATGGTGGCCGGGAAAAAAGTGATGGGCATGCACCACCATGCTATAGGCGAAACGTTTGTTGCTCAAATTTATGGAGGACTGAAACCAGGAGAGCCGGATGCCGGGTTATGCGGGGAGATCAGTTTTGATAACAGCAAGTACAATTTTGAAAACACCAAAATAAGTCATACCCGGGTTAGTACCGATATACCGATTATGTGGTGGCGTTCGGTTTGGGGCGGGAATTTTGCATGGGGCCAGGAATGTTTCGTAGACGAACTATCGCATTTGCTAAAAGTAGATCCGCTTCAATTGCGTTTAGACAGTTTAGAGGATGAACGTTACCGGCATGTTTTAAAACTACTCGCTGAAAAATCAAACTATTACCAGCCCTCACCCAATGGTGAAGCTCGCGGTATCGCCATGTGGAAATCATTCGGGAGCATTTCCGCAGCTTGCGTAACCGTGGCGCGAAAAAACAGTAAAATTCATATTAAGAAAGTAGTTTCCGTTTTGGATTGCGGGTTGTTTGTTAATGAAGATATGGTTAAGGCCCAAATGGAGGGATGTATCATTATGGGTCTAAGTGCCGCTACAAAAGAAGAGATAAGTTTTAGCAATAAAAAATGTGATCAGACCAACTTTCACCAATACAAAATTCTGCGTTTAAATGAATTGCCGGAAATTGGAACCTATATTATTGCCAATGAAATAGCACCCGGGGGAGTTGGAGAACCCCCGTTGCCACCGATAGCTCCTGCACTAGGCAATGCTATTTATAATTTATCGGGTAAGCGAATCAGGAAACTGCCCATTTCTTTGGATGATATTTAATTACCTGGATTCGTCAGATCTGTTGAATTCGACCCGGTACTCCTGGGGTGTGCGCCTGGTCTCCTTTTTAAAGGCTTCATACAATGATGACATGCTGGCAAAACCAACTTCCCTGGCAATAACTTCAATTTTATCATTTCCACTTTTCAATCTTTCCATGGCCTCCTGTACACGAAACTTATTTACAAATTCATTAAAACGAATTCCCTGTTCCTGGTAGATGGATTGCGAGATAAGGTACGCGGGGCATTTAATTTGTTGCGCTACCAGTGCAATTGTTAGCCCCCTGTTGTTGTATAATTTCTTTTCCGTAAACACCCTATCCAAATCATCGGTGATTTTTTTAGCACGATGTTTATCTACGTTTTTTGATTTTTTAATGACAGACTGAAAAAAATCAGAATCTTTCAAAATGAAATAGTTCAGGACATAGAGGATGCCGATTGCAAACGCAAGGCCAAGGGTATACACTTCAATACCGCTTATCAAAGCCTGTACAGTAAAACATAAAAGTATCAGGCCAATACTGAAAGCAAACACCCGGAAATGTTTTGGAATTTGCACTCCTTCTGATCTAAAAGTAATATATATGCTAACTGCAAAATAAATAGCAAGCTGGGCTATCCCAACATAATATACATAATCAGTAATGCCACTTAGAATTATAAATATAGCCGGTACAAAATGAGCCAGGTAAAGCAGGGTTGAATTTAGTTTTGTGTTAATTGAGTGACGACTATATAAGTAAAAAGCAGGACCGATCATCCATAGTCCCGCCGCGCCTGCGATGGCCCCCCAGGCAGGATATGACTGTGGTATAAATATGAAATAGGATTTCGCCAATCGCAGGGCCAGGCCAAACAAAACAATACCCAGGTAAAAAAAAGCCTGGAAATTAAACCGGTCTTTCAGGATCAGTGTGGTACCAAGAAAAATACTTTGCACTAAACTAAGTCCGCAAAAAACTACAAGAAAACTTTGCCATATACTCATCTGTGAGGATTTTCAATAATATAAGATAGTAAAGATTCTCCCATGCTGTAAAATAGAAAACTGACAGATCCCATTTTTAGACAAGGCTAGTGTAAAAATGTGGTTGGAAGAGGAGCGATTTTTAAGACTGGACTTTCCGCGATGACAGGCGATAAACAAGGCTTAACCGATTGCTCGTCCGGGTCGGATGAAACTTGTCAGAGATTTGCAAGTCGGTCTCCAGAGAAATTTCCATACTTGGAGTAGCGCAGCTTTTGATTATAATTTAGGATATCGCTCATAGTAGTTTGATACCTATTATAATCAAACCCATTATTTTTTTGGAGTAGGTGTAGTAGGATTTCCCTTCTCAAATGCTGGTCCAGTATAGTGTATTTTGTAATTTTTACCTATTATTTTGCAGCAAATGGAGTAAGGGCCTGTTTCCATATATCTATTGCAGTAGCCATTTCTTTTTCATCTAAAGAACAGTAACCTATGCGTATGAAGTTTTGTGGTTTAGAAATATTAGGTTGAAAAAAATAATTACGGCCATCACTGATCTTTAATCCCAACTTTCCTGCATTAAGGGCAACTGAGCTGGCACTTATATTCTTTCTGTAAGTTGCCCAGATGGCCAATCCACCATTCGGCTTCTCAAACATTAAATATCCTCCCAACTGCTCCCTAAGCAATCGGCAAGTATTTTCTAACCGCCCCTGATAAACCTTGTGCGACTTTTTGATGTGCCTGGAAATTTCACCAGTGCTCAAAAGTTCAGCAGTTGCTTCTTCCAGTAACTGTTCACCTTGCCGGTCTATTAATCTACGAATTGCAGCGGCTTCGCATATTACCGCTTCCGGGGCCACCATAAACCCGATTCGGATACCGGGTGCAATGCTTTTGCAAAAGGAACCTACATAAATAATATGTCCACCCGTATCCACACTTGCCAAAGGCAAAAGAGGGTTGCTGGTAAAGTGATAATCAAAATCATAATCATCTTCAAGCAATGCAAATCCGTATCTGGAAGCCAGGTTCATAAGTCGCATACGGCGCTCTGCACTCAGGGTAACAGTGGTAGGCCGGTGGTGATGCGGAATAATATAAATCATTTTGGGTACCTTCTTTTTACACAATTGCTCAATCCTGTCTACATCCATACCATCTTTATCTACCGGGATAAAAACCAGTTTAGCTCCTGCCAGCTTAAAGGTTTGGTTCGCATCCAGATAGCCTGGTTCCGGCACAAATACAGTGTCCCCGGGACGGATGAGTAGCTGAGTAGTTAAGTAGATGGCCATCTGCGTCCCTTTTGTTATCAGTATTTCTTTTTCACTGACCTGCATCCCCCTGGTACGGTTTAAAAATTTAGCAAGTTCGACTCTTAGACGATAGGACCCTTGCTCCGGGCCATACATGAGAAATTGATTTGTTAAGCGACCCTTCCCAAATCTTCTGTATTCCCGCACCAGCTGCTCAATAGGTGCAATTCTGGTATCAGGAAAACCGTCATCGATTTTATACAAAGGCGGCGGTGCTGCCACGGCATTGATCTCTATATTTGGATCTTTTATGGTAGCTCCATCAGAAGATCGTTTTATGATCAATGGATAACCGGGTTGTCGGCTTCGAATCAATTTTTTGCTATTTTGGTTAATTGCACGAACCGAAGTATCAGGCAGGTGACTGGAAACATAAACGCCACTTCTTTCCTTAGGTTCCACCCAGCCCTGCGCACTCAATTCCTCGTAGGTCGCCACCACCGTTTTACGATTGATTTGCAGACCTTGGGCTAGTTCACGTGAAGATGGAAGTGCCTGCCCTGGTTTCAGGATGCCACAACAAATTAACTGAATAATTTCCGATGCTAATTGCAGGTATAAAGGACTATGCCCGCCGTCTTTTTTAAATGAAATTTCAAGAAGTTTTTTAATCATAACTGGACCCCTGTATATTTTGAAATTGGCCCATTAAGGTAACCAAATTAAAAATTAATTTTATACCTGGATTAAAAAGTCATTGTACAACTTTAAATATAAAAATCATGCTGAAAACAATAGTGTACAGCGATATCACTTCATCATGTAGATGTTTGATGATGATCAAAAAGGGAGGTGTGTTATGAAGGCTATCGTTGTAACTGACCAGGCTGCAGGAACAGCCGGGATGAAACTGGTGGAGCGGCCCGAGCCGCAGGCAGCGCTGAACGACGTCGTCGTCCAGGTTCATGCCTCGGGATTCACCAAAGATGAGCTCACATGGCCCTCAACCTGGACCGATCGTCTCGGCCGTGACCGGACGCCGTCGATCCCCGGCCACGAGCTGGCCGGTGTGGTCAGCGCCCTCGGCTATGGAACGACGGGGCTGTCGGTGTGACAGCGGGTGTTCGGCCTCACGGACTGGACCCGCGACGGGACGCTGGCAGAGTATGTGGCCGTTGAGGCACGCAACCTTGCACCGCTGCCCGCCGATGTAGACTTCGCAGTTGGTGCGGCTCTTGTGATGCCGGGGCTAACCGCATGGCAGGGACTGTTTGACCACGGACGTCTCCGGGTAGGACAAACCGTTCTTGTACACGGCGCGGCCGGCGTAGTAGGTTCAATGGCGACCCAACTCGCGCGTGCAGCTGGTGCTTATGTCATCGGCACGGGGCGCGCGGCCGACCGTCAGATGGCGCTCGACTTCGGCGCGCAGGAGTTCGTCGATCTGGAGAACGAAACCCTGGAAGACGTCGGCGGAGTCGATCTGGTTTTCGATGTCTTCGGTGGCGATATCGCGAAGCAGTCCGCAGGCCTGATTCGCGCCGGAGGAACGCTGGTGACCATCGCCGGTCCGACCGAGGCGAGGCCAGCTGACGGCCTGACGGTCGACTTCGTTGTCGTGGCCGATCGCAACCAATTGAGTGAGGTCGTCCAGCGGCTGCGCGAGGGACGACTGCGGACAAACACCGGCAATACATCTATACTCGACGACGCCGTTGCGACTTTCAATTCGACCAGCCGGGTCAACGGAAAGACGATCATCCGCGTTCACCCTTAAAAGCCCGGACGTCGAGGGGTACTCCCCCCGTCGATCATCGTTGCCCTATCCTTTGAACGAGTTAAGAAACGATGGAATATGTACACTCAGTTTGGGATGGGCATACTCCATTTTTTTATTTACAGTAGTTACGGATTTGTTATATAATATAGAGTTGAGTTACGGTATCGGGAAATTCCCCTTTCATGGCGTCTGTAAAACATTTGAGCCTATGGGTACTTATGGCATTGTCAGGTAAATGACATTGGAATAAAATTATTGGACGATGAATGAACAATTGAAAATAGAATTGGTAAACCCTCAAACCAACGTGTTGGCCTTTAAACTGATTCAGCTTAATGATGATAAGTATTTTAAAAGCCTGACAAGCTATAACTGTTATAAAGTGATCTTGATCAGGAAAGGAAAAGGTCAATTAACCTTTGATACGGCGAAGTATGATTTCTCTGAAAATTGCTTAATTAGATTTCCAATTTATCAACCTTTTCAAATAGAGGCAGATGGTCCACTTGATGGAATATTAGTACAGTTCCATCCGGATTTTTTTTGGAACCATAAATACGAAATGGAATTAACAAGTAAGCAGGTACTATTTAAGAGTATCGGTGAAATTCCCTTAATAAAAATCAGTAAAGAGGAAATGGATCAACTCCTGTATCCGCTGGATCATCTTCTTTTAGAACTCAACAGTGACGGTTTAGGTCGTTATGATATAGCGATCTCCTGGGTGAAAATATTTATGATCTATGCCTCACGGATAAAGATGGAAAGAGGTGTGATATATTCGGAGACACTCTCTGAGGTTCACTACATTATCCGGGAGTTGATCAATGCAGTGGAAGAGCATTTTCAGCGCAAGCACCGACCGGCGGATTATGCAAAATTATTGAACATTACCGTCAAAACGCTGAATCGTATTGCGAAGCAACATCTGGAAAAGACTGTTGGAGACATGATTTCAGAACGCATAATAACACAAGCCAGGCATGAATTATATTTAAGTGACAAGCCAATAAAACAAATTGCCATTGAACTTGGATTTCATGACGTAGCTTATTTCAGCCGCTTCTTTAAGGTACGAACTACTGTATCCCCCGAGGTTTATCGTAAATCATTCAGGGAGGATACCGATTAAGTACAATAATATTTCACATCTAAGGATAACTGAAAAAGCAATAAGGTTTGGGTCTCTAAGATTGATTGGTAAATCTCACTAATCTGGACGGACTTTACAACAGATTGTCCTTTTTGTCCATTTGTAGGCCTTGCCATATACCTTAATTTTATCCTTCTAAATAACTTTTAATAGGATGTTATGAAAATAAAAAATGATCAAGACATTGATTATGGTTTTGTTGCAATTACAGGCCATAAAAATATGGAGTTTTTTTTACTTAAAGTAATCAGCTGTTTCTATTAATGTCTGAGAGTATATTCAATTTCTTTGAAGGTTATATCAGAACTCATAACCTATTTTCTGACGAGGAAATTGCGACTATTAGGTCCATGGCCATACCGAAGCGACTTAAAAAAAAGCAATACTTACTACGTCCGGGGAGCGTATGTAGATTTCACACCTTCGTATGTAGCGGCTGTCTTCGATCATATCGAATCGATGACAACGGTATTGAGCATATCTTTAGTCTTTCACCGGCTAATCATTGGGTAAGCGATCGTGTAAGTCTTGTAACCGAAACACCGTCAAATGAATTTATTGACGCTTTAGAAGATAGTGCGATCATTCAGCTTTCAGTAAATAATTTTAAAACTCTTTTGAAAGATGTACCTAATTTCGACACACTAAATACTAAAATCATTACTGATGAATGCAGTACAAGCCGTGACAGAATATATATGATGCTCAGCCGCCAGGCAGAAGAAAGGTACCGGCAATTTATTCAATGCTTTCCACAATTGCATCATCGTATTCCAATATTTATGATTGCTTCCTATCTGGGCGTAACAAGGGAAACACTAACCAGGATACGCAGTAGTATGATTTGCGTCTAATGTTTGTTGCGTATGTATATTGAAGCCAGCGTCGAAGTGACCGATTAAGTGCCTGCAGGTACTGCAGCATCGTCGGATAGATGCGTATCTATAACGATCTCACCTTGTAACAATTTAGCAACCGGGCAATTTTTTGCTACCCAGAGCAGCCTTTCCTTTTGCTCATCCGTCACCGGCTGGCCAAACGAAACTGTTCTGAAGATCGAGGTCTTGAAAGGTTCAATCTCTTGCAACATGTTTACCGAACAATGTATGTCCTTAATATCCCATCCTTTTCTATTGATATACATACGTAAAGTGGTCAACGTACACCCGACCAATCCCGACAGTACAGCTGTAAACGGATCCGGGCCGATATCTTGTGATTGGCAATTAACAATACACAGAAATCGGCAACTACGCGTACACAGTTTCGGAAAATAGCAATACTCAATTTCGGCAAACAGCAGTGCACAACTTCGGCAAATAACAATGCACAGTTTCGGAA
>Ga0193752_1000396_pt1 | contig 42843 bp, 32 predicted proteins | sample H1c1metaG_FD_144924 | JGI IMG/M metagenome (GOLD analysis project Ga0193752, IMG submission 144924) | Soil microbial communities from a riparian zone of the East river system, Colorado, United States - H1c1 | ecosystem: Environmental > Terrestrial > Soil > Riparian zone | place: USA: East River...
TCTCTTCGCCAAACGCGTGATATGCAGCCAACCTACCCTGCTCCATCGACGTCGCAGCCAGCGCCGGGAACCCGATCACGTCACCGACCGCGTAGATGTTCGGCACCGAAGTCCGGTAGTGCGCATCGACTTGAACCCGGCCGCGCGGGTCGACCACGATGCCCAGTTCCTCGAGGCCCAAGCCCGCGACCGCGCCGGTGCGACCGGCCGAATACATGACGGCTTCGGCCGCGATCGTCTTTCCGCTCGCGAGTGTCGTGAGCGTGCGATCGCCGTACAGCTCCACCGCAGCCACCGACTCGCGAAAGCGAAACGTCACCGCGAGACCGCGCAAGTGGTACTGCAACGCCTGCGTCACTTCTTCATCGCAAAAGTCGAGCATTCGATCGCGGCGCTCGACCACGGTGACCTTGCAGCCGAGAGCGGCGAAGATCGACGCGTACTCGATCCCGATCACGCCCGCCCCGACGACCACGAGCGAAGCCGGAATCTTCTGCAGGCAGAGAATCCCGTCCGAATCGAGGATGCGATTCCCGTCGAACGCGATGTTCGCCGGCCGAGCCGGCCGCGTGCCCGTCGCGATCACGATCGCCTGCGCCGTCAGCGTCGTTTCACCGGTCTTGCCCTGCACTGCGACCGTGTGCGGATCGACCAAACGCCCGCGCCCGTACATCAACGGCACGTGATTGCGCGCGAGCTGATCTTGAACGACGTGAATCTCGCGCGACACGACGTGCGCCGTGCGCGCGGTGAGATCGTCCATCGTGATCTCGCTCTTGACCCGATAGCTCTGGCCGTACATCTCGCGCTGCGACAGGCCCGTGAGGTACATCACGGTCTCGCGCAGAGTCTTCGAAGGGATCGTGCCCGTGTTGATGCACGCGCCCCCGACCACATCCATCGACTCGATGACGACCGCGCGCTTGCCGAGCTTGGCGGCTGCAATCGCAGCCTTCTGACCACCGGGGCCGCAACCGATCACGACCAAATCGTAGTCGTACACCGGCGTGACGCTAGGCCAAACAAGTTGCGGGCGAGTCACGCCCTGGTGTCCACCGCATGACGGCGGACAACGTCAGATGAACGTCGAGCCTGGCTCCTTCAGGAACTCGGCCTCCGCCGGCGTCGACTCGCGGTCGAGCAGCGCGTTGCGGTGCGGGAAGCGCCCCCAACGCGAGATGATGTCGCGATGCTTGCGCGCGTAATCGACGATGCTCCCAACGATCTCGCGCGAGCGGCCTTCAGTATGGTCGCGGAGCGCTTTGAACAGCTCGACCCCTCGTTCCTGCGTCGCGAGTTCCTCGCTGTGCATAAACGGCATGTAGAAAAACACGCGTTCGTGGCCGTGAAGCGCGCGATCCAATCCGATTTTGACGCCGTCAGCTGCGGCTGCGAGCGCGCGTGCGTCCCCTTCGAACATGCGCGCGGTTCCGCGAAACATGTTGCGGGAGAATTGATCGAGGACGATGACGTAGGCGAGCCGCCCGTGCGGGTCGTCCAGCCACGCTTGGCGCTCGCCGGCCATGATCGCTTGCCAGGCCGGCTCGAACTTCGCTCCGATCTCGTGATCGAACGCGGGATCTTTGCGCCACCAGCGCTGGGTTAGGGCCTCCTCGGCCAACCCGTCCCCGTCCACGTCCCCCAGCCAAAACCACAGCACGTCGTCGGGCGCCACGGTCACAGTCACGGTCCCACCGCACTTCCTGCGCAGGCCGAGGCCCACGCGCGACAGACCGAGCGGGTGTCGCAGGTTTCGCGTCTCAGGGCAATCACTCCTTAGTACGATGCGTACGGCGAGGAGTACGATGCCGCCGGCGCGGTTTGGCGTACGCTTGCACTGAAATAGACGCCCTTGGCTGCGTGTTGCTTAGCCTGCCGGCGGCGTGCTAACGCCCGCGACGGCTTTCGGCCGAAACACACCGAGGAGCGCATGTACAGCGACGTCCGAGCGATCAACGAATTGGTGGAACGCGAGAGCGCCTTTATTGAGGCGATCGTAGCTGAAGTCGGACGCATCATCGTGGGCCAGGAGCACATGGTGGAGCGCCTGCTCATCGGGCTCCTCACGTCCGGCCACGTCCTCCTCGAGGGCGTCCCGGGCCTCGCCAAGACGCTCACGGTTCGTACGCTCTGTGACACCGTGTCGGCGAAGTTCCAGCGTATCCAATTCACACCCGACCTTCTGCCCGCCGACTTGGTCGGAACCGTCATCTACAACCAGCAGAGCGGGAAGTTCACGGCGAAACGCGGTCCGATTTTCGCGAACTTGATCCTCGCCGACGAAATCAACCGCGCACCGGCCAAGGTCCAGAGCGCCCTGCTCGAAGCCATGCAGGAGCGGCAAGTCACCATCGGCGACGAGACGTTCCCGCTCGACAAGCCGTTCATGGTCATGGCGACCCAAAACCCGATCGAGCAGGAAGGCACGTATCCGCTGCCCGAAGCGCAGATCGACCGCTTCATGCTGCACGTGCAGGTCGGGTACCCGACGCGCGATGAAGAGCGCAAGATCATGGAGCGCATGGCCCAAGCGACGCTGCGCGACGGCGAAGAAGAGTACTCGTCGCAGCAGCTCAAGGCGAAGCGCGTCGTGACGCCGTCCGAGATCATGCAAGCGCGCAAGATCATCAGCCAGGTCTACGTCGACGAGAAGATCAAGGACTACATCGTCGACATCGTGCTCGCGACGCGCGATCCGAAGCGCGCCGGTCTGAAGGATCTCACCGACATGATCACGCACGGCGCATCGCCGCGTGCGTCGATCGCGCTCAACGTCGCGGCGCGCGCCCACGCGTTCATGCGCCACCGCGGTTTCGTCACACCGGAGGACGTGAAGGCAGTCGGGCCAGACGTGCTACGCCATCGTCTGATCCGTAGCTACGAAGCTGAAGCCGAAGAGATCTCGAGCGACCAAATCGTTCGCCGGATCTTCGAAGCGGTCGAAGTGCCCTGATCAGAGTTCTATGATTACGCGCGAGATCGTCAAGAAGCTGCGCAAGATCGAGATCCACACCGCGCGTTTGGCCAACGACCAGCTCGCAGGCAGCTATCACTCTGTCTTCAAGGGCCGCGGTATGGCGTTCAGCGAAGTGCGCCAGTATCAGCCGGGCGACGACGTCCGGTTCATCGACTGGAACGTCAGCGCGCGCATGAATGACACCTATGTGAAGGTGTTCACCGAAGAGCGCGAGATGACGGTCATGCTGCTCGTGGATCTGTCCGCGAGCGAGATGTTCGGGTCGGTCGCGCAGTCGAAGCAGGAGACCGCGGCCGAGGTTGCAGCGCTCCTGGCGTTCAGCGCGATCAAGAACAACGACCGTGTCGGCTTGATCCTGTTCACCGATCGGATCGAACGCTTCGTCCCGCCGAAGAAGGGCAAAGGCCACGTGATGCGCGTGGTCACCGAGATCTTGAGCGCGAAGCCGAACCACAAGGGCACCGACGTTCGCGCAGCACTCGAGTTGCTCGGCCACGTCCAAAAGCGGAAGTGCGTCGCGTTTTTGATCTCGGACTTCATCGCGTCAGGCTATGAACACGCATTGCGCGTCGCAGCGGCGCGTCACGACTTGATCGCGTTGCAGATCACCGACCCGCACGAGGAAACTTTGCCGGACGTGGGGTTACTCCTCGCGCAGGATCTCGAGAGCGGCGAGATCGTCGAAGTCGACACGAGCAGTAAGCGCGTGCGCGAAGCCTACGCCGTCCGCGTGGCCCGCAAGCGAGGCGAGCGCGAGCAGCTGTTTCGCAAGCTCGACTTGGACCATTTGACCATCTACACGCACAAACCTTACGTGCGGCCGATCGCGGAGCTGTTTCGGTTGCGGCAGCGGCGGGAGCGCCACGGATGAGCGCGCGTGCGCGCATTCTGATCGTGACGGGACTGTGGCTGGCGATGGGAACCGGCGCGGCGTTTGGACAGGCTGCGCCCGCTCACGGCGGCCACGCCAAGGGCAAACACGCACCGGCGGCGCCACCTCCGCCGCTACCAGCTGCACCCGACCCGGCAGCACCGGCAGTGGAAGCTCCGGCCGCCGCGCCCGAACCGCCGCCGTCCGCTGCACTGCCGGAAGGCCACGAGCCGAAGCTCTCTCTCAAGATCGAGCCGCCGACCGGTGTGCACACCGGCGAGATCGTTCGGCTCGAGATCGCCGCCGACGCGAAGCTCGGCGACGACGTCACGATCGCCGATCAGAGCTTCGCGCCGTTCGAAGTGCACAAGAAGAACTTGCGCGTCGAGCAGCCCCAAGGCGATCGCCAGCGCTTCGTGTTTCAGCTCGACCTGCTCGCGTTCGAGCCCGGCGACAAACCGATTCCAGCGATCACGCTCCGCGTAGTCACGAAGGACAACTTCGTCGGCACGGTGAAGACGGCCGAAGCGCCGTTCCGCGTGAAGGGCCTCCTCGACAACGAACCGAACGCACAGCCGAAGCTGGAGACGAAGCCGGTTCCGGTGCTCGAGGACAACTGGATCCCGATCTACATCCTGGCCGGTTTGCTCGCGGCGGGGCTCGTCGCGCTGCTCACCGTTTTCGTGTCGCGATACTTGCGCAAGCGAAAGGCGCGCGCAGTTCCTCCACCGCCGCCGCGCCCGCCGTGGGAGATCGCTGTCGAAGAGCTCGGCGTCTTGCGCCGCAAGAAGCAGCAGATGATCGACGCCGGCCAAGGCAGCATGTTCGTCGCCGAGCTGAACCACGTGATTCGCGCGTACCTCGGTGGCCGCTATCACTTCGACGGTCTCGAGACGACGACCGACGAAATGCTCGCCCAGCTGAAAACGCACTCGGCCGGGCTCGGATTCACTCAAGAAGTCGGCATGTTCCTCGGCCGCTGCGACCTCGTGAAGTTCGCAAAGGTCGAGCCGGACGCCGACGAGGTCGACCTGTTGTTCGCAAAAGCTCAAGACCTCGTGCAGTTCTCCGGACCCGATGAATCGCACGGCCTCACGACGCCGAAGCCACCGGGCGAGCCGCCGCCGGGAGCTGCAGCCGGCGAGCCCGGGCAACCCTCGCCTGCACCGGCAAACGCGCCGGCACCGCGTGCCTCGGCGACTCCTGAACCGCGCAAGTCCAGCGCAGCGCCTGCCGAAACCGTGCGCAAGGCGCCTCCGATCGATCGAGGGCCATCCGCATGAATCGCCTCCCTGCGATTTTGCGTCCGGTGATCGCGACCTTGGTGCTCGCAGCGGCAGCTGCGCTCGGCGTCGGCGTCTTGATCGAAGAGTTCTACGAAGTGCCGCTCACGGCGCGGAACTTCCGCTTCGAACGGCCACTCGCGGCCAGCTTGCTCGCCGCCGGTTTGCTCGTGCTGATCGCGCGCGGCTATCTGCGCCGGCGCCGCTCGCCGCGTTTGTCAGTATCGCGCGGCGTCGATCTCGGAGCGCTGCCCGAAGGCCCACGTGTCTGGCTCGAGCCGGTCTTGGTCTCGGCGCGCGTCGTCACCGTGCTGCTCATGGCATTCTCGCTGATGGGCCCACAGAGCATTCACGCGCGCGACGCGACGGAAGTTCAAGGCATCGACATCATCCTGACGGTCGATTTGTCGCTGTCGATGCAGGCCGCAGACATTCGGCCGAACCGCTTCATCGCAGCCCAAGCCGTGGTCGACGAGTTCATCCAGCGCCGCCCGAATGACCGCATCGGCGCCGTGATCTTCGGCCGCGACGCACACACGCTCTTGCCGCTCACGACCGATCACGAAGCTTTGCGCAGCATGTTCTCGGAGCTCGAGCTCGGCGTGATCGAAGGTCGCGGGACGGCGATCGGAAATGCGATCGGCACCGCGCTCAACCGCCTGCGCAAATCCGACGCCAAGAGCAAGGTCGTCATCTTGCTGACGGACGGCGACTCGAACAGCGGCAACGTCTCGCCGCTCCAAGCGGCAGAGTTCGCGAAGGCGCTCCACGTGAAGGTGTACACGGTGCTGATGGGCCGCACCGATGACGCGCCAGTGCAATCCGGCTTGGACTTGTTCGGCCGGCCGCTGTTCGATCGCGGCAACTTCCCGGTGAACCCCGAGCTGTTGAAGAAGGTCGCGGCGCAAACCGGGGGCGAAAATTTCGTCGTCGCCGATCGTGAAGCACTCGAGCGCAGCTTCCACACCATTCTCGATCGTCTCGAGCGCTCGCAGATCAAAGACGCGGGCAAGGTCTACGGCGAACTGTTCCCAGCGTTCCTCGCGCCCGCCCTCGCGCTACTCGTGCTGGAACTTCTTCTCGCCGCCCTGTTCCAGAAGAGGTGGCCATGACCTGGCATGCGCCTTGGCTCCTGTGGTTGCTCGCGCTCGTGCCTTTGCTCGGCATCGTGCTGTTCGTAGGTTATCGCCTGCGGCTGCGAGCGGCAGAGCGCTTCGGCGCCGACAGCACGCTCAAACGACTCCTGCTCGGCCGCTCCTCGGGTCTGCGCGTCGCGCGCGCGGCGATCGTTTTGCTCGGCATCGCCTGTGCGATCATCGCGCTCGCCCGCCCGCAGTACGGCTCGCGCACGCGCATGCTGCGCAAGCGCGGGATCGACGTCGTCGTCGCGCTCGACTTCAGCAAGAGCATGCTCGCGCGCGACGTGCGCCCGAGCCGGATCGATCGCGCGAAGGCCGAGATCACCGGGTTCTTGAACGAGCTCGGCGGCGACCGCGTCGGCATCGTCGCGTTTGCCGGCGAGACGATGGAGTTCCCGCTCACGGTCGACTACGACGCGGCTGCGTTGTTCTTTCGCGACCTCGGGCCGTACGACATGCCGGTCGGAGGCACCGCGATCGGCCGCGCGCTCACGGCGTCGAAACGGTTGCTGGAGCGCAGCTCGCGCGAGCAATCCAGCGGTAGTGAAGAAGACAAAAATCGGCGGTCGCGCGTCGTGATCCTGCTGACCGACGGCGAAGATCACGAAGGCGATCCCGTCGCAGCGGCCGACGAGCTCGCAAAGATCGGCGCGCGCATCTACGTGGTCGGCATCGGCACGCGCACCGGCGAACCGATCCCCACCTACGCGGACGACGGTACCTGGACCGGCTACCTGCGGGATTCGAGCGGCAGCTCGGTGTTGACGTCGCTCTCGACCGATAACGAGTCGCAGCTGAAGAAGATCGCGCAAGCCACCGGCGGAAAGTACTTCCCGGCCGGTCGCGGCAGCGTCGGCATGGATCAAATCCGAGCCGAGATGCGGCGCATGAAGCAGAGCGAGCTCAAGGCGCGTAAGATCACGGTCCACGAAGAGCGCTATGCTGCAGTGTTGCTGCTCGCGTTCTTGCTCGTATTACTGGAGTCCCTGCTGCCCGAAGCCTGGTTCGGCAAACGGCGCTCGAAGGAGCCACAGACTTGATCCGTGCGCGTCTTAGTCACCTGGGTCACCTGGGGAATGTGGCATTACTGCTCGCGGCAGTCGGTGCCGCGGTCTGGCCCCAACCCGCGCACGCCGAGCTTCCGCCGCTGCTTCGAACCGAAAACGGGCGCGTTCGCGACGGCAACGAAAAGCTGAACAAGGGCGATGCCAAGGGCGCACTCGAGTCCTACACGCTCGCCGCTCGCGAGTTGCCCGAGGCGCCCGGTGTGCAGCTCGATCGCGGGCTCGCGCTCTTGAAGTCGGGGGACCTTCCCAAAGCCCGCGAGTCCTTCCTGTCTGCCACTGCGCCGAGCGCGCCGGCGCCGCTGCGAGCGGACGCCTACGAAAACCTCGCGCTCGCGTTCTATCGAGACGGCGATCAGCTCGCCGGGCAGAAGAAGCACAAGGAAGCACAGCAGATGTTTCGCGAGTCGGTCGACGCCGGCAAGCGCTCGCTTCGCTTGCGCCCTGGCGATGCGAACACGGCTTGGAATCTCGAGCTCGCGACGCGCCGGATCCGCGAGGAAGAGCAGAAGCAAAAAGACGAAGACGAGAAGAACAAGCAGGATCAAAAAGACAAAGACAAGGATCCGAAGCAGGACCAAGACAAGCAGCAGGACGACCAGCAGAAAAACGACGACCAGAAGAGCGACCAGCAGAAGAACGACGACCAGAAGCAAGATCCGCAGTCGAAGAACGACGACCAGAAAAAAGACGACTCGCAAAAGCCCGAGCAAAAGCCCGATCAGCAGCAGGCCAAGCAGGATCCCAAGCAGGACCAAAAGCAGCCTGAGCCGCAAAAAGGCGAAGGCGATAAGGCCGAAGAACAAGAGCAAAAGGCGGAACAGCTACCGAGCGAAGCCGAACAAGCGCTGGACGCACTCGGGAATAGCGAAGAGAACTTCGAGCGTTATCGGGCACGGCAGCGGGCGAGCCGCGAACGGCGTGCGCCCGAGAAGGACTGGTGAGTGAGGCGGGGTGCTCGAATACGGCCCGAATCACCTTCGGTGCTCGGGTTGATTTGCAGCTGCGTCTTGCTGTTCGCAGCGAGTGCGCGTGCGGACGTGCGCGTCGACATGACCGCCGATCGCGCGCAACTCGGCATGGGTGATCAAGTCGCGGTCCGGATCTCGGTGCAGACCGAGGGCTCGTCGCAACCCGAGATCACGCTGCCGGAGTTCGAAGGCTTTCAGATCACGCAGCGCGCGGTGCAACGGCCGATGCAGTTCTCGTTTGGCTTCGGCCAAAACCAACCGGTCGTGACTTCGAGCACGCAGTACACATTCGTGCTCACACCGATGGCGCCGGGGACGTTCAAGATCCCGCCTGTCAAAGTCGTCTACGGAAAAAACACGGCGCAAAGTCAGCCGCTGACGCTGAATGTCACGGGCACTATCGGCGGCGTTCCGGGCGCGCAGGGACACAACCCGAACCTGCAGCAACCGGCAAACACCGGGCAACCGGTCGCAACCGATCCGCAAGCCAACGCGCCGACGCCGCAGCCGCAAGCGACCGGCGATGCGGCGATCTACGACAACGATGCGTTCTTGCGCACGGTGATCGACAAGACCGAGCCGTACGAAGGCGAACAGCTCACCACGACCCTCTACTTGTACACGCGGCGCAACTTGCAGCAGGTGCCGCAAGTGCAGACCGAAGCGAGCACCGATGGCTTGTGGACGCACGACTTGCTGAGCGCCACGCGCTCGCTCGATCCGACGCGCCAAGTCGTGAACGGCCGTGGGTTTTGGGTCTACACGCTGCGCCGCTTCGCAGCGTTTCCGTTGCGCGCGGGCGAGCTCACGATCGGCTCGATGACGCTGACGATCTCGCGCGACAGCGTGTTCGACTTGTTCGACCCGAGCAGCGCTCAACCCGATTTGAAGCGCAACTCCGTGCCGATCCTGCTGCACGTGAAGCCACTGCCTGCAGACGGTCGGCCCAGAGGCGAGGTCGCGGTCGGGCAATTCGAGATCGCCGCGCAGCTCGATCGCAAGCAGGTCGTGACGGGCGACGCAGTCACGCTCACCGCGAACATCAAGGGTAAGGGCAACATCCGCGCAGTGCGCGTTGCCGATCCGGTCGTGGGTGGCCTGCAAGTGCTGCAACCCGAGACGCACGACTTGGTCGAAGCACCGGGCGAGCGCGTGCAGGGGACGCGTACGATGACGTGGCTCATCGTTCCAAAGGCGCCCGGCGTGTACACGATTCCGCCACTCGAGTTCAACACGTTCGATCCCGCGACCCAGAGCTATCAGCGTGTGAAGAGCGCGCCACTGTCGCTGACGGCCGCGGGCAACGCGAGACCGGAGACGAGTGCGACGCAAGAGCCGCTGCAAGCTGCAGACGACGACGCAGCGGGGGGCGAAGCGCCAAACTGGCCGCCGATCCGGCCGATGGCCGAGCTGACTCGCGCGCGTACGCCGATCGCGTCGCGAATGTTCTACCCGTTCGCGCTCGCGGTGTTGCCGTTGCTCTGGCTCGGTGCCGTGATCGCGCCGAGCTTGCGCCGCTTGCGCTCGAACGACGCGATCGACGCCGATCGGCTCGCGATCGCGCAGGCTGAGAAGCGCTTGGCGAGCGCGAAAGCCGCACTCGGCGCACGCGACGCGCGCAAGTTCCACTTCGAGCTCGCAGGCTCGCTCCTCGGATTACTGGCGGCGCGTTTGCACGAACCGGTCACGGGGCTGACGCAGCCCGAGTTGCGTGCGCTATTCGCGCGCCGCGGCGTGCCGGATGCGCTCGGCTCGCGCGTCCTGACGGTGTTATCCGAGTGTGATTTCGCGCGCTTCAGCTCGAGCGCCGTCTCCGAAGCAGACATGCAGGCACGTCTGCTTCGGATCGAAAACGTTTGGCCGGAGCTCGCCACATTTTCGCCACAACCGCTGGAGAACGCGTGATGCGAGACCGCATCCGCATTCTCACGCAGGCGTTGGCCGCGTTCGCGCTCGTTGCATTTGTCATCTCGAGCCCGGGCGAAGCGCGCGCCGAAGCGCTGTCGGAAGTGTTCCGTACGGCCAATGAGGCCTACTTCCGCGGCGACTTCAAAGCCGCCCTGCAGAACTATCAGCGCCTGGTCGATGCCGGCGTGCGTGACGCCGACGTGTATTTCAACTTGGGCGTGGCGGCTGCGCGTGAAGAAGAGCTCGGCAGCGCGATCCTGAACCTCGAGCGGTCCGCCCGGCTTCGGCCCGGCGACACGGAGACGAACACCGCACTCGAGACCGCACGCGCGACGCTCGGGAAGCGACTTGCGCAAGCCAAAGGCGAAGCGACGATCCAAGCCAAGCCGCCCATTTCCGAGGCACTCGTGCGCTCGGTTCACGAAGACACTCTGGCCGTGTCACTGCTCGTGTTCGACGTGTTGTTCTTCGGACTGCTCTTGGCCTACCCGCGCCTCAAGACCGACGCACAGCGGAATACGACGGCTGTGACCGCAGCTGCGTGCGGCGTGTTGCTCCTAGTCACCGGAACCGGTTTGTTTCTAAAGCGCGGCGGGCAAACCGAAGGCAAGCCGGCAGTGGTGCTTCGGGAGGGGGCCGAGCTGCGCGAAGGGCCGGACCGCCACGCTCGCCAGCGCGCCTTGGCCCACGAAGGAGTGAGCGCGCGCGTTCTCGCCAGCGACGGCAGCTTCGTCCGCGTAAAAATCCCAGGCGGTGCCGAAGGTTGGATGGCACAACGTGACCTCGGTTTACTCGAATAACAGGCGCGCATGTTGCATTGACAGCGTGCCAAGAGCAGACGAGGATCGGTCGCGCCATGGCGAATAAGAGCCAAAAGAAGCCCACGGTTCTCATAGCGGACGACGACCTCGAGATCTTGACGATGGTCCGTACCTTGTTGCGTCGGCGCGACGTCAAACTCCTCGAAGCAAGCGACGGCGAGGAGGCGATGAAGTTGATCCGCGAGAACAACCCTGACCTAGTGGTGTTGGACGTGATGATGCCCGGTCAGAGTGGCTGGGAAATCTGTAAGGCGATTCGCGAGGACGAGCAGCTGAACCGCACCGGCGTGATCATGCTGACCGGTATCGGCGAGCGCTTGAACGAGATGACGTCGCCGCTCTACGGCGCGGACGCGCACTTGGACAAACCGTTCGAGTTGCAGGCTTTGGATGCGGCAGTGACACGCGTGCTCGCCGCGCGAGGGTACTGACGCATCGGTCCAAGTGATCGAGCTCGGCTAGTGTTGCGAGTGTTTGCGAGTGTTCAAGGCACGGACTTGCGGGTCGCGCGTGAAGTTGCCTGGGTGAGGCAGCCTCCCGCGAAAGGAGACGACAGCAGAATGGTCGGTCGATTCACAAGCCGCGGCTTTTCGCTCGCGCTCGCGTGCGCAATCCTCGCCGCTCCGAGCTGCAACAAAGAGCAGAAGCAAGAGAAGCCGGTCGTTCGTGAGGTCACTCCGCCGGATAAGAAGTTCGGCCTCACGCCCGAGCAATCCGGGCAGACGCTCGTGAAGGTCGGCGACACGACGATCACGCTCGGTGAGTTCGCAGAGCGTCTCGGCGGCCAGTCGCCGTACTTGCGCGCGCGCTACAACAGCCCGGAGCGCCGCCGCGAGTTCTTGGACAACATGGTTCGGTTCGAGCTGTTGTCGATCGAGGCGAGCAAGCGTGGCTTCGACAAGACCGACGACGTCGCTCGCATCCGCAAGCAGATGATGGTCCAGCAGATGATGCAGGAGCTGTTCGACAAGCAAGGCGTAAAGCTGTCGGACATCGGCGACGCTGAGATCAAGACCTACTACGACAACAACAAGGCGGAGTTTCAAAAACCCGCTCAAGTGCGCGCGAGCCAGATTCAGCTGAAAGACAAAGCCACTGCCGAGAAGGTGCTCAAGGAAGTGAAGGCGAAGCCGGCCGACATGGAGCTCTTCCGCAAGCTCGCCCAGCAGCACAACGAAGACCCCGCGACCAAAGAGAGCTACGGCGACCTGCAGTTCTTCTCGGCGGAGAAAGACGACACCGAGGGCAACGAAGCGCCGCGGCCCGTCGCCGTGCGTAAGGCCGCGTTTAGCCTCGAGAAGGTCGGCGACGTCTACCCCGAGGTCGTCCAGAGTGAGGCCGGCTTTCACATTCTGAAGCTGACGGGTAAGCGCGATGCGATGAACCGGACGCTGGACGACGCCCGCCGCCTGATTCAGAACCGCCTGTGGCGGCAAAAACGCGAGGAGGCGATCGAGAAATTCGTCTCCGACCTGCGGACGAAGGCCAACGTGAAGGAAAACCTGGATCTTTTGGCCCAAGTTAAAGTACAGCCCGGCGCCAAGGCCGCTGCGGCGGACGACGATGCAGTACCGACCGATGCGAAGACCAAAAAATCCGATGCGCACGCGCACTGAGCGCGCGATTGCAGTTGTCCTGCTCGCCGGCGCGATGCTGATGGCGGCGGAGCGTCCCGCCGTCGCGCGGGCGGAAGTCATCGAACGCGTGGTCGCGGTCGTGAACGACGACGCAATTTTCTTGAGCGAGCTGCGCCGGCGCGCCGCACCGTTTCTCGAGCAGGTGCTGTCGGGCGCGAACGAGTCCGAGCGCCAGCAGCGGATCGACAAGCTCTACGATCAGTTCCTGCGCGAGCTCGTCGATGAGCAACTGATCGAACAGGCCGCGCGCAAGATGAGCATCGCGGTCTCGAGCAGCGAGGTCGATCAAGCGATCGAAAACGTCCGCTCGCAGAACAACCTGACCGCGGAGAAGTTCTGGGAAGCGGTGAAGGGCCAAGGCTTCACCGAGAAGCAGTACCGCGCGGACGTGCGCAAGCAGCTGTTGCGCTTGAAGGTCACGAACCAGCGCGTGCGAACTCGCGTGAACGTGAACGACGCCACGGTGAAGGAAGAGTACGAGGACCGCGTGCGCAAAGCGCGCCGGCGCCAACGCTTCCACGCCGCGCACGTATTCATGGCGTTGCCGCCGACGGCGTCAGCGACCGAAGTGAGCGAAGCGATGAAAAAGGCGAACTCGCTGCGCGCTGCGCTCACGGCCGATAACTTCGACACGATGATGGCGACCCACGGTGGCGGCGATCTCGGCTGGCTCGATCAGGGCGACTTGCCGGAGGCACTCGAGAACGCGCTACTCGGCTTGGAACCGGGTCAAATCGGTACCCCAGTGCGCGGTCCTTCGGGCATTCACATCTTTCAGCTGCGCGAGCGCCAGAGCGGTGGCGCGCAGTTCCCGCCGTTGGAAGAAGCGAAGGAAACCATTTACCGAGAGCTTCTCGATCGCGCGATGGCACGGCAGCAAGAGTTGTTTCTCGCCGAGCTGCGTCGTGGCGCGGTAATCGAAGTGCGGCGTTAGTCAGTCCATGGCTTGGTGCGGTCAGCGGCGCGATCACACGCCCGATCATAGTTGCCGACACTCTCACCACATTCCGCCAACAACCCTACGCGCACTTTTGTGGTTGAGTGCTCCTGTCGTTGATGCTCGCTGCGGAGCTTGCATCGTCGGCGTGGTCAAGTGCGGTCGATGTTCGCTGCGAAGCTTGCATCGTCTGACCCGCCCGAACTTTGCCGGGGCACTGACTCGTGGACGCGGCGCCATGCTCGACGGGAATCCTGGAACGGTCCCGAAGGGCTGGTGAATGGCTTAACCGCCGCGCGTCGAGCTGGTTTCGAGCAGGGGAACGCGATGAACGAAGCACGCGCCTGGGTCTTGAGTATGGCGGCCGCGGGCGTGGTGCTGATCGCGTGCGGCGATCCGGGCGACAAAGGCGCGTACGCCAATCGTGGGAGCGGCAGTGGTGGCGGTGACCCAGTGAGCGCCGGTAGTCCGGCAGCAGGCGTTTCCGGTGCTGCAGGCAGTGCGGGTTCATCCGAGCCTGTCGGCCCCGCTGGCGCGGCCGCTCCAGCCGTGGGAACCGGTGCCGCAGGTTCAGCTCCGCTCGTTCCTCCGCCGAGTGCAGGTGCGCCCGCGATGCCGCCGAGCACCGGAATGGTGCCCGCAGCTGGGAGCGGCGCCGTCGCGATGAACCCGGCGACGTGTCCTGTCGCACCGGCCGATGCACCTGCGCAGACTGTCGCTGCGCTCGCTGCGGTCAACAACTACCGCGTGCCGGCTGGCTCGGGATGCGCAACGATGATCCCCGAGATCAACACGGCAGCTGCTGCGCACTGCGCGTATTACGGGACCTACACGATGGGCGACATGTGCGTCGCAAATCCGCACTTGGAAGTCATGGGTTGCGGCAGCTTCACCGGCGCGACGCCGGGCGACCGCATGAAAGCTGCGGGTTACTCGAGCTCCGGTGGCGGCGAGGTCATGGCCTTCGTCAACAGTGCCCAGGGCTCGGTCGATACCTGGGTCAACTCGGTCTGGCACCGCGTTCCGATCCTCGACCCGTGGACGACACATCTCGGATACGGCAGCTCCGCGCGTTGCGACACGATCGACTTTGGTCGCGGCACGCCCGCGCCTACAAATACAGTCGTAGTCTATCCGTACGACGGGCAAACGGGTCTGCCGCTCTCGTTCAATGGTGCGAACGAGGGTCCGATGCCACCGACCCCGAGCTCGGGTTGGCCGAGCTCGACACCGATCAGCGTCTACGCGCAAAAGATTCTAGTGACGGAGCACGTGCTCACGAAGGACGGCGACGCGACGCCGATCGAACACGTCTGGCTGGACGCGAACGCCGAGATCGTCGCGGAAGACATGCGCCGGTCGCTCACGAACGTAGTCTTCATGTATGCGAACCTGCCGTTCGAGGCGAACACGAAGTATCGCGTGAAGGTGACGGGCACGTATTCGGGAGGCCCATTGACGAAGGAGTGGGCCTTCACGACCGGTGCAGCACCAGTCCGCGGCGGCAACCGGCCCCCGCGAATGTAGCTGGCTCGCCGCTCACGGCGCATAGGCGCCGCGCTCAGCGCTCGCGCCAGACTCGCTTCAAACACGTCTGCAGCTCGCCGCTGCGCCGCTCCAGCTCGCCCACGAGCGCGAGCTGGGCGCGGGCGCGATCCAGGTTTTGCCCGGGCCGCGCGATCGCGAAGTACGTGTCGCCCTGCAAGTGATCGGTCAGAAACCTCAGCGCGAGCTCGAGGCAGATCAGCGCAGGGCCTTTCGCGAGCGCCTCGCACTCCGGCTCGGTGAGCAGTCGGCTCTGGGCGCCGAGATAGCCGCGCGCGAGTTGTTCGACGTAATCGAGGCGAATCTCGATCCGGCTGAGATCGCGCGCATCCTCCGCGAGCAGACAGGCCGTAGTTCGCACCAAGTCGCCGAAGTCGTAGAGCGCGTAACCGGGCATGACCGTGTCGAGGTCGACGACGCACAGCGGCTCGCCGCTCACCGCGTCGAACAACAAGTTCGACAGTTTCGCGTCGTTGTGCACGGTCTGCTGCGAGAGCTCCCCTCGGCTGCTCGCACGTGCGCAGTACTGCGCGAGCTCGGCGTGTCCCTCGAGCTGCGCCTGCTCCGCTTGCAGCTCCGAGCCGCGGCCGACCGGGTCGCGCGCGAAAGCGGCTCGCAGCGCCTCGAGCCGGGCCGGCGTGTCGTGAAAACCAGGGATCGTCTCGATCAGCGCCTCACCGGGCAGATCTTCGAGCAGCGAGACGAACCCTCCGAAGGCGGCACCGGCTGCGAGCGGCTGTTCGGCACTTGCGACGAGGTCGAATGCTTCGGCACCGTCGATGTAGACGAACGCGCGGTACACGCGTTCGCCCGCGCGAAAGAACAGCGCACCATCCGGCGCCGGCTGCACCTGCAGCACCCGTCTCGCCAGATCGGGTGCGCCCGCCGCTTCCAGCTTCATGCGGACGTGGTCGGTGACCCGCAGAATGTTCCGCATCACCGGCTCGGGATCGCCGAACACATCCGTGTTGAACTGCTGCGCGAGCAAACGGAGACTCGCACCGTGGCTCTGCCAAGTGAGCGCGAACGAGTCGTGGATGTGCCCGGTGCCGTGGCGCCGAACCTCTCTGACCTGTCCACCGAAGTGCGCTTCGAACGCGGCTTGAGCCTCGACCTCCGAACCGGGCGTTCTCACCCGATCAAGATACCGAACTCCGGGCCGTCCCGTATACTCGCGCGCACGTGAACGCTCGGACTCGGGACAGTGCGCTGTACGCGGCAGTGGTGTGTTCGGCGATCGGGCTCGGGTTATTCCTGCACTGGCCGAGCCTGGATTCCGGGTATCGCGGCGACGATTTCCCCCAACGCGCGATGCTCAAAGGCGAGTTCGCAGCGCCGCGCGAACCGCTCGACCTATTCAGCTTCGCGTCGGGCGATCCGCGCGACGTCGCGCGGCTCATGGACTTCGGCTACCTGCCGTGGTGGACCGTGCCGAACCTGCGGCTGCGCATGTGGCGCCCGCTCGCGAGCGCGCTGATGGTGCTCGACCAACGGGTGCTCGATGCCAGCGCAGAGTTTCAGCATGCGCACTCGCTGTTCTGGTACGCGTGTTTGGTACTGGTGGCCTCGCGGTTGTTCCGGCGCTGGCTCAGTCTTCCTGCCGCTGCAGTCGCAACTGTCCTATTTGCGATCGAGGAGGGTCACACGGTTCCAGTCGGCTGGCTCGCGAACCGGAGCACACTGACGGCGACCGCGCTCGGTTTGCTCACGCTCGAACTCCACGCGAGCGCGCGTGAAGCGAGCCTCGAAACGCCGCTCACTCGCAGTCTCGAAACCGGCCGGGCGGCTGCAACTGCGCTGTGTTGCGGCCTCGCACTTCTCGCCGGCGAGTACGCCTTCACCGCCCTCGCCTACGTGTTTGCGTACGAGTGCCTGCGCAGCGAGCCGCTCCTCGAGCGCGCGCGGCGATCGCTGCCGGTCATCGTGCCGACGATCATCTACCTCGCGGTCCACAGCTGGATCGGCAGCGACATCGTCGGCTCGGGCTTTTACCTCAGTCCAATTCGCGAACCACTCGCGTTCGGCAGCGAAGCGCTGTTGCGAGTGCCGGCCCTGTTTGCCGACCTCACGGTGGGCCTCCCGGCGGACTGGTTCAACGGCAGCGGACCGCTGCGCAACTGGTTCCTCCAGCAGAATCACTTCTCGCCCGAGGTGTGGCGCAAGTTCCCGGCGTGGCCGGTCTGGCACGCTGCGCTCGGCTATCTCTCGATCCTGCTGTTTTGGCTGTTCGTGCGCGAAGCGCTGGCGCGCGCGCCGGAACGCAGCCGCCGTCCGCTGCAGGTGATGGCACTCGGTTCACTGCTCTCGCTGGCCCCCGCCGCCGGATCGCTGCCGGGGGATCGACTGATCGTCGCCGCAGCCATGGGCGTCAGCGGCGTCTACGGCAGCTTGATCGTGCACGCGCTGCCACGGCCGGGTGCCCTCAGACCTCGAACGATTCTCGCCTGGGTCGTCGCATTTGTCGTCGCCGGTCCACTCAGCATCGACCGCGTCTATGACCAGGCGCGCGGCTTCGCGTTCAGCAGCGAGGGCCAGCGCTTGTGGGCCCGCGCCGCAGAGCTACCGACTGGTGAATCCGCGCACGCTACGCGCGTGTACTTGCTCTCGACCGCCGACTTCATGACCGCTGCGAACTTGCCCTGGGCGCGCCTCAGCGACGGGAATCCACTCCCGCAGACGTACCGGCGCTTGAACCCGGGCGCGATCCCTTGCGACGTGCTTCGCACGAGCGATCGCAGGTTACGAATCATGCAGCTCAGCAGCGACGTGCACTACAGCACGATGCCCTCGCTCTATCGCGGCGAGTCGGCGCCGATGCTCGCAGGCCAGATGGTTCGCATGCCCGGCCTCGACGTCATCGTCGAGACGGTGCGCGATGGCAATCCCGCGCGAATGAACTTTACGTTCGATCGCTCGATCGACGATCCCAACTTGTGGTTTCTCGAGTCCACCATCGACGGGCTGAAGCGCATTTCGATGCCGAAGATCGGCGAGACGTTGCGTGTGCGCCGTCCGATCTACCGCGACCTGCGCATTCCGGTGGACGACCCGTAGCGCTCCGATAACAGCTAGAACCCGCACGCCCAAGGCGAATCGCTCGTCATCTCGCACGGGACTTCGATACGAGCGAAGTTGATTCCGGCGAGCGAGCCGCCGCGCGTGTAGACGATCCCGCGCTCGGGCCACCAGACTTCGCGATACTCGCGGACTTCGCGCGCAAGCGAGAACGCATCGCCATTCAAGAACTTCAGCTCCAGGCGGCCAAGCCCAGTCCCAGGATCGACTTGCCGGACGTACACGACTGCAGGCGACGATCCCGGGAATACGAAATTGAATCGCGCAACGTCTGCGGCCCGGAGCAGCGTCACTTCGGCATTCGAATCGCGCAAGGTCAGCTCACCATCGAGCAACCAGGCGAACGCGCGCGATGCCTGGACGATCGAGTCTGCTCCAGCCACGACCGTCTCCGGTTCCGCGCTCGGAACCGTATCGGTGAGGCGATACAGCGTGAACGTCTCGTCGTCGTTCTGGATTTGCATCAACCATCGCCCGCCGCGCACCGGTGTCACGTTCGACAGCGAGAAATGCGGAAGCTCGATCCACTTCATCGGTTTGTTCGGTTCGCGAGCGAAGGCAGTAAAGACGGCCGTCATCATCGTCTCCGCGTCGTCGTACGCGATGAACAACTGACCGCGCTGCGCGGTGTACGACGCCACGTTCGGTTCGTACGAGATCGCCGTACCGACCGCAGGCTTGACCACGAGCCGCCGCTCTTCGCACGGCGAGTAGTATGAAATCGCACCTGGAATGAACGCATCCAGACCGCGGGCGGAATTCGGACACACGTCGTCCGCGATCAGCGTCGACTTGCCTGCGCGCTCGACGATCAGCTTCCCTTCATCGACGTAGGCGAAATCTCCGTCCCCGCCAAACGACATAAACTGAGTGACGGACTTACCGACCCGCCGCCGTTCGCGGCCGGTGAAATCACGCTTGACGAGCACGCCTCCCTCGAGGAACCAGGCCCCGTTGTCCGTCACCCAAACGTTATCCACGTTGTGCGCGATTTGGCTGACGCGGTCTTCCCAAGGGTCGACCAAGAGCACGTTCCGCTCCTGGTCTCTCACGCCGAGCAGCAACTGCTCCAAATCGGGAGGATAGAGTCGCAGCAGGGTGTCTGCCTCCAGATCAGGCACTGTCAGATCGGTGCGTTTGCAATCGATGTCTGCGAAACTCAGCGTGCCGATCCCATGCTCATCGATGCCATCGAACAGAGCCAAGCGCGCTGGGCTCGGCGATCCGAGGACGTACTTGGATCCACTTCGCGGCTGCTGCGTGTAGTAGCGTTGCACCGATCCGAGATCGCAAGGCTCGTCGCGCTGCGGCGACACGAGCACGAGCCCATTCGGGTCTGTCTCACCACGCGGCCCCGGTCGCGCGACCACGTGAAAGCGTTCGACTTGCGTCCCCCCCCAGGCGAGACCGTAGAACTCTCCCTCCGCCAGCTCGATGGTCTCGAGCTTGACCTGTTCATCGCTGGTACATGCGACGGCCCCGAGAACGATCACGGCCAGCCAAGCTGTCTGCCACAGGCGCTCATCCGGTCGTGATGCCATTGAAAACAACCTCGCCGGTCCAGCGGATCGGCGCAAGCGCGACCGCGCTGGCAGTGGCCTACCTCGCTTGGGTTGCCGCCGACGGCGTCGCGTCGGCACAGCAGACTCCAAGCTCGGCACCGCTGACCGAAGGACCAGTCGGGAATTCTGCCACGCCGCCTGCAGCTTCGCCCGCAGAAACGCCTTCAGCGGAACCTCCGGTCGTCGTGAAGCTCGAACCGATCCATCTCGGGGACGAGCTTGCGCTCGCGCTTTCCAACAGCGCAGCTGCGCACTTGGACGCGTTCGTCGTGATCGATCGCGAAGGTCACGCGAAGCTGGATGACGACTCTGTCATCGCAGACTTACGCAACGCGATCGAAGCTGCGCTCGCAGCCAGTCAATTCCAACCTGCGCGTTCGAACGGCGCTCCAGTGCCGGCCCGCGTCCGAGTTCGTCTGCCGATTCTCGGACCTCCGCTGAACATCCCCAGACCCGAGCGCGCAGCCCAACCGCTCGCACTCACGATCCCGAGCGCTGCGCAGCCTCCAGCTGCAGGCTCGGCGCCGCCGGGAGCTGCAACACCTGAACAAAAACCAAACCCGACGCAGCCCGCACCCGACTCGGGGGAGACGCCGACGTTCGGTGCGCGCGGTCGCGTCGAGCGCCCGGCCTCCCCGACCGTGCAACACCTCGAGTCCCAGGAGCTGCGCGAGCTCCCCGGCGCGTTCGGCGATCCTTTTCGGGTCCTCGATACACTTCCGGGTGTCGTACCCGCGCTGAGCGGCTTGCCTTACGTCTACGTGCGCGGAGCACCCCCGGCAGGCACCGTGTACTACTACGACGGCATCCAGGTCCCGCAGCTGTTCCACTTGGCGCTCGGCCCGGCAGTGGTGCACCCGGCGCTGATCAGTGGCGTCGACTTCTACCCGAGCGTCGCTCCCGCGCGCTACGGCCGCTACACCGGTGGCGTGCTCGCCGGCGGCGCCCGCCCCTCGACGCCGCCTGCAGCCATTGGCGGCGAGCTCGAGCTGCGCTTGATCGACATCAACGGCATGCTCGAAGCGCCGGTCGGTGGCGGGTCGCTTCGCGTCGCAGGTCGTTACGGCTATCCCGGCCCGATCTTGGGCTTGCTCAGCCCCGACGTCGACCTCGCGTATTGGGATTACCAGACGCAGCTCTCGCTTCCGCTCACCCCTCACGACCGCTTCGAGTTCACTTGGTTCGGCTCGTTCGATCGCGTCGGTTCGAACAACCGGCGCATCAGCATCAACACGATCACGCTCGAGTTCCATCGCGCCGAGCTGCGTTTGATTCACGAGACGGGCCGTTGGGAGTTCGGCTCCGCCCTCCAGCTCGGCTGGGATCGCTCGGCATTCGAAGGCGGGCTGAACGTTTCATCGGCGCGAATCGGCCCGCGCGTGTTTGCAACCTGGCGCGGCGACCGCGGCTTACGGCTGCGGGTCGGCGGCGACGTCATCAGCAGCGTCGGACGGATTCGCGCGCCGGAAAATCAAGACATGACCGACGTCGCGATCACCGTGCCGCCGTACGCTGCAGATGTCGCAGGTCGCAGCGTCGGCGGCGTGTACGCGGAGTTGGCGTGGCCGATCGAGGAGGATCTCACTCTCGATCTCGGGTTACGCAGCGACCTCTGGCTCACCGGCTCGCGCACCCAAACTGCGGTCGATCCGCGCCTCAGCATCACGTGGCGTTCGGAGCCGAAACTCGAGTGGCACGCCGCACTCGGCCTCGGTCATCAACCGTCGGTGTTTTTGATTCCGCTGCCGGGCATCGCCGACGTCGGTCTCGATCACGGTTTGCAGACCGCGGTGCAGACCGAAGCCGGCCTGAAGATCGACCTGCCGCTCGACGTTCAGCTCGAGACTAATCTGTATTTCCAGTACCTGACGAAGAACATCTTCCCCGACCTCGTCCTCGATCAGATGGACTCGTGTGACTCCCTTCCGCCGCAAATCGCCGACCTCGCGGCGCGCTGTCAAAACCGCTATCCGCGCGCGTCGGCGGTCGCGTACGGGCTCGAGGTGTTCTTGCACCGCGCGATGACCGAGCGCTTGTCGGGCTGGTTGAGCTACACGCTCGGTTGGGCGAACGCACACGCGGACGAAGGCTACGACTTCACGCCGAGCTTCGACGTCCGGCACCTCGCGAACCTCGTGTTGCAGTACCGCATCGGCGGTGGCTTCGACGTCGGCGCGCGCCTGCATTTCCGCACCGGAAAGATGGCAAACATGACATTTTTGCGCGGCGGACCGATCCGGTACGAGCAGCGCCTACCGTCGTTCTTCCGCGCCGACGTAACCGCTTCCTACAGCTGGCAGACCTCGTGGGCCAAGCTGCGCCTCGCGCTCGAGTGGTGGAACCTGACGCTCGCGCGTGAGGCCACGAACATCCAGTGTACGGACGGCGTCGACGCTGGGCGGAACCCCCTCAACGTGACGCCCTGCAAGGTCACGTACGCGCCGGCGATTTTTCTGCCGAACCTGGGCTTGCGCGCGGACTTTTGAACCGCAGATTGGTCCGACGGACGCGCGGGCCCGTCACATTGCAGGGCCAGCGGAGATCCGTTAGACCGCAGCCGCAGTGCCCACAGTCGCCCCTCAGTTTTCGCTCGAGCGCAGTCTCGCCGCCGCGGAGGCTCGCGTCGGTAGCGTCGTCGAAAAGCTCGCGCGCGAGCGGCGGGTCGACCTCACGGGTGCGGCGGGAGGCTCGCTCGCGTACTTGCTCCACCGCGCGCACCGCGATTCGAACGAACCGATGCTCGTGCTGTGTGCGGACGCGACCCAAGCCGCGCGCGTCGCGGCCGACTTGCGCTTCTTCGAGCACGTGGAGGCGGATGGCTCGGGCGCCAGTGTGCTGATGTTTCCGGGTGCCGAGCAGAGTCCGTTCGTCGACGTCGCGCCCGACCGCCGTTCCGCGATGGATCGGCTCGCGACGTTGTTCCAGCTCGCGACCAGCCAGCCGTTCTCGTTTCTCGTCGCAGACGTTGCAGCGCTGCTCCGTCGCGTGCCGCCAGCGGATGCGATCGTTCGCCGCAGCCAGCTGCTGCGCGAAGGTGAGACGCTCCAGCGCGATCAATTCCTCGCGCTGCTGACCGAGGGCGGCTACATGCGCGCGCCCGTCGTCGAAGATCCCGGCACGTTTGCGGTGCGCGGTTCGCTCATCGACGTCTACCCTCCGCGCTCGGCCGAGCCCTTCCGCATCGAAGTCGACGACGACGTGATCGTCTCGATCCGGCGCTTCGATCCGGACGACCAGCGCACACTCGGCGATGCGACGGAAGTCGCGATCCATCCGGTGCGCGAGGCTTTGGTCGGCACGGCAGAGCTCGCCTCCGCGAAAGAGAAGCTGTCTGATCTGTGCGACGCGGCGAACATGCCATCGAGTAAACGGCGCCAGCTGCTCGAAGAGCTCGGCACCGGCCGCAGCTTGCTCGGCATCGAAGGCTTCTTGCCTGCGTTTTACGACAAGCTCTCGAGCATCTTCGACTACTTGCCGGAGAAGACGCGCCTCGTCGCGCTCGACGCACCCGAGCTCGCGCGCGGAGCAGCCGAAGAGCTCGAGCGCGCGCAAGCGGATCGCGATGCGAAAGTCGCCGCGAAGGGGCCGGCCTATCCACTCGAGTCGCTCTACCTCGAAGAAGAGGAGTTCGTCGCGCGCTGCCGTGAGCGGCAGGTGCTGGTCGTTCACCGGCTCGCGATCGCGGGTCGGGACGACGAGGAAGCCACGACTCCGCTCACTGAGTTCTTGGCCGGCGACCGTTCCGAAGTGCAGACGCTCGCGGCCGACGATCAAACTGTGCTCGCCGGTCAGCTCAAAGCGCGGCGTGCAGCCAAGAGCGGCGACGACCCGCTCGCCCCACTGATCGCGCACTGCAAGCGCTTCATGGACGAAGGCTTGCGCGTCGTGCTTACGGCGAAGACAGCGACCCAAGCAGAACGCCTCGCGACGCTCGTTCGCGGCTACGGCCTGCCGGTGAACGCCCCCGAGCCGGCGACCCTCGAGCTCATCGACCAAGTTCCACCCGGCCAGACCCGCGTCCTGATCGGCCCGCTCGAAGATGGTTTCACGCTCGTATCCGAAGCGCTGACCGTAATCACCGAACGTGAAATCTTTGGAGAGCGTTCGAGCCGGCGTACGAAGCTCAAGAAGAGCCGCGACAAGGCGCGCGCGTTCGTCGAGGATCTGCGAGAGCTGCGCACTGGTGACTACGTCGTGCACATGGAGCACGGCATCGGTCGCTACCTCGGTCTCGACTACAAAGAGGTACCGGTGTCGCGGTACGAGCAGCTGCAAGGCCTCGTACCAAAACGCGTCGAGGTGCTCGTCATCGAGTACCAAGCCGGCGACAAATTGTTTCTGCCGGTCACGCGGCTCTCACAAATCGAGAAGTTCGGCGGCGCAGAAGGCGCACAACCGAAGCTCGATCGGCTCGGCGGCCAGACGTTCGAACGCACGAAATCGCGTGTCAAAAGCGCGGTGCGCAAACTTGCGGACGACCTGCTCGCGCTATACGCGTCGCGCCGAGCACGCACGCGGCCAGCCTACCCGCCGGAGGGCCGCGCCTACGCCGAGTTCGAGGCCACATTTCCATTCGAAGAAACCGAGGACCAGGCGCGCGCAATCGACGAAGTCCAACGTGATCTCAGCGGGCCGATACCGATGGATCGCGTGGTCTGCGGCGATGTGGGCTTCGGCAAGACCGAAGTCGCAATGCGTGCCGCGTTTCGCGCCGCCATGAGCGGCCGGCAAGTTGCCGTGTTGTGTCCGACCACCGTGCTCGCGCAGCAGCATTTCAACACGTTCGAAGAGCGGTTACGCGACTATCCCCTGCGGATCGAGGTACTCTCGCGCTTCGTATCGAAGCAGGACCAGAGTCGCGTGATCGCCGCGCTCAAAGATGGCAGTTGCGACGTCGTGATCGGTACGCATCGTTTGTTGTCGAAAGACGTCCGGTGGAAACACCTCGGGCTGTTGGTCGTGGACGAAGAGCAACGCTTTGGAGTGACCCACAAGGAACGGGTCAAACAACTCAAGAACGAGATCGACGTGTTGACCTTGAGTGCCACTCCGATTCCGCGCACGTTGCAGCTCGCTGTGAGCGGCATGCGGGAGCTTTCGATCATCGCGACGCCGCCGATCGATCGGCGCGCAGTTCGCACATTCGTGACGCGCTGGGATGATCACGTGCTCGGCGAGGCGATCCGGCGCGAGCTCTCACGCGGGGGCCAAGTATTTTTCGTGCACAACCGCATCGAACGTTTGCACGAACGTGCGGCGCAACTGAAGACGCTCGTGCCCGAAGCGCGGATTGCCACGGCGCACGGTCAAATGCGTGAAGGTTTACTCGAGCAGACGATGACCGACTTCGTCGCGGGCCGCTACGACGTGCTCTGCTCGACTGCCATCGTCGAAAACGGGTTGGACATCGCGCGCGCGAACACGATCTTGATCGACCGCGCGGATACGTTCGGGCTCTCGCAGCTCTATCAGTTGCGCGGTCGCGTCGGTCGTTCGCGCGAGCGCGCCTATTGTTATTTGATCGCTCCGCCCGAGTCCGCGATGTCGGATGAAGCACGGATCCGGATCGAAGCGCTGACGCGGTTCAGTCAACTCGGCTCGGGTTTCCAAGTCGCTTCGCTCGACATGGAGTTACGCGGCGCCGGCGATTTGCTCGGGGCGGAACAGAGCGGCAACGTCGCGGCGGTCGGCCTCGACTTGTTCGTACAGATGCTCGAAGAAACGGTCGCGGAGCTGCGTGGCGAGACAGTCGTTCACGACATCGACCCGGAGCTCACGCTGGATCTCGAGCACTACTTGCCGGACGACTACGTATCGGACGTCGGCTTGCGCCTGTCGTTGTACAAGCGCTTCGCGATGGCCGAAGACGAAGACAACGTCGCGGACATCGCGGCCGAGATGGAAGACCGCTTTGGTCCGCCGCCTCCGCCTGCGCTTTCATTCGTGCGCGCGATGAACCTGAAGCCAGCGTTGCGAGCGCTGCGCGTGCTCGGGTGTGAAGCCACGCCGACGCGCGTCACGTTGCACCTCGCCCAAGATTGCCCACTTCCCGCAGACAAGCTCGTCGCGCTCGTGGCGCGCGACAAGCGCTACCAGCTGACGCCCGATCTGCGCTTGACCCGTCGCTTTACCCAAAATGAACCGGGAGACTCCGTGGAGCGCGTGAATTCCGTGCTCGCAGAGCTACGGTCGATCAGTCCGAACGCATAGGAATCGTTATGTCGCCGAAAGACCATTTGACTGCCATCTTCGATGCCGACCGCGCGCTGCGCAAAGCGGAAGCACAGCTCGTGAAGGCGGACGCGAGCGCGCTCGCGGAGTTGCTCGCCATCGCCGTCGACGAAGCCAAAGCGTTATCGGATCCGGACGAATCAGAGCTTCGGCTGGTACGCTTGGCCGACCTTTGTGCGCAGGTACCGGGCCAGGTGATGGCGGATGCGCTCGTACGTATCCTGGACGAGGACAACCCAGCCGTGCGCGTACAAGCCGCGGAGGCGCTCGTAGACGTCGCGTACGATCGATATGTCGAAGTCGCGCGCGCAATCGAGAAAGTTCTCGATGCGGGCTCTCAGGGCCCGGCAATGCGCGAACTGCCGTGGGTCCTCGCCGAGGTTGCGGAACCGAGCGCAGCAAAGCTGATAAGTCGCTTTTTGACCCAGGAAACAGCGGAGATCGTGGCGTCCGCGATCGAGGCACTCGCCCAACTCGGCGATCCGAGCGTCGTGGCAGCACTTCGCAAATTGCAGGACGACCCGCGTGAGGTCACGATGGATGACGGGCATGAAGAGCACACGACCACGGTCGGCGATCTCGCCAGCGAGGCCGTCGAAGCTCTATCGGACTGAACCACTTCAGCCTCGTCAGGGTTCTCACGCGGGGTGGTTCATTGCGCAACTTTCGTATATGACGCACCGAACGCTGGCGCGTTCGGTATGTGCGCGCAGCCAGGCCCGGCAAACGATTTCGAGGACCGCCAGAGGGCGCGCGAGATGAGTGAAGCGGCAGTGATGTCTCACCGGCAGGCGCGTTCGCCGCTGGACGCGGCAAAATCGGGCGCATCGATGGGCGCGGCGCTGGCGTGCGTGCTGCTGTTGGCTGCGGCGTGTGAGCCGCTCGGGCAAGATCGCGTGCTTCCAATCATCGCGGGGTTCAGCGGCGGCTCTGGAGTCGTGGCGGGCAACGGTGGTGTTGCTGGAATGGCTGGACCGCCGCCTGGGACTGCTGGACAGCCTCCCACGGGGGCCGGGACCGGAATCCCAGTCGGGGGCGGTGCTGCCGGAATCCCTGGACCCGGTTCGATGGCTGGGGCGGTGAGCGTCCCTACGGCTGGGACCGGCGGAGGAGGCACCGTCGCGCCTCCGAATCCAGATGGCGGTTTGCTGCCTCCGTTCAATCCGGGCGTCGCTCCGAATCGCAATCAAGTTCGCGCCGGCCAGGTCTGCTCGAGGATCGCGGGGCTGCAATGCGCCGCCGAACTGCACTGCTGCGCAGCGCCGGCGAAAGGGCTGGACGCGTGCCAGACGCAACTGACGATGGCGTGCAAAACAGGCGCCTACCTCGACGACATCTCGAACAACAGCGTGTCGGGATACAGCGTCCCGCAGATCGAAGCAGTCCTAAACAAGCTCGAAGAGTATGCGACGGCGTGCGATCCGAGCATCCCGATGTGGGCTGCAACACCCGACGGTTTGCGCTCGATTTTCCAAGGCACGGTCGCGCCGAATGCGATGTGCAAACCAACGGGTTTGCCGTCGCCGTCGAACTACGCCGCTGCGCTCGCATCGTGTACTCAGCCCGCGACGCACGCGTGTTTGTTCACCGGCGATGGGCCGAATGCACCGCCTCAAACCGCGACGTGTTCCGCTCGTCTGGACGCCGGTGCGACGTGTTTCGTCGACACGAACTGCAAGGACGGCCTCTACTGTGCGAACCCGCAGATGAAATACTCCGGGGGCAAGTGCACGGCGTTGAAGGAAATCGGCGCGACGTGCACGCTCGATACGGAGTGCGCAACCTTCACGTGTCGTAGTGCCGCCTGCGTCATGCCGACGGTGCAGACCGCGTATTGCGTCTCGACCTAGTGGTTCACTCGCAGTCAGACGTGAAAGCCTTCGTGCGGTAGCGCGGTTCGTTCGCGATTGCTCAGCGCGAGGAAGAGCGCGCAGTACATCAACGTCGCGACACGTGAAGCGACGAACACCCCGACGCAGCACGCGACGATACCGGCCCCGATCAGGAACGCGCACGCGAGGCTCACCCCGAACGCCTGCAAGCGATGCCCCGAGACGAGCTGCCACGACTTCGCGAACGCCGACAGCGCATTCGATTCGGGGTCGACCAGGAGCACCGGCGTCGTGAACATGATCCCGAGCCCGACGTATACGCGAACCGGCGTCAGCGCGAGCCAGACACCGATCGCGATCAGGATCGCAGCTGGCATCGACCCCTGGGCAGCGAGCGCGAGATACAGCGCGTAGTGCAACCCGACGTCGACTGCGAGCGCCGTATACATGATCAGCGTCTGCAACAACATGTCGGGAAGGCGGCGAAGCGTTACGAGCGCGCGTTCGATCGAGGGCACGACACCCTGCAGGATGTCGAGACACACGCCGACCATCGCGAGTTGCGCCGCGACGTGGACGAGCGTCACGATGATCTGGAAGATGATCCGCGCGGGATGAAGTGGCGAGTGCAGCCGCGAATCGGGCCCGGCAGAGTCCGCGATGCGTTCGAAGACCCACTCGCCACCCAGGCTGAACGCGTAGGCAGCGACCAGGATCGCACCGAAGCCGAGCGTGAGCAGTAACCAGGACGCTTTCCAGCGCGAGAGCGACAGGTTCAAGAGCCCGTCGAGCGTGAAGTGCTCACGCGAGTACGGGAACGCGCCGGTACCGCCGACGCGGCTCGCGCAGGTCAAACACAAGCCGGTCGTGCCTTCGCTCGTACACGCACTACACATGTAATTTCCGCAGCGCACGCACGTGCGCGCCGCCTCTCGATCCGGGTGGATCGCGCAGCGCGCCCCTTCGGGCAAGGGCGTGGGAAGCGGGGGCTCGTCGGACATCCGAGGAGCCTAACGCAATTTAGATGCGGCCGATCACGCGCAGCTTCGCGGTCTTCGCGCGGGCGCGCTCGCGGACGAGGAGCGACGTGTAATCGATCACCTCTGGAACGTGAGTGCTAGGCCGGGCACGGATGTCGGTGCGATCCAGCTCACGACCGAACGCGATCAACGCCGAGGTTGCGGTCGCAAACTCGAACGGACCGACGCCGTCGAGCGCACTCAACAAAGCATGTTTCGCGCGCGGCCCGGCGTGACCGCGACGCGCGAGCTCGACGAAGCTCGCGAGCAGCGCTTCAGGGCTGAACGCCTGATCGATCACGAGCTCGGCGGCGACGCGCAACGCAGCCTTCGCGTCGATCGCGCCCATCTCTGCGAGCACGATCGCGGGCTGGAAGTAGTTGTAAAACGGGCAGACACGCGTGCCGTACTCCGTGAACGGCTCGAGCGACGAGATGCGGTCGAGGTGAATGAAGATCCGCAGGCAGTGATCGCGCCGGGTGATCCTGCCGGCGAGCCGGACGAGCTCGGGGATTTCATCGTCCCGCACGGCCGACTGCTCGAGCACGTTCGCGAGCACGTCGAGGCCGACGCGGCCCGCGCACAAGTCTGCGTAGAGTGAGTAGACGAATGCGTCAGTTTCTGCGTCGTCACCGAACAAGATCTCGTCAGTCTGCGCAGGCAGGACTTCGCGCGAGGACAGCAGCGCGCCGAGCTTGAATCCGACTTGATCCTTCAGGAACCTGAAGTGCCCGCGCAGCAGCTTCTTGAGACTCGGCTTGAGCGTGAGCCCGTCCCACGTCACGCCATCGAGGCGCAGCTTGGCTTCGAGCACGCGCCGCATCTGTTCCGGGCTGCCCGACAAGATGTAGAGCCCAGCCGGCTGTGTCGATCGGATCTCGCGCAAAAGTGCTGCGGCACCCGGGACGGTGTGTTTGTCCTTCGCGCGTTCGAACGCGCGCGACAACAGATCGCGCAGCGTGTCGAACTCGGTGCGCAGGTAGGTCTTGTCTAGATCCCAGCGATAAACGACCGCATGGCGATCCAGACCGGCGTGGTGTGCTTCGTCCACGCCCGGAGGCTACACCGAATCATCCCCTCGTCGAGCAAGGATGCACCACCGTTTTGACTGTGGAAACGTGCAGGTGTCGGGCGCGGAACACTGGTGTTGCTGGTATCGTGGAATGGATGTCCGAGCCGCTCGATGTGTTGATCGTGGCTGCGCATGCGAGCGAGCTCACAGGCCTGGGGGTGACTTTCGGATCCGCATCTGTTCGAGGCTTGCACGTTGCAGCCGCTGCGGTCGGCGTGGGACTTCCTGCAGCGAGTGTCGGGACCGTGCGCAGCTTGCGGGATCGTCGCGCGCGTTCAGTGATCCTGCTCGGTTCGTGCGGGATCTATCCGGAGGCTTCGAGCTCGAACAAGGCAGCACTGCTTCATCCGGTCGTACCGGATAGCCTGCAATTGACGGAGCTAGCAGTCGCGCGAGGCGAGGCCGCGTTCCCGGATCCGATGCCACGCACCGGCGCGATCGATCGAAGGCTCGCCGACGGGATCGCGCACATGCGGCCGGATGTGCTTCGCGGTTCGCTCGCAACCACGCTCGGGATCACGACCTCGAACGAAGTCGCAGCCGCCCTCGAGCGCCAGAGCCTGTGCGCGACCGAGAACCTGGAAGCGACCGGAGTCGCGCTCGCGTGCGAAGCGGAAGGCGTGCGGTTCGCCGCACTACTCGTAATCACGAACGGCGTCGGTGAACACGGCCGCCGCGAATGGCTGCAACACCACGCCGCTGCAGCTGAGCGCGGCGGTCGCATCCTGCTCGATTGGCTCGAAGCGGGTGCGCCGGGGTTGAACACTGACTAAAGCCGACTAAAGCCGGCGCTCGATACACTCCGCGAGCTGGCCGAACGTGCGCACTTCGCGCAACTCGTAGTCCGGCACCTCCACGTCGAATTGTTTTTCGAGCTCGCTCAGCAGAGTGAGGACCTGCAGGCTGTCGATGCCGAGGCTTTCGAACACGTCGGACCCCTCCGCGAGTACGCTGGGGTCCTTGTCGAAGCGCCGGGCTGCGAGTGCGATCAGTCGTTCGAGTGTGGTTGCCATGCCGGGGCTAGATCTGCCCCGAGCACCCTGACAGCGTCAAGCCCAAGCCCGATTGCGCCTCGATTCGGCGTCCATTGACGCCCGTCACGCCGATTGTTACGAGCCCTGAACAATCGCGGGAGACACAGAATGGCGATCGATTTCAGCTTTCCCCCCGAAGTCGAGGACATCCGAATGCGCGTCCGTGCATTCATGGACGCCGAGGTCAAACCGGCCGAGACCGACGACCTGTGGGAACACGACAACCGGCGCAAGCTGGTCGAGACGATCATTTCACTACGCGTGAAAGCGCACGACGTCGGGTTGTGGCTGCCGCACATGCCGAAAGAATGGGGCGGCATGGGGCTCGGGCCGACCGCGCTCGCGGCAGTCTCGTCCGAGTGTTCGCGGACGCGCCTCGGCTCGTTCATCATGAACTGTCAGGCACCCGACGAAGGCAACATGCACACGTTGCTGCACTTCGGAACGGACGAGCAGAAGCAGAAGTACCTGAAGCCGTTGTGTCAGGGCATTCAACGTTCGTGTTTCGCCATGACAGAACCCGAGGTTGCGGGTTCCGATCCGACCCTGATTCAGACGCACGCGGAGCTCGACGGCGACGACTACGTCATCAACGGTCACAAGTGGTTCATCACTGGTGCGATGGGCGCGCACTTCGCGATCGTCATCGCACGCACGAACCCAGATTCCGAGATCCCGCAGGAGCGCAACACCGCGTTCATCGTCGAGACGGCGACGCCGGGTTGGAAAGTCGTCCGCGACATCGAGACGATCGCAGGTGGCCACAACCACTGTGAGCTTCGCTTCGAGAACATGCGCGTGCCGAAGTCGAACATCCTCGGCCGACTCGGCGGCGGTCACGAGCTCGGACAAGTTCGGCTCGGGCCGGCCCGGCTCGCGCACTGCATGCGCTGGCTCGGGCAGATCGAGTTCGCGCTCGAGCGCATGATCGACCGCGCGCAGAAGCGCTTCTCGCACGGTTCGATGTTGTCGGAGAAGCAAGGCATCCAGTGGTTGATCGCCGACAGCGGTATGGAGCTGTACGCCGCGAAGCTGATGGTCCTGCACGCTGCCTACAAGATCGAAAACAATCTGCCTTACAAGATTGAAGTGTCGTACTGCAAACACCACGTCGCGAACACGCTCTGGCGCGTGATCGATCGCGCGGTCCAGGTCCACGGGGCGCTCGGCTACTCGAACGACTCTCCCCTCGGGAAGATGCTCCTACAGGCTCGCTGGGCGCGCTTTGCCGACGGCGCAGACGAGATCCACCAGATGCGCATCGCACAACTCTTGATGCAGGCCTACAGTGAGAGCGGCTCCGTGCGACGTGCAACGGGCGACCTACCCCTGTAACATCCGTTCCATGTCGACGATGCTCGCTCTACAGCGCACAGCCGCTGGAATCGAGCTGCGTGAGGTTGAACGACCGGTACGCGGTCCTGGGGAAGCGCTCGTTCGCGTGCGCATGGCCGGGATCTGCAACACCGATCTCGAGATCGCACGTGGCTACATGAACTTCGTCGGAACGCTCGGCCACGAGCTGGTCGGAGACGTCGTCGAGGCAGACACGAAGAACCTGATCGGCGCACGCGTCGCGGGTGAGATCAACTTGAGCTGCGGGCAATGTGAGTTCTGCTCTCGCGGACTTGGCCGGCATTGCCGGACGCGCAGCGTGCTCGGCATCTTGAACAAGGACGGCTGCTTCGCCGAATACGTGACCTTGCCCGAGCGCAATTTGCACCGCGTGCCGGAGCGCGTGCCGGATGGCCTCGCAACGTTCATCGAGCCTGTCGCCGCGTGTTTCGAGGTGCTCGAGCAGGTTCGCATCTCACCGCGCGACCACATCGCCGTGCTCGGCGACGGCAAGCTCGGACAACTGCTCACGATGGTGCTCGTCGATCAAGGTTTTGCACCGACGCTCATCGGTAAACACGCCGACAAGCTCGCACGAGCGAGCAAACGCGGCATCGCAACTTCGCCACCGGATGAGCTCGAGAACAAAACGTTCGGCGTCGTGATCGAAGCGACGGGATCGGCGAGCGGGATGCAGCGCGCGATCGAGCTCGTGCGTCCGCGCGGCACACTTGTGTTGAAGAGCACCTATCACGGAGAGGTGAGCTTCGATGCAGCGCCACTCGTGATCGACGAGATCACCCTCGTCGGATCTAGATGTGGGCCTTTTCAACCTGCGATCGCGAGCCTCGCATCGGGTGATCTGCCGGCAGAAAGTTTGGTCGACGCGATTTATTCTTTGGCGGAAGCGTCCGCTGCGTTCGAAAAAGCGGCCGCGAAGAACACGCTGAAAGTGCTGTTGCGCATGCTTTAGACGACTACTGTTAGTCGTAGGCATTGTCGGATTCGAAGCGCACATCGGTCACTGCGGCGCACGTCTGTCCACTTCATCGAACGAGTCGCTTGTTTGCAAAACGTGGCCGACGTGGCTAGGGTCGTTCGAAGACTTGGATACGTGACGATCACTGCACGATCGAACACGTCTTATTCGATTCCGCACTCGGAGGAGACGTTGCAGCATGCTGCCGAGTTCGTACAACAACGCGAGCTCCATGCTTCGTAGCGACTACGGTCCGCTCGAGCGGATCGGCGCGCCCGACAGCACTGTGTACCGCGGCCGCGGCAACGACGGCGGCTTCGTTGCGCTGCGTTTCGTCCACACTGACGACGCGATCGTTCGCGATGCATTGGCCCAGGTGTCTCAGACCGCGAGCGCAATCCGGCATCCGATGCTCGCCGCCGTCGGCGGCTGTCAGCGCTTTGCCGGCGACGCGCTGTGCGTCGTATCGGAGTATGTACCCGGCCTGCCGCTCGATCGCTGGGTGCGTGCGAACGGCTTACCGCCGCTGCGCATGACCGTCGACTTCGTGCGGCGGCTCTGCCTCGGCTTGCACGTAGCGCATCAGCGCGAGCTCACCCACAGCGCGCTGCATCCGGGCAACCTGATGGTTCTGCAGCAAGACACACGACCAGGCGGACGCATCGTCGCGAAGCTGCTCGACGTCGGCGTGCCGTCGTGGCTGCGCGTCTGGCCGCCGCGGTTGGCTGCAGCACAATTCGTCGCGCCCGAGCTCTTGCGCGTGGCCGCTCGCCCGGCGGCGCCGGGGATCTCCGGCGACTCCAGCACGGACGTGTACGCGTGCGGTGCGCTCCTGTACTTCCTGTGTACCGGCGTCGCGCCGTTCGAGTGCGTCTCGCTCGCGCAGCTGTTGGCTGCATCGAGCGCAGCCCGGCCGATTCCGCGACCGTCCTACGCGAACTCGGAGATCTCGTCCGAGCTCGAAGACATCATCTTGACCGCGCTCGCGATCGATCCGAGCGAGAGGATCGAGAGCATGGCGGAGCTCGCGCTCTCACTCGGCGACGTCGAAGCGCAATGGAGCGAATCGGGGATTCGCCGGCGCGACACGCCGGACGGTCGCAAGCGGCGCATGACCTCACCAGACGCCGTGACGCCCGTCGTGAATCTGCGCGGTATCCGCAATGCTCACGGTAGCCAATCGTCCTCGAGCTCCAGCACGGCCACTAGCGTCACTAGCGTCACCAGCAGCGTCACGAGCGCCGTCGCGCTGCCGCGTGGAGTCGCAGTCGCGCCCTCGAAACCGCCCGAGAGCGCTTCACCCCCCGCAGTGATTCCGCGCCCGCAAGTGGCGCCGAGCGGCACTTATCCCGCGCTGGAATGGCCGCCGAAGCGCCGTCGCTCCATCGGAGGGCTCGCACTGGTCGCGGTGAGCACGTTGCTCGCGTCGTTCGCCTTGCACCGCGCGTGGACCTTGCAGGATTCGCAGACAGAGACCGTGAAGCCGCCGACGCCCGTGATCGCGCGACACCTGTCACCAATGTCACCAGTGTCACCAGTGTCACCTGCGCTTCAACCGGCTCCGCAGCCGGTCTACCCGCCGCCGTTCGAGGAAACGCAAGCCTCCGATCCGCGCGCGGCAGCAGCGCTGGCGACCGGCTCGCTCCAGCGGGCGCGCGCGACCACGTTTGCAAGCGACCGCGAATCCCGTGCCTCGCGGGCCGAGAAGCGCGCGGGAACGCGGCGCGCACGCGAGCGCGATTCACAACCCGTAGCTGGCGCTGCAGCGCCGAGCGAAGCGCAGCTACGAGCGGCGAAGACCGACGAGCGGGAGCTCCTCGCTGAGGCGCTGCCCAATCCTGCCGATCAGACCGCGCTCCCGGCGAAGCGTGCTGACGCTACTCCGCCCTCCTTCGCGGAGTCCGCCCCTCCGGAGCCCGCGGCTGAGCCAGCGAAGCCGGCGCCGGCTGTCGTCTCGCTTCCGCCGTCGGATGACACGAGTGCGCATCCGGTGCGCGTGGTGCGCGCGACCCGAAGCGTTCAGATCGACGACGTCCGGGTGCGCGGGCCGCTCAGCCCATCGGTCGTGCGCCGCGCGCTCGAGCGGATTAAGCCGCTTCTGCAGCGTTGTGTGGAGCAAAATGCAGCGAGCAGCAACACGCGTGCGGTTCAGCTCAGCACCACGATCGACGAGATCGGTCGCGCTCGCGCTTCGACGGCGCACGGCAACGCCCCACCCGCGCTGAACGACTGCATGGTCGCAGCCGCGGGTAAGATCGTCGCCGATACGCCGGATACCGGCACCGTCAAAGTCAGCTGGAAGGTCGCGTACTAAGAGATCTCTTTGAAGTTCGTGATGATCCGATCGATCAGCCCGAACTCTTTGGCTTCTTCCGCCGACAACCAGGTGTCGCGCTCGATTGCAGCCGCGATGGTGTCGCGATCCTTGCCCGATGCTTCCACGTACAAGTCGATGATGCGCGAGCGAATCTTCAAGATCTCGCGCGCGTGAATCTCGAGGTCGCTCGCTTGGCCACGCACGCCGCCGTGAATCGACGGTTGGTGGATCAGGATTCGCGCGTTCGGCGTCGCGAGCCGGCGGCCCTTACCGGCGCACAAGCTCAAGATCGAGCCCATCGACGCTGCGAGCCCCGTCACGACCGTGGTCACGGGCGAGGAGATCATCTTCATCTGATCCCACACCGCAAACCCCGCATCGACCGACCCGCCCGGCGAGTTGATGATCAACGTGATGCCCTTACCCGGAGCAGTCAGTTCCAAGTACCAGAGCTTTCGAATCGCTTCGGTCGAGGACTCCTGGTTCACCTCGTCGGCGAAGAAGACGCGCCGGTTCTGGAGCAGCGTGCGCTCGATCTCATCGTCCAAACTGCCGGATGCTTTGCTTTCGGTCACAGCGGTTCTCCTTCGTTCTCAGTATTGTGCACTATAGCAGCGGTGCGGGCGACACCTAGTGCTGCTGCCGCCACCTCACCATTCGAGCAGGGCGAAGTTCTCGAGGCGATGAAAGTCTGGCCGATCGCCTGGCACCGGCACGTGCGCGTGGTAACAGCGCAAATCCGGCCCGCCGTGGATCAAGTACGCGTTGACGCGGGTCGCTGGCAGCGGCAAGTACGCCATCGGGATTCGCCCGGTGCCGCGATACCGCCCGATCGGCGCGGGCGATTCGAGCGGCGGCGAAGTCGCCGGCTCGATGTGGACGCTGTACGTGAGCTCCATGCCTTGGCGCACGATCTTGCGAACGCCGCGCAACTCGAGCGCGAGGTAGTGGCCGTGCGGCCCGAACTCGAGCTCGAGATAGTTGTCCTGCCCGTCGGCGAGGAAGACTTCGACGACCTCGTGCTCCCACAGCTGCGGTGTCGACCCTGCAGCTGACGGCGGCGGCGCGTCGCCAAAGTACGGCGCATCGAACGTCACGAGCAGCTCACCGCCGGCGACCGACAGCATCACGAGCGCGCGGTCGGTGTCCGGCACGGGCCGACCCACCCAGTCGCGCTCGATCGGCAAGAGCACGCGCGCTCAGCTCCCGTACGATTCGATCGGTGGGCACAAGCAGATCAAGTTGCGATCGCCGTAGGTGTTGTCGACGCGCGCAACCGGAGGCCAGAACTTGTGCGCGCGCGTCCACGGAGCTGGATACGCCGCCTGCTCGCGCGTGTACGGGTGAGTCCATTCGCTCGTGAGCAACGCTTCGGCTGGATGCGGCGCCTGTTTGAGCGGATTGTCGGTGCGATCGATCTTACCGAGCTCGATCGCGCGGATCTCTTCTCGGATCGCGATCAGAGCATCGCACAAGCGATCGAGCTCCGCTTTCGACTCGCTCTCGGTCGGCTCGATCATCAGCGTGCCCGCGACCGGAAACGACATCGTCGGCGCGTGGAAGCCGTAGTCCATCAAGCGCTTCGCGATGTCCTCGACCTCGATGCCCGCACTCACCTTGAACGGCCGCCCATCCAGGATGAACTCGTGCGCGACTTGCCCGCGCTTTCCGCGAAACAAGACCTTGTAGTGAGACGCGAGACGCTTGGCCATGTAGTTCGCGTTGAGCATCGCGACCGCGGTCGCGCGCGTGAGGCCGGCCCCGCCCATCATCGCGATGTACATCCACGGAATCGGCAAGATGCCGGCGCTGCCGTAGGCGGCCGCCGACACAGGCTCGATCGCTTGCGCACCACCACCACCCGTCACCGGATGCCCGGGCAAATACGCTGCGAGATGCTTCGCGACGCCGATCGGGCCCATCCCCGGACCGCCGCCGCCGTGCGGAATGCAAAACGTCTTGTGCAGATTCAAGTGGCACACGTCGGCGCCGAACTCGCCCGGCCGGCACACGCCGACCTGTGCGTTCATGTTTGCGCCGTCCATGTACACCTGGCCGCCGTGCGCGTGCACGATCTCGCAAATCTCGCGCACCTGCTCTTCGAACACGCCGTGTGTCGACGGATACGTGAGCATCAGCGCACCGAGCCGCTTGGCGTGCTCGCGCGCTTTCGCTTCGAGGTCCTTGAGATCGACGTTGCCCTCTGCGTCGCACTCGACCACCACGACGCGAAAGCCGGCGACGACTGCACTCGCAGGATTGGTGCCGTGCGCCGAGCGCGGAATCAAGCACACCTCGCGTTCGGCTTGGCCGCGCGCGTGATGATGCGCGCGAATCACGAGCAGGCCCGCGTACTCGCCTTGCGAGCCCGCGTTCGGTTGCAGCGAGACCGCGGCAAAGCCGGTGATCTCGCACAGCCAGGCCTCGAGCTCGGCGAACATCTTCGCGTAGCCGCTCACTTGATCGGCCGGCGCGAACGGATGGATGCGCGCGAACTCCGGCCACGAGACCGGATACATCTCGGCCGTCGCGTTGAGTTTCATCGTGCACGAGCCGAGTGGGATCATCGAGGTCGTGAGCGACAGGTCCTTCGCCTGCAAGCGATGGATGTAGCGAAGCAGCTCGTGCTCGACGTGGTACTGCTGCCAGACCTCGTGCGTGAGAAATGCGCTCGTGCGCGCGATGCCGGACGGGTATTCCGCGTCCGCTTCCGGCAGGACCTCGGTGAGCTTGAAGCCGAGTGAGCCGTGGCCGGCGAACACCTGCAGCAAGCTCTCGACCTCAGCCAGCGTCGCGGTCTCGTCGAGCGCGATGCCGAGTGCACCATCCGCATACCGGCGCAAGTTGGTCTTCGCTGCCTGAGCGCGCGCGTAAATCGCGTCGCTCTTCGAAGGACTGAGCGCGATCCGTAACGTGTCGAAGCGCGGCCCTGCCCCGCTCTCGAATCCGAGCTTGGTCAAGCCTGCGCGCAGCACGCTCGTGAGGCCACGGACACGCTTCGCGATTCGGACCAAGCCCGCGGGCCCGTGATAGACCGCATACATCGAAGCCATCACCGCGAGCAGCACCTGCGCCGTACAGATGTTGCTGGTCGCTTTGTCGCGCCGGATGTGTTGTTCGCGCGTCTGCAACGCCAACCGATATGCGCGCTTACCGCGCGCGTCGCGCGAAACACCGACGATGCGGCCCGGGATGTGACGTTTGTATTCCTCGCGCGTCGAGAAGTAGGCCGCGTGCGGGCCGCCGAAACCGAGCGGAACGCCGAAGCGCTGCGTCGAGCCGACTGCGATGTCCGCCCCGAACTCGCCCGGCGGCACGAGCAAGGTGAGCGACAGCAGATCGGCTGCGGCTACGAGCAGCGCGTCGTGCGCGTGGAGCTGCTTCGCGATCGGAGCGTAGTCGAGCACGCGACCGTCGGTCGTCGGGTACTGCACGAGCGCGCCAAACAACTTCTGCGCTTCCGGCGCGATCGCTTCGAGCTCACCGATGTGCAGTTGAATCCCGAGCGGCGCAGCGCGACCACGCAACACCGCGATCGTCTGCGGGTGACAGTCCGCCGCGACGAAGAAGCCGGTCTTGCCGTCGGGCGCGACCGCGTGACACATGTGCATGGCTTCGGCCGCGGCCGTGGCTTCATCGAGCAGGGACGAGTTCGCGAGCGGCAGCCCAGTCAGCTCGGCGACCATCGTTTGATAGTTCAACATCGCTTCGAGCCGACCCTGCGAGATCTCGGCTTGATACGGCGTGTACTGCGTGTACCAGCCCGGGTTTTCGAGGATGTTGCGCGCGATCACCGGCGGCGTGATGCAGTCGCTGTAGCCCATGCCCAGAAACGAGCGGAACACCTGGTTCTGCTCGGCGTAACTGCGCAATTGTGCGAGAGCTTCGCGCTCTGTGAGCGCCTGCGGTAGCCCTGGGAGCGAGAGCGGCTGCTCGCGTGCGATCGCAGCCGGAACGATCTCGCGAACGAGCGAGGAGAGCGAGTCGTGACCGAGCGTGCGTAGCATCTCGGTGATCTCGGCCGGGCCGCCGCCCACGTGGCGGTCGACGAACTGATCATTCGGGCCGAGAGACTCCGGCAAACGTACAGCGGTCATGATGCTCCTAGGGGGCTAAACAGCCGGGGGGACTCTACACCAAGGTATTACCTCGGTCGAGCCTCACGAAAAACAGCGGCACCGGGAGCGCGGGTGTCGCTGTCTTCTAGAAGGTCACGTCGCGAACTGCTGGCGCTACCGCTCCTACACGCGGCCTTGGGCCGATCTCGCGATACGGCTTTCCGTTTCTCGTCGCGGGGTTGTCCTCTTCGCGCTTCACGGACGCACTCTCGTCGGCCGGAGCCGGCGAGAACAAGCTCGGGGCCAAGAACAACAACGCGAAACCGACGAGAAGCAGGACCGGAAACACCCAAAACGCCGCTGACGGCGTCGAACTAGGTCGCCGCGCGCGCGACTCGGCCGGTGCCTTCAACGACTCCGCGCGTGACACGCGGGTCGAGGGCATCTGCGCAATGCCGGCCACGCGCTGAAACTGCGGACCGGAAATATCGAGCTCGAGCCGGCCCGTATCCGAACCTGCAAACGTATCGAGCGGATTGTCGCCGAAGAGCGAGTCGTCGTGCGGGACCTGCAGCCCGTCACCCTGCGGAACTTGGTTCGCAGATCCGCGAGCGGCTGGATGCGGATTCGAGGTGCGCGAAGGTTGCGCGGTCGAAGGGCGGCCGCCGCCCGCCGGAGCCTTCGACACCACCGGACCCACTGCCGCTGAGACTCGCTCCTTCGCAACGGCAGCCGACGCGACGGCAGGACTCGGAGCGCGTCCGGCGGCAGACCCGCGCGAGCTGCGCGCTTCGAGCTCGCTGAACCCGCCCCAGACGCCACCTGCTGCAGCTGCCAGCTGCGGCGCCTCTTCACGCTGTTCGTTCGCGGGCGCGTCGAGCGGCAGATGTTCGACCGGCGACTCGGAGATGATGGCTTGTTTGGTCGACCCGAACGATCGCTCCGCCGCACGCGTGAGCGCTTTGCGAAACGCAGCTGCGTCCGCGAACCGGCTCTCGCGATCAGGCGCCAGCGCTTGCGCAATGCAGTCGGAAAGGAGCGGTGGAACGTCCGCCCGCAGCGCGCGCATTGCCGGCGCAGTCTGGGTCGCGATCTTCACGATCAGCTCGGCCAACTGCTCCGCCTCGAACGGCACATGCCCGGTGATGCCCTCGTAAATGATCGCACCCATCGCGTAGATATCGGCGCGCTTGTCGATGTCCGACAGCCCGCGCGCTTGTTCGGGCGCCATGTACTCGGGTGTGCCCAAGATCATCCCTTGTTGCGTCGCGATCGCAGACTCGGATCCGCTGCCGAGGCTGCGCGAGATCCCGAAGTCGAGGATCTTCGGAAACACCGCGTCCGCATCGCGCTGCAGAAAGATGTTCTGCGGTTTGAGATCGCGATGGACGATCCCCGCGTCGTGCACCGCCGACAATCCGCGCAGCGTGAGGCTCGCGACGTGCACGACCTCTTCCATCCGCAGCGGAGGGCTGCGGAGCAGGCGGTCGGCGAGGCTCTCGCCACTCAATAGCTCCATCACCATGAACGGCATGTGTTCGTCGGTCACACCGAAGTCCACCGTATGGATCACGTTGCGGTGCTGGACCGACGCGGCGAGCCGCGCCTCGCGCAAAAACTGGTCGATCGCGCTCTGTGACTCGCGATGTGAGCGCACGTAGAGCAGCTTGATCGCGACGGGCCGCTTCAGCGTGTCGTCCTCGGCGCGCCAGACGCTCGCCATGCCGCCCTCGCCGATGAGCGAGGTCAGTCGATAACGCCCGCTGATGACGGCGCCTTCCTTGCAGATCACGCTCGTGGCTCCTCGCCCGCGCCGGAGCGCAGGTTGCTCAGGCAGCGTTTACGACGCGGTTCCGGCCGCCGTTTTTCGCTTCGTACAAAGCTCGATCCGCTAGCGCGATCATGTCTTCGGCGGCGACGATCGTCGGCGAAGGCATGCAGCAGATCCCGATGCTGACCGTGACGCGGATGATCTTGCCGCCAAAGCTGAAGTGGTGCTGCTCGACACCTTTGCGCAGCCGCTCGGCCAAGTTCTCCGCGCCGGCGTTCCCGGTCGTACGCGACAGCACGACGAACTCCTCACCGCCGTAACGCGCGACGATGTCTTCCGTGCGAACGGCCGGCATCATCACGCGTGTCAGCTCCGCGAGCACGTAGTCGCCCGCGAGGTGACCATGGGTGTCGTTCACGGACTTGAAGTGATCGAGATCGAACATCAACAGCGCGAGGTTACTGCCGTGCCGCGCCGCATAGGCATGTTCGCTCGTGAGCTGCTCCATGAAGAAACGCTTGTTGTAGACCTGCGTCAGCGCATCACGCGACGCGGATTCGAACATCTGGCGTTGGAAGTCCTCGTCGAGCTCGTCGTGGTACGTGAACTTCAAGATCACGCTCGTACCGATCTGGATCTTGTCGCCCTCTTCGAGCACGCGGTGTGCGACGCGTTCACCGTTGATGAAGCTACCGTTCGTCGATCCGAGATCTTCGAAGTTCACTTGCTCGCCGGACAAACGAATCGTCGCGTGCTTACGCGAGATGCCGTCGCCCTGCACGCGCACGTCGGCTTCACGACCGCGACCGATCACGAGATTCGAATCGATCTCGTACATCTCGCCGACGTTCGGGCCTGCGAGCACGATCAACTGCGCGCGCTTGCGGCCAGACGTAGGTGCCACCACCTCACCGGCGACTACGGTCTTTTCCTCCCAGTCTTCCTGCATCGCGCTCAGTCCATGATACGAGTCAGCACCCGCCCGCGGCAATTACGGGACATCCTGGTACTCGCGCGAATGCGCGTCGTCCCCCACTCAACAGATCATCCCACGACCGAACGCATGCGAGGCCAGTACCCATCGCACCCACCGCGCGCACATTTCTCGAGTTTCATCCTGGCAACCACAAAATCCTGGCAACCACAAAACGTCCCCGCCGTCAGTCGTGGTACGGGTTGGGAATCACATCCAAATGCTGTGCGATCGGCTTCGCAGCCTCGCGATGACGTCGCACCGTAGGAACCTTCGTCGTGGTCGTGGTGCTCGTGCTGCTCTTTATGGCGCCTTCTGAGCTGCGGATGCTGCTCGAGGCCGATCTGGAGCGCCCGGTCGCGGTCGTCGCGGGTTGCGCGCTCGATGCTGCACTCGGCACCACAGGTACGATCTGCTGCGCGGCTGCCTTCA
>Ga0193752_1000397_pt1 | contig 42799 bp, 32 predicted proteins | sample H1c1metaG_FD_144924 | JGI IMG/M metagenome (GOLD analysis project Ga0193752, IMG submission 144924) | Soil microbial communities from a riparian zone of the East river system, Colorado, United States - H1c1 | ecosystem: Environmental > Terrestrial > Soil > Riparian zone | place: USA: East River...
CAAACTGATCGATAATAGAAGCATCAAGTGCGTTACCATAAACATCGGTGCCATTGTTGACAGTAAATGAGTTGGCATAGCTTACAAAAAGAGAAGTGGTTTCAATGGGTTTATAAACCAATCCAACCCGTGGAGAAAATGCCTGGTCCGTTTTGACCGCACCTCCTGTGTTTTTCACATTTGTCGCCAGAAATGTTGTATCTATTTTTCCTGCATCCTGCAGTGTCCAACGCACACCTGCAAGTAATTTGAATTTTGATGACAAACTTATCAAATCCTGCACGTACACGCCGGTTCTTACAACCGGTGTTTCTGTTAAGCGGGTAGCCGTTGCCGTTGGTATATCAGTTCTCGGAGTAAGTTTACCCGGATCAAGAATATTTATTTTGTCGTAAGTTGCCGGCACATCATACGTATAAGCTTTTGTCATATAACTTTCCGCATCGGCACCCGCGAGTAATGTATGACCGATAGAACCTGTTTTAAAATGACCTGTTAAATCGACCTGGCCAATAAAATAATCCTCTTCGTTATTTTGTCTTCCCAAAGGCCGTGTCCAATCTCCATTGGCTGCTGCCTGTATTCTTTCAGTGGAAAAATAATCACGCTTATAATTTTGGTATGAACCATTAACTTTTAGATTCCAGTTATTACTTAAAGTATGTTTCAGTGAGAACCCTGCTGTAGCCTGTTGTGATTTTGCATACTGCCAGGGTGTACCAAAAAATGAAGATCTTGGGACATCAGCTACTTTTGTGTTGTCAAGCGATCCGATACCAAAATCGGGCGTAAAATCATGTTTAAGATAATCTCCCTGAACCGTTAATTCTGTTTTCTTACCAAGCAGGAATAACATCGAAGGGTTGATATAAAATCGCTCAGAGTTAACGTTGTCGCGAAAGCTATTTGCTTTTTCATAAATACCATTGACCCTGAAAGCTATATTCTTACTTATCGGACCATACACATCAACAGCAGGTTTATATAGATCATAGCTGCCTGTTCGCATACTTACCTCACCTCCCCAATTGAATTTTGGCTGTTTGGTAACCATGTTTACTATCCCACCCGGCGCTACATTTCCATATAAAATAGCCGCACTTCCCTTCAACACCTCAACACGTTCCAGGGAACTCATTTCGGGCATCACCCCGGTATTTACCCTCGATCCGTTTTTGAAAAGATTATTGGAGCCCAGCCCATAACCCCTTGCAGCAAATGTTTCCTGGGTTGACGCCCTTGCAGTTGACAGATAAACACCATTAACATTTTTTAAAACATCACCCAGCCGCTGAGCCTGTTGATCTTCAATAAGTGCACCAGAAACGATAGTGACACTTTGCGGAAGGTCAAGAGGTGCGATGTCCACCTTACCGACAGAAACCGGTTTTTTATTCAGACTTCTTTGTCCGCGAACTATAACTTCATCAAGCTTACCGGAGTTTTCGGCAAGCGATATTTCAATTGACGAAGTATGATTTTCAGTCAGATCGATGGTTGATTCTTTTGTTTCCAGCCCCGTATGTGAAACGATAACTGTAACCTGGCCGGATTTTAAATTTCTAAATGTAAACTGTCCGCTTTCATCAGTAGCGGTTGCTTTTTTACTTTCTTTTATGGAAATATTGACATACGGGGCCGGCTGACCATCTGTTGTCAGGACCCGCCCCTTCAGGATGGAGGTCTGGGCAAACAAGCACTGATTCACAATAAAAAATGCACATAACAGGTATAAACGCCTCATTTTAAGATATTTCTGCAAATAAAGCTTCTGTTGCTCAACTCCGGCTACCGAATTGAGGAAATGCATTTACATAATCCGGAACTATTGCGGTTTCGTCCGGTTCAACGAAGTCAGGATCCGATAATCCGCCATGCAGATTTGATTGAAGATTATATTGAAGGCGGAAATTCAATTAGCATCAAAATCGGATCATTGCTTAACGCTTCCCACTCGCAGACACAATCCTTGTTTAACAGCAACCCGTCTCTGTCTTCCAGCAAGCAATCAGCAATCTCAAATGCACCTTCTATTACTCAAATGCACCTTCTATTACATAAACAAAGATGTTAGTCTGAGGTTTAATCCTTGAAAATGAATAACTGCTTCTTAATTCGAATTTGCCGATATAATACGGATAATTCACCTGCGGTCCGTTAATCTGTATCAGACTATTGTAGGCACTGTTAATATCAAACGACACTATTGGATCTTCGTCCCGGGCTGCAATATGTAAGGATGAATGCTAACTTCAATATAAACACAGTTGTCTTGTTTTAAGCGGCGGAACCATCATTTTTTTTATTTCTGCCTGCATTATTTGTACAGGACATCCTGCCATTCCGGATGTTTTTTAAAACTGGCAGCGGCAAAAGTACATCGCGGGATTACTTTTATATTCTTTTCCCGTACATAATATACGAGTTCTTCTAATAATAATTTCCCAATACCCTTTCCTTCCATAGATTCATCGACTTCTGTGTGATCGATGATCATTTTGTTGTCGCCGGTCATGGTGTAATACATCTCCCCTACCCGTCTGCCTTCATAGGTAAAATAAAAAGACCCGTCTTTGTGTTCGATGTTATTCATGTCGATATTTTTAAAGCTGCCCTCCTGCGAAGAGCCTGCCTCGCTTTGGCGGGAGGGCGGCGAGCGTAACGAGCGGGCTTTGGTCACCGAAGCTTTAGCGTAGGTGGGTGGTTGTTCTTTGGTCTTCGTCGCCTTCTACTCCTTCGCCCGCCTGTGCTGGCCACGGCGGGCGAAGGAGTAGATCTGTTATTTTTTTTTACGTGCCATTAAAACCCTACCTTATCCGCTTAGCTAGAGCGTCTGATAAAAGACAGTGAAAATTACAAATAAAACAGAATTGCAAAAGAAAAAATCATCAGTCAGGAAACCCGTTATATCTCAACTTCCCGAAGAGTCCAAAGATCAGGCGGGTCCTCCGGCTCCATTTCCGGTTGTCGGTATTGGCGCATCAGCCGGCGGTATTGAAGCTATCAGTAATTTGTTAACGAATCTGCAACCGGATCTGGGAATGGCCTATGTAATCGTTCAGCACCTTTCGCCAGATCATAAAAGTATTCTGCCGGAGTTGCTTGAGAAGAAAACGACCATGAAAGTTCTTCAGGTAACTAATGGAATTAAAATCGAGCCAAATAAGGTCTATGTTATTCCTCAGGCAACATACATGACGATCGTAGACGGCCATCTTTCTTTGTCTGACAGATCGAGATTGGATAAACGTCTGCCCATAATAGATCATTTTCTTGAAACACTGGCTTCCGTATACCAGAATACCGCGATCGCTGTTATCTTATCCGGGATCGGCTCCGATGGGACCGCAGGAGTTCAGGCTATTAAGGCATTTGGAGGATTAACATTTGCGCAGGACGATTCAGCACTCTTTCAGGCTATGGCGAGAAACGCCTACGAATCCGGCTATGTTGATTTCGTTATGTCACCTGCAAACATTGCAAAAGAACTGGCTTCCCTGGCCCGCAATGATTACACAACATTTGGTTCGCTTGATAAATCAGAAACGAATAAAAGGGAACTTAAAAAGATCCAGACTTTGCTTTACAGTACTTCGGGCGTCGATTTTTCGCAGTATAAACAAACAACGATAAACAGGAGAATATTCCGGAGGATAGCTTTAAACCGGCTCAAATCTCTCGAAGGGTACACGAAGTTTCTGCGGACGAATCCGATGGAATCTGAATTGTTATACCGGGATCTCCTTATCAATGTTACCAGTTTCTACCGCGAACCGGGAGTATTAAACATTCTTAAAAAAAAGGTCTTTCCCGTTCTTTTTAAAAACCGGAAACCTAACGAAACCCTCAGGATCTGGATACCGGCCTGTGCAAGTGGCGAAGAAGCCGGCTCTTTAGCGATCGCCTTATTTGAATACCTGGGTGACAAAGCTTTTAGCACGCCTATCCAGATCTTTGGGACTGATCTCAGCGAGACCTCCATCGATAAAGCACGTTCCGGAATTTACAACGCCGCGGCTCTCCAAAATTTGTCGCCCGCATTGATAAAACAATATTTCCTGCAAGTTGAAGGGCGCTACCAGATAATCAAACCTCTTCGTGATATCTGCATTTTCGCAACACACAACCTGCTTAAAGACCCACCTTTTTCGAGGATTGATCTCATCAGCTGCCAGAATGTGTTGATATATCTCGCACCCACAGCACAGAAGAAAATTTTACAGGCATTTCATTATGCACTTAAACCATCATCTTACCTGGTTTTAGGAAAATCAGAGACGGTTGGCAATGAAACAGAATTGTTTGAAACGGTAGACAAGGAACATAAAATTTATACAAATAAAGCCGTTAACACTCATCTTCATTTTGACTTTTTTTCGCGCCCGCAAAGATTAGCCCTAAATGATAACACGTCAATCGACAAGATACCTGTTGTGAGGTCAGGTGATTTCGATGTAGAAAAAGAGACGGATAAAATTTTACTTTCAAAATATGCACCAGCTTCTATTGTTGTTAACAAGGATTTTCAGATAATCAGGTTCAATGGTCAGATTAACAAATACCTACAGCCATCCTCCGGAAAAGCAAGTCTTCACTTGTTGAAAATGGTCCGGGATGAACTCGTATTTGAACTAAGGGGACTTATTAATCGTGCAAAAACCTATGGGCTACCGGTAAAAAAGGAGGGCCTCTTCATATCAGAGCGTGATGAAAATGTAGAGATAGCCATCGAAGTTACGCCGGTCAAGTATACGGCCGACGCCATTTTTTACCTTATTGTATTTACAGAAAGCAACACCCGTCTCATAAAAAATACTTCAGCTCAGCAATCCCAGTTTACCCGTAACGATCAGAAACAAAAAAAGATCAACGCGCTCGAAAATGAATTAAAGGAAGCGCGTGAACACATGAAGTCGATGAACGAAGAGTTTGAGGCTACACGTGAAGAACTTCAGTCTGCCAATGAAGAAGTATTATCAACAAACGAAGAACTGCAAAGTATTAATGAAGAGCTTGAAACTTCAAAGGAAGAGTTACAGAGCACCAATGAAGAGCTGATTACTATTAACGAAGAATTACAGTTAAGAAATAATGATCTCAGGGAATCGGTCGATTATACTCAGGCTATAGTGGAAACTATACGGGAACCATTAATGGTGTTAGGTGGTGACTTACGTATTAAAACGGCAAACAAAGCTTTCTATTCTATTTTCAAGCTTTCCAGGGATCATGTTGAAGGGTATAACCTCAAAGAGATCGGCGAAAAAATGTTCAACATACCGGAGTTGAAAACTCAATTAAAGCTTATCATCGAAAAAGGAATAGCATTTCAGAATTTTGAAGTGCGCAGCAACTTTTCATTTTTAGGTGAACGGATCCTGTTGTTTAATGCCATGCGCATGAGTGGTGAAACGGACAGTAAACTGAAGATCCTGCTCGCAATTCAGGATATAACTAAAAGCAAAAAGACAGAACACGAAAAAGGTAATCTTATTGAGAGGCTGGCATATGAACAGAGCCGGCTAAATACGATCCTGACTCATATGCCTGCCGGACTATTAATCGTAAACCAGGCAAATGAAATTATTTTCTCTAATGCGACTGGCAAAGACCTTCTGAATGACCAGGATGTTCTAAGTATTTTTCCAATTGCAGACACATTGAAAGGCACTGAAATTCATGACAAGGAACTGATTGTTACTGTGAAAAACAAACCAACTCATTTGTCAGTAAACACCTTTCGTGTTACTGATCCTGCTGATCAGACGCAGCTGGCAGTTGTAAATTTTGTCGATATCAGTCGTCATAAAATAGAACAGCAACAACTGAAGTCGGCACAGGAAAGCCTGAATGTTGCACTGGAAGCTGCACAAATGGGTGTCTGGGATCTCAATATCATTACCGGCGAATTTCGCCACAGTACAAGATATGACCAACTGTTGGGTAATGAAGTTGTCACGCAAAACTCTGGTTTTAGATTTTCGTATAAAAACCTTTTTGACGGTGACAAAGAGATCCTCGAAAATGGATTCAGAGCGCTTCCCGACGAAGGCAAAATAAATGTTGAGCTAAGAGTTATTCATAAAAACACTTTCCGGTGGGTTACCATTTTCGGACGAACGTTTTATAACGCTCAGGGTGAACCGTTGCAGGCCGCAGGTGTGATTTTTGATATTACCGACAGAAAAATCAGCGACAATAATAAAGACGAATTTATAGCAATCGCAAGTCATGAATTAAAAACACCGATAACAAGTATAAAATCTTATACGGAGTTACTGAATGATATGATTGAAGAAGCGAATGTCATATCTGCAAAAGATATTATGCCAAGATTGGCAGGTCAGGTGGATAGACTAACCGGTTTAATTACGGACCTGCTCGACGTAACAAAGATCAACGAAGGTCAGATGAAACTTCACCGGGAAAAAACGGATGTCAACGAACTTATAAAAAGATGTACGCATGAGATACAACATACTTTAAAAAAACATAGGCTAAAGCTCATATTGGAACCGTGTCCCGAAATACTTGCGGACATTAACCGCATCGAACAGGTTCTGGCAAATCTCATATCAAATGCGACCAAATATTCGCCTGAAGCTCCTCTTATTGAAATCGCCAGCAAAAAAGAAGATCAAAAAGTATTGATAAGTGTGCGTGATTTCGGTATAGGCATGCCCGAAGTGACACGGAAAAAAGTGTTTGAACGTTTCTTCAGGGACAATGAAAATACGATTCCCGCTTCTCCGGGTATGGGGCTTGGACTATTTATTGCAGCAGATATTGTAAAACGGCACGGTGGCGACATATGGGTCGAAAGCGAACAGGGCAAGGGATCGTGTTTTTATTTTAATTTACCGATACCACTTTAATTATAATTTTGATTTGAATGAAACATATCCGCGAAACTGAGAAAACTGTACTGATCACCGAGGATGATCCCGGTATCCTGGATGTGTTGCAAATTGTCTTTTCCCGGCAAGGTTTCCGGGTTCTTGCCTTTTCAGACGGCGCTGCCATATTAAGAAATGAATTCGAAAAACCGGATATCTTTCTCATTGATAAGCAATTGTCGGGTGTAGACGGGCTCGATATATGCCGGTATCTTAAATCAAACGAAGAAACAAGGCATATACCTGTAATAATTTTGTCGGCCTCCCCTCATGTATATAATATCGCGATGGCAGCCGGTGCGGATAATTTTATTGAAAAGCCCTTTTCGAACAAAGAGGTCCTTGAGCTGGTAAACCGTTATCTCTGATCATGGCTCCAGATAATCGTTCAATGAATATAAAACCTGTTTGATGACCTGGATATATTCTTCAAATTCATTAGCCCTCGTGACATAATCAGAAGAGATTTTTACAAGGCCCCTGGCCTGATCCTGTTCACTTAGCTTATTCAGCAAATTCCGTTTCTCTTCCATCATCCGCACAGCTATCCACAGTGCCTGCTCAAGTTTTTGATTTTGTTGACGGTGAAGTTCCGGTTCGGAATATCTGTGGCCGATAAAACAGCGGTAACTGGTAATTCCTTCATCTTTTCTTTCCCAGAGACTTCCCCCACAATCGGGACAATTATAAACACTTGTCGTTCCCAATTTCATTGTATCCGTAATCCTGGATGCTGTTCTCTCAGCAATGCCGGCCTCAGCCATGACTTCCGGGGGAGCTTTTATACCTGCGATTACTTTCGTCCCGATAATATTATTGATCAGTTTACCCATTTCGGCGAGACGGGCAACATGATCAACCTGCATAGCCTGCAAAACCGAAAGAGGCATATCGGGATACTCTGCCTCATCGGGATCCTGGACGATCGCTGTACCGCCACATTTATGGATTGCGATCATACCGGCAGCGCCGTCATCTAGCAAGCCTGTAAGTTCAACTCCAATCACGTATTCTCTGTGGGCCGCTGCTGCCGATCTGAAAAGGATGTCAATTGAGGGGCGCCAACGGCTTTCGGGAGGACCGGAGGTTATAAGCATTTGGTTTTCTTTAACGATCAGGTGAAAGTCTGCAGGAGCAAGATAAATATGCCCTTTTTCAATGGCTGACTCATTTTTTGCAATTTTGCATGGAAGACTTGTGTACCGTTGAATTTTATCCTTTAAAAATGTCCCGATTCCTTTATTGGAAAGATGTAGCACAACAAAGACTGCAGCATTAATATCAGGCTCAAATTGAGCCATTAGTTCGCACAATGGACTAATTCCACCGGCGGAAGCACCAACAACAATAATAAAAGGACGATTAGTCATAATTAATTTATTCATTTACATGCCTTTATAATTCAGATAAAAATCATACCGCAGCTAAAGTTCATGGCTATTTAGTAACTTACTTTATAGTAAATTTGCATTTATGGAAAATGTCCATAGTGGCGTTACACAAAAGGTAGCATTGGCAGAAATGCTAAACGATTGCAGTATTGACCGGGTAATGGCGATTGATCTCAACTGGAACATCATTGCATGGAACCAGGCTTCCGAACTTGCTTCAGGACTTTCCCGTAATGATGTGCTCGGGAAAAATCTGCTGGATGTTTTTTCGTCACTCAAAGAAGATAAAGAAATAATGCATGCTATTCATGCAGCCTTTCTTGGCAATAAAACATTAGTACTCTCTGACAAATCAAAGCTTCACCGCTATTATTATGAAAATCACTTCATTCCCCTGAAAGAAAACGGAAGGAAGGTAATCGGTGTAATGAATATCATGCATGATGTCGCTCACCGCATCAAAGCAGAAAATCAGCTAAAAGAACTTAATGCAGCCCTATCCGAAAAATACAGCCAGCTTGAAAAACTGTCAGACGAGCTAACAAGCTTTACGTCTATCACCACTCACAATGTAAAAGAGCCACTTCAGTTCATTTATACTTCGCTGGAGTTATTAATGAAAGCCGAAGGGAGGGTGCTGGCAGATAGTAGTAAAGCCAACCTCAGACGAATGCAGGTTTCTTTAAACAGGATCAACATGCTCATAGAAGATATTGTTGAGTTGTTTAAAATTAACACTGTTACGCAGCCAAGTGTACCCATAGATCTCAATATTATTCTGAATAAAGTCAAGCAAAATTTCCAACGGAAAATTTCAGAAAGGAATGTGACCATCCATTCGGATAAATTGCCACTTGTTTCAGGTATTGCCGAAATGCTTATGCTCTTGTTTCAAAACATTATTGACAACGCAATTAAATTTCAACCTGAAGGTAAACCACCATTAATTGATATCAAATGGCGGCCATTGAACATAAACAAAGCCACGTCTGAACCAGATGAAAAAGGTGATCCTTATATTTGTATCACATTTACGGACAATGGAATAGGAATGACGGAAGGAGACTCACAGAAAGTGTTCGGTATGTTTGTTCAACTGCATGAAAAAAAGAAATATCCGGGATCGGGCCTTGGCCTAAGTTTCAGCCAGAAGATCATGGACACTCACAAAGGATTTATCACAGTAGAAAGCGAAGAAGGTAAGGGTTCCGCGTTTCATTGTTACTTCCCCTTTGATCCGGCCATTAACTGATCAGGCTGATAAACAAGTTATCTGTAGCATTTTTAGAAATTTATCTTGCAACAGAACCTGGATATACTGTAAGTTCTTCCATCGCCGACACCAGATCTGAAATGCTATTCGTTTTCTTTATACACAGGGTTGCACCAGCCAATTTTGCATTTTCAATTGCTGTTTCATTAATTCCATTGGAATAGATAACCAGGCACGTGTTTTCGTGTCCCACTTTGTCGCGGATCTTTTTGATACATTCAAACCCATTGATACGCGGCATATTGACATCTACAAAAACAATATCCGGGATGAGGTATGATAAAATATCCAATGCCTGGTCAGCACTCTGAGCGTAGGTGCATTTACAAGGAAAGGGCAATCTCGAAACTGCTTCCATAAAAATTTCGAGTTCATCCTCATCATCATCAATTAAAAAAAAGTGTTTTGTCATAAAAATTACATTTGGACTACTGTAAAAATGAGTTGCCGTGAATGCAAAACGAGATCATTACAAATACTTCCACCAATGTTGGCAGGTAAAAGCAATCGAATAGGTTGGAAAAATCTAACAGTAAATCTTCAGAATATGTAATGACAAACTAGGAGGATGTTCATGTTCGTATTTCGAAGTTAGTACAATTACGAATTGCACCAAGAAAATAGTTGATGTATTCATAGGATTTTGTAATTTTAATACACAGGCATCTCCCGCTCTTCCTGGCCTTACATATTTCAGTTTTTTTACAATTTTACCTTTCAATTTTCATGAAGTTCCCTAATGCTTCTCTGCATTGTAGAGTTATTGATTTGTCATTTCCCAGTTTATTCTGATTCTAAAATTTAAAAAACAAGATTATGAAGCGTTGTATCAGTGTTTCATTCGATTACAAGGGAAAAGAGTATTTTGCAATAGTCCGTCACCGTTCTGTTGATCATAAAGGATTTTATCATATCCGGATTATGAATCATCGTTTGGACGTGTTAATAAATAAACACAATCTGAGCATGATAGAAGAAAAGGACGGAACTGTTTGTGCTCCCGAAGCTGGATCCAACTCAGAAGATTTTCTTATACAGGCTGCTATAGTAGGAGAACTCGTGAAGGAGCTCGGAGAAAAAGATGATTTCATTGAATATGTTCATGTAAGCGATTACCCTTTGTTAACTCCGTTTTGATTTAAAGTACTGAGATAATTTTTTTCACTGCTAACCGTATTCTTTTTAATAAACTCGTATTCACTTAAGGAACAACAGTAATCCGATAAGCGATAATCTGTATTCTGTCTATTAAAAAAGCGAAGATCTATTCTTCGCTTTTTTGACTTGCCATCAATCAACCCTGTCAGGTGTTTATGATCGAACCTCCGTTTGGATGGAGTGTCTGGCCAGTAATAAATACACTTTCTTCCGTAGCCAGGAACACATAGCAACCAGCAATTTCAAAAGGTTGTGCCGGCCTTCCCATTGGTATGTCTTCACCAAAAGTATCAACTTTTTCAGGTTCAAAGGAGGCAGGTATTAATGGTGTCCAAACGGGCCCAGGCGCAACAGAATTTACCCGGATGCCCTTTTTAACGAGTGACTGCGATAAACTTCTGGTAAAAGCAACAATGGCTCCTTTGGTAGACGAATAATCCATCAACACTTCATTGCCTTTAAAAGCAGTCACCGAGGCAGTATTGATAATGGCACTTCCTTTCTTTAAATGTGGAACTGCGTATTTTGTCAGATAGAAGTAAGCAAAAATATTTGTGCCGAAAGTTTTCTGCAACTGTTCGGCTGTAATATCCTCGATCTTCTTTTGAACATATTGCACGGCCGCATTATTTACAATAATATCTATGCGATTAAACTTTTCCAATGTTCTTTTAATAATCATACCGCAATTCTTTTCCTGAGAAACATCAGTCGCAACTAACAAGGCCTCTCTGCCATATTTCTTTATATCTGCAGCTGTTTGTTTGGCATCTCCATGTTCCTCGAGGTATGCTATTACAACATCTGCGCCCTCCTTTGCGAAACTAATGGCTACGGCCCTTCCTATTCCGCTGTCACCACCGGTAATTACAGCGACCTTGCCTTCTAATCTGCCTAAGCCGGGTTTTCCGTTATCGTAAAGCGGTTGAGGATCCATTTTGCTTTCGACACCAGGCTGTTTGTTTTGCTTCTGTGGTGGAATATCTTTTGGTATTTTCTTTTCAGCTGTTTGCATGATTATAATTTTTTATTCAAAAATCTTTTGTTGAAGTGATCTGTCCATCGCAATTTCAATGATGAGCTTTTTGATGGCGCATTACCATCGTTATTGATTGTCAGCATTTTGAAATCAAGTCTCTTTTTTTTATTTCAAATAACTTGTATTAACGGTTCATTTCCGAATGATTTATTTTTTAGAATGATACGCGTTATCCCAGGCTTCCATAGCCTCCTCGATAGATGCCCCCTCGCCAGACACGGCGTACTGGTCACTGCCTAAAACACAAATAAAACGGTCGCCGTCCCTGTATATGTCTGGCATAAAGTTCTTTACTGAAGCAGGAACCAGCTTTTCCGTGAAATCGACCCTTATTTTTTCCTTTTCCAGCGATGTATTTTTCATAAATCGTTTTGATTTAGAATGTACAATTTATATGCCTGCTGAAAAGGCTCCCCTCCCCACCTCTGGCATGTACTTTGAAATCATTACATTATGATACAAAGAGATACCTTAAACAAAAGCCTTTGGCAGGACATCGCAGTACCTTTTCAGTCCAACGATGTGCCATCGCCTGATACAATTTATGATGTAATAATCGTCGGTGGGGGTATAACTGGCTTAAGTACAGGAATTTTGCTGCAGGAAGCCGGCAAAAATTGCCTGATTATCGAAGCAAATAATCTATGCTTCGGAACTACAGGCGGTACCACTGCACACCTGAATACATTGCTGGATACCCCTTACACAACCATTTCCAAAAATTTCAGCAAAGAAGCGTCCAGGCATGTTGCGCAGGCAACGGCAGATGCAATACAACTTATCAAACGAAACATAAATAAATATCAGATTCATTGTGAATTCGAAGATGCAGCTGCGTACCTCTATGCGGAAAATTCAAAACAGGATAAAGAACTGGAAGAAATTTTTAATGCAGCCATTGAAGCAGGCCTTACCGCCGATTATGCTGATAGTATCCCTATTCCTGCACCATTCACGAAAGCAATGAAAGTAGCCGGACAGGGTAAATTTCATCCTGTTAAATATGTTTATGGTTTAGCAACAGCTTTTGAAAATGCGGGTGGGAAAATTTTGCAGCACTGTCGTGTTACCGGCGTCGAAGATGTCGAGCCGCTGATAGTTGAAACTTCCAGCGGAAAATATTCCGGGCGGGATCTTATTTATGCGACCCATATACCACCGGGTGTAAACTTGTTACACCTGCGTTGTATGCCATACCGCAGTTACGTAATGGCTATAAAAGTGGAAGAAGAAGAATATCCGGAAGATCTCACATACGACATGTATGATCCTTATTTTTATTACCGGACCCAGATGGTTGATGGTGAAAAATATTTAATTATAGGAGGCAAAGATCATAAAACAGGTCATGAAGAAAACACTTATCGAAATTACCTGCAACTCGAATCAAAAATAAAATCGCTGTATAGTTCTTCTGAAATAGCTTATCAATGGTCAGCACAGTATTTTGAACCAGCCGATGGATTACCATACATTGGTCACCTCCCTCAACATCCAAATCATATTTTTGTAGCTACAGGTTTCGGAGGAAATGGCATGGTATATAGCCACGTTGCCGCAAAAATATTAACAGATCAGCTGACAGGTAAAGAAGCCGGCTATGATGACCTGTTCAATCCAAACAGGATAAAACCAGTCGCCGGTTTTACCAACTTCATCAAACATAATGCAGATGTTGTAAAACAGTTTGTTGGCAAACTATTTTCCAGTGAAAAACTGGAAGAGTTAAGCGGACTGGCTGCCGGGGAAGGAAAGGTAGTTTCTTTTGAGGGAGAAAAACTGGGCGTTTATAAATCTGAAACCGGTGAAATATTCGCAGTTAATCCTGTATGCACACATTTGAAATGTGAGGTCAAATTTAATAGCGCCGAAAAATCGTGGGACTGCCCATGTCATGGCGGAAGATTTGATTGCCAGGGTAAATTATTAACCGGTCCACCGTCTCGGGATCTTGAACGGGTGAGCATTGAGCAATTAATTAATAAATAGCTTGCCTTATATTCAGTAAAGGCTTTACAATTTTATAACATAGAACAAATGCCGGGGGATGTAGTTTTGCCTATACATGGAAACTGCTTATTCTTCGGGACAATCAATTAATCAACTTGATCTAACATCCTTTGATGCCTTGTATTACCAATACCACCAGGCAGTTTATGCCAACATATGGAAAATGGCAAAACTCCACGAAGTTGCCGAAGATATCCTACAGGAAGTTTTTATGGCCTTATGGCAAAACCGCCACAAACTTAACCCGGAAAAGGTGGCCGGGTGGTTGTTTGTTACAAGTCATAACAAAACAATTAAATATCTTAAAAAAACACAGAAAGAACAATCCGTAACATTTGAAAAGACTAACCTTTACAATACCTCGCATGAAGAAGACCCAATTAGTGAAGAGGAGTATAATTTTCAGTTATCCATTGTTGAAGAAGCGGTTAACTGTTTACCAGCGCGAAAAAAAGCAGTTTTTATACTTTGCAGGTACGAAGGCAAATCATATGATGATGTTGCCAATATATTAGGCATTTCTGCGAGCTCTGTCAAAGACTATCTAAAACAATCCAACCGTTTTATAAAACTTATATTGCCCACAACTACACCCAGCGCGGCATCATAGCTACTTCCCTGTTAATTATATATTTTTCCTGAATACTATCTTCCCAAAATTCAACATTGTCTTTACTATTAATACTGCCCTCCTGCGAAGGAGGGCGGCGAGCGGAGCGAGCGGGTGGTTGTTTTTTGGTATCCGCATACTGATTACCTTCGAAGACCAAAAACAACCACCCCATCCATCCCAACACTGTGTGGGGATGGGGATTTCCCCTCCTTCGCAGTTGGGGAGCAATACTATGAAATCAATTTACATCATATTTTGCATTGTGGTTGCGATCGGGCTTATTGCCCCTCCACCTCCGAACGCTGGGATGGAGCATGCTATCATCTTCTTTAAACAACAATCTGAAATATTCGCTCAGTCAACAGTACAACTCCAACTATCGATAGCGGCTATAAAAAAAGCCGATCCGCAAAGCATAATAAAGGCCCGCGAATATCTCAGGATGTGCAGACTGAATTATAAAAACATAGAGTTTTTCCTGGAATATTTCTTCAAAAGCTCTGCTCTTGTTTACAATATGGCACCGAAGGCTGAGATAGAAGAGCCTTTTATGGAATACCAGGAACCCACTGGTCTGCAGGTAATAGAAAGTTTGCTCTTTGAAAAAAATGCAGCCTCACGGAAAGCCGAGCTTGTTCGGCAGGCTGAAGTTATAAGTTCGTCAGCAAAGGATATCAATTCATTGTTATATGGTTTCAGAGCGGATGACAAACAATTATTTGAAAGCGTAAGAATCGGGTTAATACGAATAATTACCCTTGGCATAACGGGATTTGATGCACCAATATTAAAATCAGGTATTTCAGAAGCCCGGGTATCATTGATAGCAACAAAGCATGTATTGCAACCTTTTCTACAGGGAAAGACCACGGAATCTGATAGTGTAACAATGTATCTTAATTCCGGCATACGGTTTCTGACGCTGAATACAGATTTTGATGCCTTCAACAGGTTGTTATTTCTTACGCAACATGCATTACCACTGCAACGACATATCGGCCTGCTGATAAAAAAACTGGGACTGGAACTCAATTCCACAGGCGGGGTCCTTAATTATGATGCTCCGGATATATTCGATAGGCGGGCGCTTAATATTAATTCTTTTCCCTCCTCAAATCATAGTCCAGGTGCCGCACTCATACAACTTGGCAAAAAGCTGTTTTTCGACCCTGCATTATCAGGAAATAGTCAGATCAGTTGCGCTACCTGTCATGATCCTTCCAGACATTTTACCGACAACCTCGCCAAAAGCATTGCTTTTGATGGTCATTCACTCGTACAACGAAATGCGCCTTCGTTGTTATATTCGGGATTTCAGTATCAACAATTCTGGGACGGCAGAGCTGTCAGTCTTGAGGAACAAATAGCGCTCGTAATCAGCGACACTATGGAAATGAATGGCGGCCTACCTGCCATTCTTGCTATGCAAAAACGCAACCCGGAATATGTGAAACTTTTCAAAGAAGTCTTTCAGGAAAACGCTGATACACTGACTTTGATCACTAAAGTGGCTATTTCGGTTGCCACGTTTGTAAGGAGCTTAAATCCGCGCAATTCGAGATTCGATAAATATATCGAAGACTCTAATGCTTCAATCCTTACTTCACAGGAAATAAAGGGATTTAATTTATTTATGGGAAAGGGGCAATGCGGCACCTGTCATTTTGCACCATTGTTTAATGGTCTGACACCCCCCTTATATAATCTCTCTGAGCTGGAAGTATTAGGAACAACCAAAACCGATGATTTAAACAAACCTGAACCGGATTCGGACAAAGGTCGTTTCAATACTTTTCCGATTGAGGTTTATGAAAAAGCTTTTAAAACACCCACTGTAAGGAACGTGTCCGCAACCGGTCCTTATATGCACAACGGATCATTTAAGACGTTGGAAACAGTTATGGAATTCTATAACAAAGGAGGAGGAAAAGGATTAGGACTACGTGCGGATAATCAAACACTTTCCTCTTCACCATTGAACCTTACTCAAAAGGAAATAAGTGACATCATTGCATTTCTTCATACACTGGAAGATTCAGTTATAATCGATTTTCAAAAAGCAGAGGTTCGTACTAAAAAAAAACTGCCGGTACAATAACAATTGAATAAATATAATTTATGTTCCGCATGGTATCTATCAGGAAATTTATACTAGTAATAACAGGAATGTTGATCGTTGCTTTGACTGAGATTGAGGCGCAGGATACAATAAAACCAAAAACAGCGCCAGCTACACAACAAATACGCAAACCGGATATTCTTGCAAAATTGATCCGTGGACCGTATTTGCAGGCAGCCACAAGTAACAGTATAATTATCCGGTGGCGGACAGATGCCCTGACAAGAACCGTGGTAAACTTTGGCACCAGCGAACAGAAAATGTCGATGCTTGCTCAGGACCCTGCACTGACATTTGAGCATAAGATAACACTAACGGGGTTGACTGCACGAACGAAATATTATTATTCTGTCGGCGGAGGTGCAGGTGATACATTACAAAAAGGAAATGATAATTATTTTGTAACCTTTCCTGTGGCCGGGACAGAAGGCTCTTACAGAATAGGAGTTTTTGGAGATTGTGGCAATAATTCCACTAATCAACGCAGTGTTAGAAATGAGGTGGAGAAATACCTGAAGGATAAACAAATGGATGCCTGGATCTTACTTGGCGATAACGCTTATTCATCAGGTACCGATCCCGAATTCCAGGAAAAGTTCTTTAATATTTACAAGGATAATCTTTTAAAGAAATATCCTTTATTCCCTTCTCCCGGAAATCATGATTATAATGATTTCTATCAATACAAGGCCACTGCGCAGTCGACACATGATATTGCATACTATCAGAATTTTTCTATGCCAGCAAACGGAGAAGGTGGAGGGATTCCATCAGGCACACAGGCATTTTATTCTTATGATATCGGTAACATTCATTTTTTATCGCTGGATTCTTATGGTAAAGAAGATAGCTCCACGAGAATGTACGATACGCTTGGGGCTCAGGTACAGTGGATCAAAAAAGACCTCGCCGCTTTCAAAAACACCAAAAGAGGCTGGGTAATTGCATACTGGCATCACCCTCCATATACTATGGGATCTCATAACTCAGATAAAGAAGGTGAGCTGGTCAGGATCAGGGGAAATTTTATCAGAATTCTTGAGCGCTATGGCGTGGATCTTATCCTTTGCGGTCACAGTCATTTGTATGAAAGATCCAGGTTAATGAACGGACATTTTGGCCCGGAAGCTTCTTTTGATGCGTCTTTGCATAACCTGAGTTCATCTACTGCGCTGTATGATGGAACCAGTAATTCATGCCCATATATTAAAGATACACTTACCAACCGCGGTACCGTATATGTTGTTACAGGATCTGCCGGTGCTATGGGCATTACACAGGCAACCTATCCGCATGATGCTATGTTTTATTCCTACAATAAATTGGGAGGCGCATCTATGATTGAAGTTACTGAGAACAGACTCGATCTGAAATGGATATGTTCTGACGGAGCAATCAGAGACCATTTTGTAATGATGAAAGATGTAAATAAAAATACGATTATCAATATTAAAAAAGGCGAAAAGATAATGCTGAAAGCGTCTTATGTCGGTGCTTATGCCTGGACTAAAAGAAAAGAAACAACAAGGACTATTACTGTTGCTCCTACCTCTAAAAAAACAGTATATGAGGTAATGGATCCCAACAGTTGTCTCAAGGATAGATTTGAAGTGCGAATAATAAAATAAGCACTGTATTCCATAAACAAATAAGGCTGTCTGTTCGGAGTGAACCAGGCAGCCTCATTTGGGTTAATTGTTTAAGCCGGTATCTTTCTGGGCTTTTCTCTTTCCCAGAACCGGTGCTGCGCTATAGCTTTTACAAAGGATGTGACGAATGCATTATTAGTGTTTCCAATCAGCACGCCATCTTCAATCTTTTTTTCTGTAAGTTTTTTTCTGAAGTAAGTTGCCTCCAGGACCTGACGTGCATCTTCATCAGCTGCTATAGCCTTGCAATGTTTGTATGCTTCATTGATAAAATGTACGGCATCAGGGCTTCCTTCAAGTGTTGCCACTGCAGAAACGCCTCCGGCAATATAAACCGCATCATACAAAACTGAGGCAGCCGTGAGCAAACTTTTATGAACGGGAATCTGAGTATCATCATCAGCAATGACCGAACCAAGTTTAGGCGCAATGATTTCACACACTCCGCCCCCGGCCAGAATAGCGGTCCGAACCTTTTCAATACCGGCAGCATCCGCTCCGTCTGCAGCAAGAATAGCAATTTTGCGGCTTTTGATCGAGTCTTTTATGGTATTTGCCATACTTAATGGAAGCGATCTATCCAATGAGCTCTTTACTATGACAGGTTCAAAATTCAAGGGATTTCCATCTGCCGGAATGCTTTTGTTTATAGGTATCTCTGGTTTGGGAACAGACAATCCAAGATTATAAGCTACCTGCGTTGCAAGGCCCATATCTACTAATGATAAAATTCCCAACATCCGTTGCCGGATTGCAACTGTTTCCACTTTGCCAAGTTCAAATGAAAATGCATCAACCATGTGATTTTTTTCCGGATCGGACTGACTGTTATAAAACAAGGTGGCCTGGCTAAAATGATCGAAGAAACTGCGGCTTCTTTCACGGATCTTTTGAGCATCAATTTTTTCTGCATAAGAACTGAATCCACCTTCGCTCATCTTTGCCTGAAACGGACATCCGCCTCCTAATGAATTTGGATGATAACTGGTACGTCCGGTATTTATTTGTTGACGCATATGTCCGTCCCGTTGATTATTATGAATCTGGACGATGGGACGATTGATTGGAATCTCCTGGAAGTTTGGTCCGCCGAGGCGAATCAACTGTGTATCTGTGTACGAAAACAATCTGCCTTGTAACAGAGGGTCATTGGTGAAATCGATTCCTGGAACAATATGGCCGATGTGAAAAGCAACCTGTTCAGTTTCTGCGAAAAAATTATCCGGGTTTCTGTTCAGTGTCATTTTTCCAATCCTTTGAACCGGAACAAGTTCTTCAGGAATGATTTTAGTCGGATCAAGCAAATCAAATTCAAATTTATGTTCATCTGCTTCAGGCACAACCTGGATACCAAGCTCATACTCCGGAAAAGCACCGCTCTCAATCGCTTCCCACAGATCGCGCCGGTGAAAATCCGGATCCTTACCCGAGATATTCTGAGCTTCATCCCAGGCTACCGAATGAATGCCAAGCAATGGTTTCCAATGAAACTTGACGAAGTTCGATTCGCCGGCTTCATTGATTAACCGGAAAGTGTGAACACCAAATCCTTCCATCATCCGGTAGCTGCGCGGAATCGCACGATCACTCATCAGCCACATTATCATATGCGTCGATTCAGGCATCAGGGAAATAAAATCCCAGAATGTATCGTGTGCAGATGCTGCCTGCGGAATTTCATTATGCGGCTCCGGTTTTACAGCATGAATCAGGTCCGGAAATTTTATAGCGTCCTGAATAAAAAACACAGGCATGTTATTGCCAACCAGATCAAAGTTTCCATCTCCCGTATAAAATTTTACTGCAAAACCTCTAACATCCCTTGCCAGATCTGTACTTCCTCTTGATCCTGCAACCGTTGAGAACCGGACAAATACCGGGGTTTCGCCAGTAGTGTCATTGAGAAATTTTGCTTTACTCAATTTCGGAATTGCCTTATACAATTTAAATACACCATGTGCAGCTGAACCACGCGCATGGACAATACGTTCAGGAATACGTTCATGATCAAAATGGGTCATTTTTTCCCTGAAAATAAAATCTTCCAAAAGAGTTGGGCCCCTGTTTCCCGCCTTCAATGAATTTTGATCATCATTGATCTTTACACCATGATTGGTATTCATCAGGGTCTGATCAGCAGTTTCCCGGTTTTTTTCCAGTTCGATTATTTTTTTGTTTACTACGTTGCTGTCAGTGCTAGGTGTTGATTGCTTTTTTTTAGTGGGCATGATTTGTCCTGTTTTAGAAATATTAAAGATTATGCTGGATCGTATCAGACTATGTCTGCCGCTTATGTGTGAACCCGGTCACTTGTCTTTTTGTAAAATTTGATATAGTGTCTCCTGAAGTCTTCAATAAACTGTTCCTGGTTGGTATTTACATTATGAAGTATAATTTTGCGTACCCCTGCTCGGAGATACTCATACGCCTGTTCAATTATATCTTCCATGTTCGTAAATATGTCAATCTTTTCTTCAACCTCTTCTCTGGAGATTTTATCGGAAGCCTGATCAAACTCCTCAGGCGTTGCAAGATCATCCAGCTTGTCTTTGCCAATCAGGTTGCTGCGCCACTGATCATAAGCGCCTTCTATTGCTTCGTCCCTTGAGTTTGCATATGAGAATGCGAATTGCGCATAGACCGGCTTTCCTTTACCCCCCGCATTTTCAAACCTTTCTTTTTTATTAATCACCTCATTGATGTTTCCTGCGGTAGTGAGTAATCCATCAGCCCAACCACCCGCCCAGGCAGCTGTTTTTTCAGTAAGAGCGCAACAAAAGAGTGGAGGCGGATGTTCCGGCAGTGTAAATAACCTTGCATTTTGTATGTGCACATGTCCATGAAATGTCACCAGTTGACCTTCAAGCAACCTTCGGATAATTTCCGCAGACTCTTTCAATCGTTCATTCCGGACTCCCTTGGAAGGCCAGTTCGTTCCTGTGATCATTTCGTTCAGCGCCTCTCCGCTGCCAAGTTCTACAGAAAAGCGATCAGGGAACATCTCTGCTATTGTTGATATCGCCTGGGCTACTATTGCCGGATGATATCGTTGACCCGGTGCGCAAACCATACTAACAGGTAATCGTGTTGCCTGTAAAACAGCAGCGACCCAACTAAATGAAAACCCGCTATTTCCCTGTCTTACGCTCCATGGATGAAAATGATCTGAGGAATGAATGGCATCAAACCCCGCAGCTTCTGCTGCACGTGCTAATCGAAGTAACCGGGAGGGCGCAAATTGCTCGTGAGATGCGTGGTAAACGATCATACGAATCGATCTACAAATCTTATTCCTGCTACCTGGTACCTGGCACAAAACTGGTGTAGCAGCTTTACATGATCAAAGCTCAGAGAAAGGAAACAATTCATACACACAATCATTACTATGAGGTTGCGCCGGGAATATATGGAATGAAAGATAAGTTTGTAAATTTCTATATAGTGCAGGATACCGAATCCGGGAACTGGGTTTTGATAGACACAGGTCTTAAAACCTCTGCACGAAAAATCCTTAATCTTGCTGATGAACTTTTCCAAAACCGGAAACCATCTGCCATTATACTTACGCACGGTCATTTTGACCATACAGGTTCAGTTGCGGAGCTCGCTCTTCACTGGAAAGTAAACGTTTATGCACATTATCTTGAGTTTCCATATCTCTCTGGTTTATCCGGTTATCCTCCACCCGATCCCACCGTCGGCGGTGGACTTATATCTGCCTTATCACCGTTTTATCGCAGTGAACCTATCGACATCAGTGCATTTCTTGCGGCTTTACCGGAAGGCGGCGAAGTTCCTTTCCTGCCAGGATGGAAATATTTACATACACCGGGACATGCACCCGGACATATCAGTCTGTTCAGGGACGCTGACAGAATCCTTATTGCAGGCGATGCATTTGTTACAACTAAACCGGAATCATTGTTTTCAACCATTACTCAGAAACAAAAAGTTTATGGGCCGCCTAAGTATTTCACCTGTGACTGGAATGCTGCTGCAGTCTCAGTACGAACGTTGGCAGAACTTCATCCGGCAATTGTTGCAACCGGTCATGGGAAGCCTTTTAGTGGCCTGGAAATGAACGAACAGCTCAGAAGACTCGCCGAAAATTTTAATGAGGAAGCACTTCCTGACCGGGGAAGATATTTGAACGATCCAGCCATCGTTGATGCATCAGGTGTTCTGTATATACCGCCGAAATTACCGGCACCCGTCCGCAAATGGATGATCGCTGCCGGAATTGCGGTAGCCGGTTTACTCGTGATAGGCCTGGTGAGATATTCAGGTAAAGAAAAGAATAAAAGGTAATTAACGTTATAACTTTTCCAGGTTTTCCAGTACTGTGGCGAGGTCAATTCCCTTTCCTAACACTGGCTTAAATATATCGTCTGTGTTTACTATCCGGTCAAATGCATTATTGATATTAAAATCAGAAATCGACAGGCCGGTTTTAATTTCATGCCAGAGTAATGGCATTGATACCGGTGCTGCAATGGTTTGAATGGACCTGTTCTGAAGAAAATCGAGATATATCTTCCCCCTTCTTCTGGCAGGGGTGCGTTCAAGACTTGTAAAGGAAGGTATCTGCCGGTGAACCAGGGTAACAACAAGTTCAGCCAGCATTTTTGACTGATCATAATCGTATACTGCACCCAACGGAATATAAATATGAATTCCGGTTGATCCTGACGTTTTAGCGTAAGATGGAACTTTGATGGCCTCCAGCACCTGCCTTACCATTTGTGCAGCCTCAATAACCTGCGAGAAAGGATTTGTGTCAGGATCAAGATCAATGATGCAAAAATCAGGATTACCGGGATTTTGAATACGGCTATGCCAGGGATTAATTTCTATACAACCGAGATTCGCAAGATATAATAAGCTTGCTTCATCAGAACAAACAAAAAACTTCTTTTCACCTTCTTTAGAAGTATTTTTATAATCATGGGTTTTAATCCACGATGGTAATTTTCCTGCAATATTTTTCTGATAAAAGTTTTGTCCCTGGATCCCATTAGGATGGCGATTTAATGACTGAGGACGGTCCTTAATATAAGGCAATATATAAGGAGCAATAGAATGATAGTAATCCAGAACAGCCCGTTTCGGGATTCGCTCCTTAGGCCAGTAAATTTTATCGAGATTTGTAAACTTTAATTCCTTACCATCAATTTTTATAATTTGTTGCTTCAGCTTTGGATCAAGTAAGGCTTCCTTTTTCAGTTTTTTCACTTTTTTTGTGCCAGCTGAAACCTTCGCCCTGGCTTTCGTTGTCTTCGCGGCTTTCGTTGTCTTCGCCGCTTTCAATGAAACCGTTTCATTTTTTTTATCTTCATCAGAGAGTGATTTCCATGATACCTTACCCGTCGACTTACCATACACCTTGTCAGGTTCTTTTTCCATCTGCAATATCGACTTACCGGAAACAACCGATTTATTCTTTTTCAGAATATCAGTTGATTTCGCGTATTTATCCTGAACCTTCATAAGCAGCCAGCTATTTTCTCCCTGGTAGGAAGATTTTATCAGCGCATATTCACCTTTCAATTTTTTGCCTTTCAGGGTAATTACAATTTTACCTTTATGAAGCTGCGACAGCAGATTATTTTCCCGTTCTTTCTTGGTGCTGAATTCTCCCTCGGCAGGCTGATAAGTTCCCTGGTCCCATATTATTACTGTACCTCCGCCGTACTGACCCTTCGGGATAATTCCTTCGAAGTTGCGATAATCGTAAGGATGATCTTCTACCATCATCGCAAGATGTTTGACGGAAGGATCTGTAGAAGGTCCCTTTGGTACTGCCCAACTTTTCAGTACGCCCTTCATCTCCAGTCTGAAATCGTAGTGAAGATGTGAAGCGTCATGCTTTTGAATTACAAATATTGAATCAGTATCTGAGGGCTTGCCCCCTTTTGGCTCAGGAGTTTTATTGAAACTCCTTTTTTGTTTGTATCCCGTTAGACCCATGGCTCGATTTAGTTTCCCACGGTGATGGTTTGTGAAAGATCACCTGTGTTATATCCCTTATTAAACCATTCCATTCTCTGCGCTGCAGTTCCGTGTGTAAAAAGATCCGGCTGGATGCTGCCCCTTGTTTTTTCCTGAATTTTATCATCTCCTACAGCAGAGGCGGCACTAAGCGCTTCCTCAATGTCTCCCGGTTCGAGCACATTTTTCATTTTTTGATTGTAGTGTGTCCAGATACCGGCGTAGAAATCTGCCTGTAATTCAACCTGTACACTTACTTTGTTGTATTCAGATGAACTAAGTTGTTGCCTGAGCCTTGAAGTTTTTTGGGTAACACCAAGAAGATACTGAACATGATGACCCACTTCGTGTGCCAGTACGTAAGCAATCGGAAAGTCCCCCTGCTTTGCTCCAAACCTGTCCCGCAATTCCTGCACAAACGACAGATCTATATAGATTTTATTATCAGCCGGGCAATAAAAAGGCCCCATACCCGCATCAGCGGGTCCACATCCTGACTGGTCCTGTCCTGAAAATATAACAAGCCCGGGATGTTCATACCGCTTTCCATTCGCAGCAAAAAGGGAATCCCATACATCTTCTGTATCGGCAAGCACAACACCGAGGTACTTTGCGAGCTGGTTATCTCCGGACTGTGCTTCGGCGGACTGCTCCTGAGGAGCGGTCGTCTCTGTCGGCAGAACCTGGCTGGGGTCTCCGCCTAATAAATAAACGATAGCCGCAAGAACCAGGGCTCCAATTCCTCCGCCAGCTGCAATCCTTCCTCCACTACCACCCCGGCGATCTTCGACGTTCCCGCTTTCGCGTCTGCCTATCCATTTCATAATTGTAGAATTAAGTTTTAGAATTTGTTATTTAAAGATAAAAGATGTCACCCGATTCTGTTACAAATATTATGAACTCCATTTATGATCCAAATTGGCTGTTGTAAACCCTGTCATAGTATCTTTGACCTGCTTTTAAATAGTTAATGAATTTACAAGATGCTCCACATGAAAATATTTTATGCTTCCTTATTCGGCTTTATAACTCATTCTACGCTCTCCGCACAATCTTCCCTGCAAAAATTGTATCCGGTCGAATTTTCACAGGTAAAAATCACGGATCCTTTCTGGAAAACGAAACAGGAACTTGTCGCCTCCACAACGCTAAATACCTGCATATTATATACAGAAATTAAAACGGGCCGGATAAGAAACTTTGAGAAAGTTGCCAGTAAACAAGGTAAACATGAAGGCATCTATTATGATGACTCTGATGTCTATAAAGCACTGGAAGCAATCTCCTATTCTCTAAAAAACAAACCGGACCCTGTACTGGAGAAAAAAGCAGACGAATGGATTGACAAAATTGCGGCGGCCCAGATGCCCGACGGATATCTTAACACTTACTATACACTAACGGGGCCGGATAAGCGCTGGACCGACATGGAAAAACACGAAGACTATTGTGCAGGTCACTTGATCGAAGCTGGTATCGCCTATCATAGTGCAACCGGAAAACGTAAGCTCCTGGATGTGGCCATTCGGTTTGCTGATCATATTGACAGCACGTTCCGTCTCGCCAACCATCATTGGGTGAGTGGACACCAGGAAATTGAACTCGCACTAATGAAGTTGTATCATCATACAACCCAAAAGAAATATCTCGATCTTGCTATCTGGTTCCTCGAACAACGGGGCAAAGGTTATGGAAAGGGTAAGATCTGGGATGATTGGAAGGATCCGGATTATTGCCAGGACGGCCTTCCCGTAAAACAACAAACGCAGATCACGGGGCATGCAGTTCGCGCAATGTATATGTATACCGGCGCAGCTGATGTTGCGGCTGTCAACAATGATTCAGGTTTTGTAAAAGCCATGAATTCAATTTGGGATGATGTGATATTCCGGAATCTTTATATCACCGGCGGAATAGGTGCCCAGGGCACCAATGAAGGCTTTGGAGTAGATTATGATCTCCCAAACGCATCAGCATATTGTGAGACATGTGCATCAGTCGGCATGGTGTTCTGGAACCAGCGTATGAACATGCTGACAGGAAATTCAAAATACATAGATGTGCTTGAAAGAAGTCTGTACAATGCGGCACTTGATGGTCTCTCGCTGACAGGTGACCGTTTTTTTTATGGTAACCCGCTTGCTTCGGACCGCAATCACAAAAGAAGTGAATGGTTCGGAACTGCGTGCTGTCCTTCAAATATTGCAAGGCTCGTAGCTTCGCTCGGCAATTACATCTATGCGCACGAGGATAAAACAGTATGGATAAATCTGTTTATTGGCAGTGATGTAAGCATTCCCATCCAAAACTCAAACTTTGATTTAAGCCTTGAGACCGGCTTCCCATGGAAGGGAAATAATAAAATTACTATTAAACAAGCCGGAAAAGTGCCGGTTAAACTTAAAGTGCGGATCCCTGGTTGGCTTAATACACCAGTTCCCGGCGATCTATACAAGTATGTGAATAAAACCGAAGATAGTGTGACAATAACCGTCAATGGGAAGCCAATTAAATATTCAATCGATCAGGGCTATGCCGTAATTGAAAGGAAATGGAAAAAGGGAGATGTTCTGAATTTCGATGTGCCGATGAAAGTGAGAAAAATAATAAGCAATCCGTTGTTGAAGCAAAATAACGAACGGGTAGCCTTACAATATGGACCAATGGTTTATTGTGTGGAAGGGAAAGATAACAGTGATAAAGCTTATGATTTTATCGTACCCGAAAAAACAGATTTCAAAATAGAATATCTTCCCAATTTGCTGGGCGGCATTAATCAAATAAGTTTTGACGGAACAGTAATGCGCCCCTCGGACGGCGGCCATACAATCATCCCGGTAAAAAGTACCATAAAAGCAATTCCCTATTACAGTTGGAACAACAGAGGCGTCGATGAAATGCAGGTCTGGCTTCCTACAACTGTTATGTCAATCAAAATTTTGCCTCTGCACTAATTTATTTTAGCTATTCTCAATGCGATTCCAGGCTTCTGAGGAAGTTTAATGACAGAGGTTCCGGAGAATTTATCATCAAGCCGTTTTATCGACATGTTATAGGTATCGATAATTTCAATTGCATAATTATTATCAGGCAGTGAAAGCTCTGCACTAACGGGCTGATCCAGGTTGAAGTACACTAAAAAGTAATCTTCTTTAAATCCAATGGCCCCGTAGTCCAATCCTTTCAGTAATGGAAACTGGACCGGTTCAAGCGTTCCCGGTGCTGCTTCGAAAATGGTACGCATAAATTTTATTCTCGTTTGGCTCATGCCCTTCAGGATCCCACCCTTTGACCACCAGAGAATATCATTGGATGCCGATGATGCGCGTAGTGGTTTTTCTGTTGTGTATGTTTCACCGTGTCCCACATAAGCACCTTTCGTAAATCCGCGCCAAAATTTATTCACCATTTCCTGAGGCGTAAGATTCCCCCATGTAATCCTGATATTACCCTCATATCTGCATTCGTCATATATAACTGGTTTGTGATACCTGGCTCTGAGATCACCAGCAAGATGTGTAGCCTCACTTTGCACACTCACATGAGAAATGGAAGATTTTGAATGATCGTACAGTTCGTATGCCTGGTGTATGCTTAATAGATGTCCATACGGATCCTGAGTGGAGACCGTCGCAATGATACGATCCCAATCTGCTTTAGATTTTGATTCCAGCAAATCGTATTCGTTGGCTATGCTCCACCATACATTTTTGTAAGCCGATAATCTGGCAACAAGATATTTTAAATAGCGGCTATCATTATCTGAACCCATTTTCTGAAAACCCCAATGGTCATACGAATGAAAAAGAATAAGATCTGCTTGTATACCCAAACTGTCCAGTTGGGCAATTCTCTTTTCAATATTCCTGAAAAAATCAGGATTGAAGCGTGTATAATCCCAGGAAGTCAACGGCTTCCCTTCAAAAGGATAAAACAAAGGTTCATTCCTGTTATATTCGTAATTTTTCGGAAAAATACACATCCTTATTTTATTGAAATAGCCACCTGCAAGTGTTTTGACGGTTACATTGCCAAGGCTATCTCCCTGGTGCACCCATGCATAACTTGTTGTTCCGAAAGGCAGATATCTGGTTCCATCTGCATAGGCAAAGTGATAAGTTTCCTGAACTTTAACCGGCCCGTGATTGCGTTTAGTTGCAGGGGTGCAGATAAACTGTCCCTTCCTCTCATTCAGCGTTTTCTCGTTACTTTTTGTAACATATATCCATTCACCTTCTTCTGTTGGCATAAACCGGACAATATAATTTCCATCCCCGTCATAGAAACCATCCGCCGAGATTTTTTTGCCAGCATAAGTAAATTCAGCGTATAAGTTTATATCTATGAAAGGATTACCATTAGATGGGCCCTTGAGTTTCATCTCAAAAATGCTCCAGCGCTCAACTTTCTGGTTTTGTTGTGCATTTACAGTCAACGAAAAAATAATAGAAAATATAATGCACAGTCCGGGACGATAGCAATCAACAAGAACCATAGTACTTAATTAAAATGAATGAGCACTCAAGTTAACCTGATAGATTGACTATTCCAACCTGTGGTTTACGACTTGAACCCGGCCAATATAAACTGGCCTGAGATAATAATTTACCGGGTTTTGCAGTGATTATTGTCCTACTCTGTTTTGTTCTTCCTGTGAACTGGATGTTCGCTTACGCTGCTGAACATTCTGACCTCTACTGAAACGATAGGTAAATGTTAGGCCTACCCTCCTGTTATCCCACCGGTTAGTGACAATCATGTCTATATTGGAATGATTTATATGTACGTTGGCCTTCTGAAGACGGAAGGGGTCTATTACACTTAACTTGAGCATACCTTTGGTTTTCATAATCTGCTTACTGAATCCAAAAGAAACAACGTACATCGGATCTATTATAAACATACTTGTCACCAGCGATTTACTCTGGTAAAATCCGCTCATTTCGGCACCCCAGGTTTTTGCAAATTTAAATTGCTGATTAAAATTAGCCGAAAACGACGTGATATCAGTACTTAAGAAAACATTGTTCACAAGGCCCTTATAGTAGTTATTGTTAACATTGCCATAGAGGCTTGTTGTCCACCATTTAGTGAGTTGTGCATTATAACTTACCGCCAGGCCAACAGTTCGACGGCTGGCAACATTCTCCTTTGTTTGGTAAGTAACCTTAGTTTCATCGTTCTGTACGAGGATATCATTAATAATGTCCGAAGTATGGGAATAATTTACTGTAGTACTGAGTTTGCTTTTAAAAATATGGCTCAACTCGATATTGTTTGTAAACTGTGGCGTAAGATATGGGTTGCCCTTATTAAAGGTATAAAGATCCAGGAATTGCTGAAACGGATTCAGATCCTGGTAGTTGGGTCTTTCGACCCTGCGTCCGTAATTTAACCCAAACTGATTATGATCGTTCATTGCATAGCTGATATAAGCAGTCGGGAACACCTGAAAATAATCTCTTGAAATGCTCTTTCCGATCAAAACCTGCGTACCCTTTGAATGTGTATGCTCACCTCTGAGACCGGTTTGAAATCCCCATTTTTTTACCTGCTTGCTGAAATTAAGATAGCCCGCAGTAATTTGTTCATCATATCTGAAATGATCCTTTCTCACATCATCAACCCATTTGTCTGAAACAGGATTAAATGTTTCATAGGGAGCATTGTTATCAGTACTCACATAACTTATCTTTGCACCTGCTTCGATTTTTGTTTCTTTATTTAACGGATGAACATAGTCAACTTTACCACTGTAAATATCGATGTCCGACGGAAGAACAGCCCTCAATAAATAGATAGATGTTGGTTTGGCCGGATATAGCACCCGGTTGTCCGTATATTGATTCAGTTCCGAACTGTATTTGATATAGTCTACATCTGCAGTAATTTCATGGCCACTTTTATTCAACGTTTTTTTGAAATTTGCATTTGCTGTAAAATTTTTCCAGGGATTTCTGGTTGTATTAGCGGCATAAATACTCGAATCAACCTGTGTTGTATTTTCTAAAAAGAAGTCGCCCAAACTTATGTTGCGGTTTTTTCTCAGGCTATAATTTCCTCCTACCAGAAAACCTAGTGTTGTTTTTTCATCGACGTTATAGTCTAAACCCACTCTTGCATTCACACTACTATTTGAATTAATAGAATTTCCTACCTGATCAAATACATAATCTTCAGATGGCAATTTAAACTTCCGGGTTAAGGTTTGTTCACTGTTTGACTGCCAGTATGTAAAGCCACCATTTGTAAACAAATTGATCTTGCCTTTCCGGTAATTAAAACTGAAACTATTAGGAGATTTGGGATAATTTCCCTGAACATAACCAGCATTTAAGCTACCATTGAAGCCCATCGTTTTGGCTTTTTTGGTCTTGAGATTCAATATCCCCGAATTACCCGCTGCATCAAACTTTGCAGAAGGCTGTGTCATAATCTCAACCTGGTCAAGCTGGCTTGCCGGCATGCTTCTCAAAAGATTTGCAAGATCCTGCCCGCTAAGATAAGTTTGTTTACCATCCATCAGGACGATAACTCCCTGTTTTCCCTTAAGGCTGATATTACCATCCTTGTCAACGGAAATGCCGGGAGATTTTTCAAGCAACTCCAGAGCAGTGGCACCTGCATTGGACGGCGAAGCATCTACATTCACTATCGTTTTATCGAGCCTCGTTTCCACCAGCGGGCGCTTAGCCACTACCGTTACACTTCCGAGGGATTGCGCGTTTGCATTCAACTTTATGTCATTGCTGATTCCTTCTCTTGCCACAAGTAATACGGAGTCATAACCTACGGAAGTAACAAGGAGCAGATATTCGTTTTTAATGATACCTGGAAATTCAAACAACCCTTCGTTATCACTGACTGATAGCTTTACAAGTGCTGAATCCGCTTTTTTTAACAAAGCTATTGTTGTCCCTGAGTGAGGACTATTTCCGGCCATAATACGTCCTTTATAAATGCCTGTCTCCTGTGAAAATGCGGTAAATGCTGCGAATAACAAAAGCAAAATAAATACAGATCGTTTCATATCCGCAAATATGTAACTATCCCGTTTACTCTGCAAGTGGAATTGTGATGAACTGCTAATAAAGTGGGTGGAATGGACGAATTTGTTCGTAGAATATAGGAAAAGTCCAGTTTATATACGTTTGGGGCGACAAAAAGCCATCGCCCAGATGGGGATGGCCCGGTTGTTCACAGGAAATTATGTATTGACACCTGTGTCGTGGATATTAAAAATATGATGCAATAAAAAAATTGAGAAGTTTAGATAGGGAACGAAAGTTGAAGAGAATTGTACGTTTTCAGTAACGGTGGATGCACTGTTATGAACTATAAGATAGTTCATAATCGAAAGCCAACAAAATCAAATAATTACGTGACATAACGTTCGTATAAGTACGAACTTTATGTATCGTACTTCAACGCAGTCTAAGTAGAATCTTTTAGCCGGTTTAGACTTTTTTATTCATTCATCTGATAAAGACTATAAAGTATAGTGATGAACCGTTAGTTATGTTGCATCTTTGATTTATCAAACAAGATCGAAATTCCTAGTAGCGAAAACCATAAAACAACATCCTAAGAAAAAACCAAACCTGTATCCTAAGAACCCAACCAGTTTCGTTTTAAGTCCAAATCATTATCCTGAAAAAACCAACCATTATCCTTTAAAACCAGATCCGTATCCTAAAAACCAATTAGTCCTTATCCTTTGTCAAGTCCAGAATCCAGTATTCCAGGAATATCAAGCCGTCCACTAAAATACTCACCTGGAATAAATTTGTCCCCGTTTAAAGAGCGGGGATTTTTTTTACAAGCTAGCGCTTTGCCGATCTGCGTTTTTTTAAAAGCTGTATTACCGAGCTTATCAGAACGAATAACAGAATAGGCGAAGTTCCCCATATCAGTACGGAACTTATTCCTTCCTTCCGGTTATAGTCATAAAACATATAACAGGTTACCACTGTTGCGACGATACCCAATACGGCCAGAATATTAAAGAAGTATCTTGTTTTCATTTCTAACAGATTTAGAGTCTTTAATAATACAACATATAATACACCATTCCAATGTTGATGATTACGGCATACAACAGTCCGGTAGTCACAAATATTACCTGACAGCATCTATAAGCAAGATAATGAAACCTGCTGTTACAAATACACCCCGTATACCAATCCATTTTAACCAGTCATACCGGAGTTGTGTGGCATATTCATCCGATGGATTTGCGGTTTCCCTGATTTTTGTATTTAATGGAATATTATATTTCTTAGCAAGCAACACATCGGTAAGTAACAAGATAAATGATAACAATGGCAAAATAGCTGCTAACAGGCCGTTTTGAAGAATGTCGGCTGTAACAAAAACGATTCCAGGCGCCAGGCTGCTGTAATAAATTACAGATAGCCTTACACGGAGAATCGGATCTGCAATTTTCCGGATATCCAGAAACTGCCTGGCGTGAATCTGCTTAAATACATGAGAGAAACACAATTGATAAAAAATGAACTGACCGGCAACCAGAAAGTAAACGACCAGATAGAGTAAGTGTATAAAAGTTAAAGTTTGAAACAAAAACATATTTCAGCGCATTTGAGTTCTTTCGAAAAACTTAAACACTGTGTTTTTTAAAAATAGCCGTCGCTGTATGACCTCCAAAACCGAAAGTGTTATTAAGTGCATATTCAACTTTTTTCCTTATAGATTTCCCGACCACAATGTTCAAACCCTCCGGGATCTCCGGATCAAGTTCTGTTGTATTTATTGTTGCCGGTACCATATCGTACTGAACCGAACAGATGCTTATTATACTTTCAATTGCGCCTGCGCCGCCAAGTAAATGCCCGGTCATAGATTTTGTAGAACTGATTGCAACTGGCAGATTGCCGAAAATCCGGGAAATACCTATGAGTTCACTAATATCGCCAAGGTTCGTGGAAGTCGCATGTGCATTTATATAATCAATGCTGTCGGGGCCGATTCCGGCTTCAGCCAGCGCTTTTTTAATACCTAAGTAAGCTCCAAGTCCATCTGGCGGTGTGCCGGTGAGATGGTAAGCATCGGCGGCCATTCCGCCTCCAACCATTTCTGCATGGATTGTTGCACCCCGCTGTACTGCGTGGTCGTAATCTTCCAGCACCAATGCACCTGCACCTTCCCCTATTACGAAGCCATCCCTGTTTTTATCAAAAGGACGGGATGCTCCTGCCGGATTATCATTATTTTTCGACAAAGCCTGAGCTGCATTAAAACCGCCAACCGAAGCCGGGGTGATAGCAGCTTCAGAGCCACCGGCAATCATGATGGTTGCTTTGCCAAGCCTGATTGTATCGAAAGCACTGATAATGGCAGTATTCGATGATGCACAGGCTGATACGGTACAGTAGTTTGGCCCGTGAAGTTTATGCCGGATCGAAATAACACCCGCAGCTATATCGACAATCATTTTGGGAATAAAGTACGGGTTGAAACGAGGCGTTCCATCGCCATGGTAGTAATCTTTTAATTGTTGTTCGAATGTACCTATGCCACCATTGCCCGAAGCCCAGATCACGCCAACTTCTGCCCTTTGGTCAACATCCATCGTTGTAAAATCCAGCCCGGAATGTTTTATCGCCTGATCGCTTGCTCCTACCGCATACTGAGTAAACAGGTCGTATTTTTTTAGTTCTTTTTTATCTATGTATTCTTCTGCGTTGAAGTTTTTCACTTCGCACCCAAAACGGGTTTTAAATTTTGAAGCGTCGAATTTGGTTATCATCCCTGCTCCGCTTTCACCTGCAATAATTCTTTCCCAGAATTCAGTTACCGTATTTCCTAACGGAGTTATACAACCTAGACCTGTGATAGCAACTCTTTTCATAATATTAAATCTGATAATAAATTGTGAAGTATTTGCCGTTTGTTATTTATGGGCAAAATATCTTCGGGCTTTTTCAGGCGCAAAGTTAAGCTAATCCGGTTCAAAAGTACCATCGTAACTGGCAATAGCCTATAAACCATTCAAAATATGTTCTGCGGCCTGAATTTTGATTTTAATAATTCAAATACAAATAGCGAAAATGAGCAAAAAAATTAAAATGAATCCTGAAAAGGATCAGGAGGATGCAAACAAAACACCGGCTTTAACCGAAGCGGAAAAAGATAATGAAAATGATCCCGACTTAGAACCGGACGACAGCGGAACTGCGGATCTTGATGAAGGCGAATTAGCCCGAAAAGATAATTCAAATGATTAAATAAATATTATGGAAGATAATATGTTTGATATTCAGTTTGATTATAACGGCCTGCACTATAAGGGATGGGTTAATCCCTCGAAAAAGACACAAGATGGGGTTCCAGCCTCGTATCATGTAGTTTTGAACGACATTTCATTTGGTCATCTTTCCTTTACTCAGGGTAAATGGATTAACACTGAAGACAGGCCCGATGAATTAATATCAATAGTGGGGAATCATATTGAAGACTTTCTGAAAAAGAACGATAAACTATAGACTTTAGATAAACTATAGACTTTATTAACGGCCTCGACTAATTGCACTGTCCCAATGCGTAATAAATTATTATAAAAACCACCACCGTTCCCAGGCAACCGCCGCCCAGTTTCTTAGCGCCATAACCTGCAATCAATGCCCTGAATAGTTTGTTCATGTTGATTATTTATCAACCGAATATACCATAATCGTACCATTGGCAAAAAAATAAAACTGAAGTAAATCTGTTAAGCCAGCGGAAGCGAAACAAAAAATATGGCCCCCTGATTTGGAGCGTTTTCAAACCAGATTTTACCGTTACTTGATTCAAGTATTTGTTTTGAAATTCCAAGGCCCAGGCCGAAAGACGGCTCCCCGGCTGTACCCCTGCGTTTCGCTTCTCCCGACATCCTGAATATTTTGTCGCGCAGATTTTCGGGGATTCCGATACCCTGATCCTGAACACTTATTATTACGTGGCTATCAACCACATTCAGCACAACCTTAATCTCTGTGTTTGCCGGGCTGAACTTTATGGCATTACTTATAATATTATTGAAAACCCGCCACAGTTTATCGCGGTCGGCCTGAACGATTGCACTTCTACCCTGAAGGCTTATGCGCTGTTTTTTTTCTTCGGATTTAAGGTGCAACATTTCAATACAATAACTAAGCAGATCCCGAAGCTCCATTGGCTCCTTATATCGCTCCATTGCAGAAGTATTGATGTGCACAAGGTCTTCAATGAGTTCGATTGAATGATTGCTGGATTTATGGATCATTTCGAGCATGCCCCGCTGGGCCACTGGGAAAGAGTCTTCCTTTAACATGATCGAACTGAGACCCGCAATGCCGCCTATAGGATTTCTAAGATCATGTGCCACGATTTTCATCATGCGGCTGTTGGCTTCATGACTTTTTTCTAATGAACTTAAGGTATTTTGCAGATGAACATTTTTCCGGTGTACCTGCCGGTTCAACGCTTCCAGGGCATCAATATGTTTTCTGCTTTGCCGGTAATTACGCCAGATCAGAAATCCTATAAGAATAGACAGAGCAGCGCCAGCCAACGCTACCAATAAATACCTGTTCTTTAAAGCATCTTCTTTCTGGAGATTGTATAACTGATATTGTGTTTTCAGATGGGCAAATTCCTTACGGATATCTGATGATGTCACGCCTTCGGCCTTTGCATCCATTGAATCTTTCATGGACAGGTAACGATTGAGATGCAAATTGGCTGCAGTAACATTTCCTACGCTGTCATAATAACCCGCCTGCAGATAATTCCAACGCTTAAGCAGCTCAGTGTTAGGAAAAGTATCCAGTCCTGCCTTCAAAGCCTGCAATATGACAAGTGCTTCCTTATTTCTCTTTTGAGTAAGATACAGTTTTGCAAGTTTTACCTGAGTGTAAGGTACATCTTCGAGAGCATGCCAGGGCAGACTGTTCAACCGTATGCTTTCTCGGAGCAGGATTTCTGCATCTGATTCGTACCCTTTTTTTATCAGATCCACAGCCTTGTTCCCGTAGATAACGCCACGGGCTTTCTCAATGTAAACCGTGTCGATAACCCTGTTATAATCCTTATCGTAAGTGAACGCGTGCTGATAATTATGTTTTATGTAATTCAGGGCACTGTCGAAATAATATAGAGCACTGTCGCTTAATTCACGTTTGCTGTAACACAAACCTATATTGTCAAGATATGACTGCTGGTTGGCAAACTGCAGATGTGCAGTATTACCATTTTCGTTGTCTTCGCAATAAGCCGGATGCAGATAAGCCTGTTTAAAATATTCGGAAGCATCAGCATAGTTTTTTTGCTGATAGGCCACCAATCCAAGTGTAGCACTGTAGTTTCCGTATAAACAGCTATCACCAGTTTTTTGAATGTTTTCCCTGGCAAGGAAATAAAAACCAAATGCTTCGCTGTAACGACCCAGCGACCGCAGATCATCTCCTTTATAAGTCAGCGCTGTAGAGTACCAGAAATGATAGGCCGGATCATCTTTGAGTTCATTTAAAACCAACAGCATACTGTCAGTATATAACAAAGTTTTACCCGGATCCCTCCTGATTAAACGAAAATATCCTCTTTTGCAACCATACTTTTCGTATTTGCCTTGCGCCACTGGTAAACTGGAGTAAAGTGAATCGATCGCTTTAAAGTACCGGGCGCTATCATCGATGTATCCGTCGATCTTTCTGAAATCGAAATTGATGTAAGTAGATGTCCGGGTTATCTTTTTGTTGCTCGCAGAATAGGAATTAAAAAGCACGATAGCAATCACCGCCAGAAGAATAAGCAGCATTCCGAAACGCTTGGTAGTCAATGCAGTGATTTTAGCTAAATTCATGGCGGGCTATAGTCAGTTTGTAGTGGGATTAAAAATAAACGGGATAATTAATTAAATATTTTAACTGTAACCATTAAAAAGGCCTGCGGGCGGTTTCAATAGCAATATTTATTATATGGGGAAGTTCTGATACATCTTAAGAGGATAGTAAAACTGGCGTGTTTATCTCTGCGCAGCTGTTTTAACATCATTCTGAATTCAAATGATTTTGTTTTATTCGGAAAGACCTTTACATTTGATCACTGCTGGAAGACTCCTGCCAGCATGTCAATACATTCAGGTTCAACGTATTAATACTATTACCTTATATTTTTGGTTTGAGAATTTGTTGTACCTGAATTGTCAGAGGAGCAAAGAAACAACCGATGGGAAAACATTTCTTTCTTATAGATGATGATCCTGATGAACTGGATATTTTTTCAGAAGCATTACATGAAGTCGATCCATCCAGTGTATGCACCTGGGCTGACAGCCCTTTTAATGCGCTTACAATCCTGAAAACAGAGGTGCCGGACATCATATTTCTCGATATCAACATGCCCAGGATGGATGGTTTTGAGTGTTTGCGGGAAATAAAAAAAATGGCAAACCTGTCACATGTGCCAGTAATTCTTTATTCCAACGGCCTTAATGATTCGTCGTGTAAGAAGGCGATAGGCCTTGGAGCGGCCGGTTGCGTTCGCAAGGCAGCTGACATACCAAAATTGTCTTCTATCATTGGTAGAGTAATGGCTAAACAGGATAACCATGTTTTCCTGGAAATTTAAATAACAGTTTATTCTTCATTTAAAATCCGGTACAACTGCTGCGGAAATTTTTGATATCCATCCAGACTGGATGGTTTCATAACAACTTCTGAAGCGCCTAGTTCGATACACTTTGTTACGATGCTATCGAGAAGAGTACCCGAATAAACAATGACAGGAATTGTTGCAAAACGGGCGTCGGAATTTATAAATCGCAGCACATCATACCCGGTTTGTCCTTCCATATTTAAATCCGTGAGTATCAGGTCGGGTAAATTACCCACGTTTTCCCTAAGAATCCGGTACATTTCATTGGCATTATAAACCATTGCTGAAATTTCAAAATACTCACTCTTTTCAAAACCTTCTTTTAGAAAATCCTGTTCATCCTCGTCGTTCTCAGCTATTAGAATCTTGAGTTTGTTCATTATGTTTCCATTTACGGCAACACACAAACTGCAAATGTTATTCCCACGGCTTTGCAACCCCTATAATGATTCTTTCTGTACCCAAACTGCCACTCTTCCTGCACCAACTGTGAACTCACCCCATCCCTCGTCATTAATAGTAATTTCATTATTGTGTTCATCCAACAGATCGATGAATTGCTTCCCGCGAAACTTCTTTCCCATCTCCATGCTTTTAAAACCTGATTCGCTGTTACTTAATAAGACGGCGCAGCCTGATGACGTCTGTTCATCCAGCCCTTCACGCGTCCATCCGATACAGTTAGGATGGTCGAAATAATCGCGTTGCATGCCATAAGCATACTTCTTCCGTCCTAAAAGCAATTGTTCAATATGTGGGCATTTTTCTATAAAAATCTCATGCTCTTTTCCATCCCCGCCTTTATCCGTATAATGGGTACTATAAAGATCCGGGTAAAATACACATGGATACCCACCTTCCCGCAATAAGATAAGTGAATAGGCATGTGGTTTAAACCAGGTTTCAACAGGCGCTTCCAGTGATTGCAATGGCTGCGTATCATGATTATCAACCACGGTTACAGCCAGTTGAGGCGTTGCTTTAACCAGACTGTTGTCAAGTATTGTTGTAAGGTCAAATGAGCTGCCGGCTTTTGATGCATAATAAAAATTATGATGAAGGGACGCATCAAAAAGACTCATCCTTTCGTTGGTTGCTTCAATATATTTCAACAAAAGCGGAAGATGACCCGGCGCCCAGTACTCGCCCACTGCAAAAAGATCTGGCTTTACTGTCCGCATATCATCCAGCCATTCATTATAAAAAGCAGGTGTGATATGCTTTACTGCGTCAATCCTTACTCCGTCAAACGGAATCTGTTCCAGATACCATTTTCCCCACTTTTTCAGTTCATTACGTACAAATCCATTGCGGAATTCGATATCATTAAACATCAGATAGTCGTAATTGCCCTTTTCTGTATCTATCACTTCCTCCCACCCTTCGCCATATTCATTAATAATACTGAATATAGCGGTTTCTTTAAGGTCATTAGCATAATCCAAACCGCTAAAACAGGCATAGTTCCAGATAAAATCTGAGTACTTACCTTTTCGGCCGGAGAACGTAAATTTGGTATAAGCGTCGATCTCGAAGGGATCGCTTGTAAACACTTTTCTATTTTCGGGATCTACTCTCCTTACCCATACCCGCTCTATTTCGTCCGCGCCACCCATATGATTGAGTACTATATCAACATATACCCGCAATCCTTTTTCATGAAGAACATCAACTGCTTTACGGTATTCTTCTTTTGTTCCAAATTTTGTCCTCACCGACCCCTTCTGATCAAATTCACCCAGGTCAAAGATATCATAAACATTATAGCCTGATGAATTTGCGCCTTGTTCACCTTTATATGCAGGCGGAAGCCATACAGAACTAAAGCCGAGGTCTGCCAGTTGCTGCGCCTGATCTTTAACGTGATTCCATAAGCTGCCGTCATTTGGGAAATACCAGTGAAAATACTGGATCATCGTGCCGTTCGCCATAAATTAAAAATAAGTAAGCTTTGCACGCGATACTGCAAAATGAATACCAGCGCAGATCACCTTTTACTTATTGCAGCCAGATCGTTTGAGTAAAAGCGCCATTAACCGCTGCATCCCAGACTTCCAGTCTCGCCCATTTCCGCCCCGCCAGGTTGACTTTCTTCCTGAATGTCTGCACGCCAAAAGAATGCGTATAACGCAGGTCGATCTTCTCTTTGAAAACCTTATTTCCATCGCCGGTAACCAGGAGTGCAAAATTCAAGGGGAATGTCCAGTTAACTGTAAATGATAATTCTGCCATACCGGTCCTGTCTAACCGAAGTGTGTCACCGGAAGATTTTTTATTAATGGTAAATGCCGGAAGCAGAACTTCGCCGGTGGTGGAGAAAAACCTGCCGCTTTCCAGGACATCTAAAACCGGTTGCCAGCCTTCCTTATATTCAGGTAATTTTGAGAGTTGAAGATAATTCACGTTCAGGTGCGCATACATTTCATTTTCCGGCTCTATAGTAAATAAATCCGCTTCGGAAATCATTTTTTTCCTGAGCCCCCAGTTATTCATGTCATCCATCAGATCCAGTGCACGTATACCAAGCCGGTCAATAGAAAGATCCGCGGGGATAGGTTTCCAGGCAGCTCCCATAAAACGTTCTGAAGTAAAAAACTTATCCGATTTGTATTTATCCGGATAGCCTGTAGATCCCTTGGTTCGCGGATGAGCAGTCCAGGCCAGGCCATGTTCCAATTCCAGTAGTTTCAGCATCTCTTCGCTATTGTTTACACGATACACTTTGCCGTATTCCGGATGGTTAGAAATAAATGGCACATCCCTGGCGCGCGACATAATCCAATATACCGGGTTAGGAAAAAACTCCAGCCAGTGACCTCCGTAAAACTCATTAGGCTCCTCACCTGGCAAAAGAAGAAAGCCCGAATCTGAATAGCTGCTGCACATTTTAAAAAGCTCGTGTAATTCTTTCAGCCGCTGCTCATCGGGGCCTTTCGGATGTGCAGTATAATGAAATTCGCCAAGATGAACTATATCAACACCGAGCGCTTTAAACACTTTTACAAATGAAGGGGTGTCAGGCACCGGCTTGCGGGGAATCATCACATTCATTACAAATTCATTGTGAAAATGACTTGCAAATCTCTTGTAGCCGCCAAGCATCGGGTATTTGTCGCCGTTAGTATATTCTTTGACAGCCTCAAGCGCAGCTACATCATTCCCCGGGCTAAGTAAACAAAAGAAATTTAATCTTTGTCTTGTACCCGGTGGCGCATTAAACCATGGCACAAACCGCTTGTCGCCATAAAGATCCTGACGTATCCCGATTCCGAACTCGTCAAATAAATTTCTATAGTCCTTACCTGACCAGGTGAAGTTCAGATTGAAAGCTTCATCCAATGGATAAAAATATTGATGTGGTGCAGGAAAAATTGCCAGGCAACCACTTTTATTACCGGCTAATATTGTGCGGTATTTTACTGCATGACTCGCACTTGTGTCGTTAATGGTAGCCGCCTTTCTTTGCATCTTTCCATAAACATCTGCCCAAGAAATTGTGTCCCAGGCAGAGTTGTTTCCGGTAAGTCCCGCATCGTACAGGATAGCAGTAGAATCTTTTGCTGTTGATATTACGGCAGCTATATTGATAAGTGGACTTTCATTGTATAAGGTAAATTCCAGGTCTCCTTCAAATTCAGCCGCGGAAACTTTCCCAATTGTAACGATCGTTCTGGATGCCTCCGACTTCACGGCAATATGTTGCTTTTGAATAATGACACGGTGGGCCTGGAACGGCTTAAGAGGGACTCTATCAAAAAATATGTTCCAGCCGTTTTGCGAAACGAGATCCCTTTTGCCCGTTGTCAGGATAAAGGAAGGGTTAACGTTTTCGGTAATGTTTTTTACATCCTTGCCTGAAATTAATTGCATAGCTCTGATCAACGGAACGCTGTCGTTCAAGTTAAATATTATGCGGCCTCTTAGTGAAGGTGAAGTTCGCCAGGTAATTGATATTTGGTCCCCTTTCGCATTTACTTTAACGTTTGCAGATTTTACAAATCCTGAAAGGTCGACGGTCGGCTGACTGTACAAATGAATAAAACTTATCAATAAAAATACGCAGATTGAGTATTTGAGCATAAGTGAAATTTAAAATGAAAAGTTGCCATGCGATTTATTGCGATCAGTTGACTCGCGGCAAACCAGGCGGGGTTCAAGGACTACTTTTACAGGAATAAATTTCTGTAAAAGATGATCTGCCGGCATTGAAAAAAACAATTCGGCAGCCGTTTCACCCATTCTGACTGTTTGCTGATTAACAGTTGATAACGATGGTGTGAGATACTCACCGAAAGCCTCGTTGGCGAAACCAATTATTGCAATATCTGAAGGAATACTTATTCCCGCATCCTTAATCGCCTGCATCGCGCCTAATGCAGTGAAGTCTTCAACTGCAAATACTCCTTCCGGCTTATTCCCTTTATTTAATAATTGTTGCATACAGGCCCTGCCTGACTCAATACTTACTTTGCCATAGATGATCAGGTCTTCATCAACTGAGATATTATGCACGTTCAATGCATCAATGTAGCCTTTGAGTCGTTGGTTAAAAATACCCACATGCTGTTGTCCGCCTATGTGCGCAATCGTCCGGCAACCCTGTTCAATAAGATGTTTGGTAGCCTGGAACGCCCCGATATAATCATCTACAACAACACTGGAAACGCCGAGTGAATCACTCGTTCTGTCAAAAAGGATCAGCGGCACTCCTCTTTTCCTGATTGCAGCATAATGATCCAGATTAATTGTTTCTTTTGATATGGATGCCAGAACACCATCTACCTGTGATTGTAAAAAAGTCTGAATACCTCTTTTTTCAAATTCATAGAGTTCATTTGACTGATAGATCAGTACATTGTAGTTATGTTGATTTGCCACTTTTTCAATTCCATGGATAACCGAACCAAAAAAATTTATTTCTGCACTTGGAATAATTACTCCGATGATATTTGATTTTCCCAACCGTAGCGATGAAGCAATTTTATTAGGCTGATAATTTAATTTCTCTGCGGTCTGTTTTACAAT